>Ga0123342_1000473_pt1 | contig 63395 bp, 33 predicted proteins | sample Turbeawhitnodule_FD_89960 | JGI IMG/M metagenome (GOLD analysis project Ga0123342, IMG submission 89960) | Root nodule microbial communities of legume samples collected from Mexico - Turtle bean Mexico white nodule | ecosystem: Host-associated > Plants > Roots > Nodule | place: Mexico: Nepantla... | reverse complement strand
ATTATTATTTAGTTATATTTATTCTTTATAATTATTTTAATTATTTATTATAATTGTTATTTCATAAGTTTATTATTTATTATAATTATTATTTTATATATTTATTATTATTTTTATTATTATTATTACATTTATATTATATTATACAATTAATTATATTTACTTTATTATAATATAAATATTAATAAATTAATAATATGAATATAAACGTATATATAATAAAATATACATTCATAATCTTATAAATATATATATTTTATTATATATAACTGGAGTTTTTTCGTAAATCTTCCATGTATAAAAAAAAGTTGTCAAGATTTTTTTTCTCTAAACATTCTTCGCTCTCAACATATAGAAAGGAAATATTGAAAAAAAAATACTTTTAACAACTATGCATTTAAATATATTAATTTACAGCTATAATTTAATTAATATAATTTTAAAATTATTTCATTTTAATAAAATATATTTTGTAATTATAATTTAGTGCAAAATTATCAGTATACTAATATTAACAAATTGATTCATATTACAGTTGTGAAAAAACCGAATAATAAATAAAAAGAAAATTTGAAGAAATTGAAGATGATGTGAACCTCATTTACATAGCCACCTGGCAAAGCATGTATGGATATAATCAAAAGTCCTTTTCATCATCTTCAAGAATACATGTCCCTTCTTCTAATCCTCAACCTATCTACACATTTATCACTACTTTTCTTTCTTTCTTTCCTTTTTCTCCAATGTGTATGGATTTATCTTTTTTGAAACTTTTCTTAAATGACGTGTTGATGTTGATATTTGTATTAGATATCGACATTCAAATGACACATGTAAGACACGTATTTGTGAAGTGTTTAATTCAAAAAGTATTTGTTAAATTTCTGACAATTATAGTATGATTATAACACAATTTTAAAAATAAAAAATACATTAATTTTTTCAAAATTCAAATTTTATTGTATAAATTGTTATTATGACTATAAAAATAAGAAACAAATCATTATCAATCCGTCATAAAAAAAACATCTTTATGTTCCAAAAAATAATCTGGAACATACTTAGGCACATAAATCTTTATTGTCAATTTATATAATTTATAATTATCTAATATATAGATCTGTGTCTATGTGTCTTACATTTTAGACATTTTATGTATCTTCGTATCCGTGTTCGTGTCGTATCAGTGTCAAGATCTCTGATAGATAGGTATGGATGGTTAAAATTGATTTTCTTTATAACAATAAAAATAATGGTTACTGATATTAAAATAAAATGTCATACAATGTTTTAATTTAATAGTTATCTGTTTATAGTATAAAGCAAATACCCGTAAACAGATGTTAATAATCCTTCACAATTTTTATTACGAATTAGAATTGCAAGGATTTTTTTTATAAAAAAATAGATTTTAAATATTTTAACCAAAAATTAAATATGATTCTAAGTTCATTCTTATTTAGGTTAATGTTTTGTAATTTTCAATTTAGATTGCGCTTTTTCTTTTAGATTTTATAAATTTAAGGGAATATAGTATTTGTATTAAAATTTTGTAAGTAAAATTTAACCACTTTTATTATTTTTGTAGTTTTATCATCAATAAGAAAACTTTATAATTTTGAGGAAGAACGAGTTTTGACTTAAATAATAGAAGAAGTACAAGAAATATTAAAGATTAAATAAAGTGACTTAATTAAGAAAGAATAATTGTAAACTAGTTACAAAAAAAATTGGCAATGTAAAAGAGATTAAATTATCAAACAATAAAATGATTTGAAAATAAATGAACAAAAGAGTAAACAAGATCTAAGTTTAATAAAGTATAATAATGTAAAAATAACTAAAAAGGAAAGTAAAGTGTATAAAAAAATGAAAACATTAACACAAAATAAAAATAAACAAGAATGTATATGTATAGTTATTGTGTTTTCATTACTTATGATTGTAGCGTAACAAAACAAAACTTTACTATATTTGTGTAATATATTTTTGTCATTGAAAACCATTTTGAATGTTTTTGTTTATTTTTTTATTTTCTATTTTTATAAATTGTAACGTATAAATTATGTATTATTATTTTAATTCTAAATACTCAGATCTTGATAACTGTTTTAGAAAGATCGTCTTTATTAATTTTATCAATGATTTTATTGATTACTTGAATTTTGATAGAAGATGTTGAATTAATTAATTTAGGTTAAACAGCTTTTTTTTTATCTAAGTATTAAGATGGTTTTTTCTCAATTTTTTCTATCGTTTTAAATAATTTCAATATCATTTCATTTATTTTGAGACTGAATTAATGTAATTACTTTTCTGAAATTCTTATTAACATAATTACTGTACTGATACATGATATTGTTGGTTATTTATCAACATAAAAGAAATTATATTCCCATTATTCCCTCCTTTGATAACTATTCCGATCAATAGTTCCTTTCATTGATTTTTTCTTTGTAAAAATATTAACTTCCCTCGTTTTGATTTCCTATAATTTTAGTATTTTATAAATAAGGTTAATAAAATATGCAAAAATATACTTATTATTTGGTGGGAATGAATAAACCATTAATAAAATAAGAAATTTTACTTCTTTTATGAAAATGAGTTTTTTTTTTTTAAAATTAAATTTTATTATATCCATATGAAAGTGTTAAACTATATAATGAGGTAAGACACTAAGGCTATATTTGGATTGAAGAATAGAAGTATGAGGATTTGAGGGGTGAATGTATGAGGATTTAAGAGAAAAGTGGGAAAAAAGTGAATGTGCTTGAATTGCGGTATGTTAGATTGCGGTATGTTAGAGTGAATTTGTGAGAAAAATTTATTAAAGTCTGTAAATAATGTGATGATTGTGAAAATATTTTTTTATTTTTGTTTAAAAGGATAAAATGTAAGATTAAAAATTTACCATTATATTTAAAAAATAGAATAATAAAATATTATGTATTTTTGCCTAAATTTGGAGGAATTAAAATTATTAGTAATAAAATCCAATATAGTTGAATAATTAATTTTGGAAAAAAAAAATACAAATTACTTGTAAAATAATTTACATGTAAAATTTTGAATATATGTAAAAAATATATTTTTTTATATAAAAATAATTTAAATATTCATAAATTTAAAATTTTTAATTAGAAAATCATTTTGTACTAAATGTAAATAGTATTATTATATTTATAATAATAATATTTATTATATAATTTATTTATTATAAATACCTATATAATTTTGTATTAAAATATTATTTTATTATTAATTATTATTATTTTATTTCATTAAAATATTTGTGTTAGTTAAATTTATTTAATAACTAATATTTATAATAAAGTCTACTTTTTATTATTGAAAAATATATAAAAAAAATGAAATCCTAAAATAAAAAATAGTGCAAATTTTTTTTAAAAAAATACTTTCTCTTTAGTGTTCTCTTCATTTCAAAAGGAGAAAAAAATTTTCTTCACATTGATATTCTCTTCACAAAATCATTAATCTAAATAAATGATATATCCTCCTATCTTTATGTGTGTGAACATATTTCTATAAAAACAAATATCCTCTAAAATAAACAAGTAGTGTATGAACTTGTCATCTTACTAAAGGATGAACAATAAATTTTATTTGTCTCCTAATAAAACAAACAAATGCAGATACTAACTCTTGAAATTGTTTACACTTTAAAATAATATAACCAAAATTAGTGTAATCATAACTACTTTTTTAAGTATTAAAAAGATAGTTTGACCATTAATCTTCATGATAAGACATCGGAGTCCCTTAATTTTCAAAAACTATAAAGTAATAAAATCACCACTTATCCCTTTTTCCCTATTTGAAAATATTTGTTTCCTCAAAACAAAAGCAATAATAAATTGAGTGTATGATCACTAAAACTTATGCTTCTTGAAAATTGGTAGCATTAGAAGATGGAAATTGCAGTTGGGTTATGAAGAACCACCGAAGAATTTTTTGGCATATGTCTTTGGGTGCTTCAGTTGTTAATGTGATCTACCAGCCAAAACATTCAAAGCTGCAATGGAGCTTCCAAAGTTTTTTGTGTTAATTCTTAAGAACTCGTCATTGTCTTCTCCATTGTATTCATGCATGTTTCTAGTTCTTTTATGGTCAACGTGGCTAAACTGGTATCAAATTAAACAAAATTCAATATTACCAACAACACTCATCTCAATAAAGAAATGTTCAAAAGGAACAAATTCAAAACTACTGTATATTCCTCAACGACAAAAACAATTAAATAATCTCAATATAACAGTTTTTTTCTCTATATAAAGAAACTCCTTATTTTAACTATAAGTGTTTACGTGATAACGATACTCAGCCAGAAATGCACTTGCTACATTGGATGGACCAGTAAGTAGTGAAAATGTCACCCCCTTGCTTGTATTAGAAACATTACGCCCTAGCTGTTTGATTTAATTTCTTTTTTTCCGTTTTTAGCGAAGGATGTTGGTGGGTGCGAAACCAACATACGATCAAAGTCTAAGTATTTCGCTCTAAATCGTGAGAAAGTCGAGCATGTCAACCTCTTCTATTATGACAGCTCAAGGTTTAAGTCGAGTACGTTGTTTTAGGACTATTAAGAACTAGATTGAGTAGATAGGTAATCCGATGAAGTCGACCGAACATGTCTACCTCCTCCATTTTGGTAGCTTGAGGTCTAGGCGAGCATGCCGACCTCCTCCATTCTGGTAGCTCATGGTCTAAGCTGAGCACGCCATTTCGGGACCGCTAGGAATTAGGTCGAGTAGACCGACCCATCAAGTAGCCTAATGAAGCCAACAGAACAGGTCCAAAATGCAGTAAAGTGAGCCTATATCCAATTCGATGATCTTGTTAAAATAATGTTAGAAATAAGTAATCTCGTCACAACGTAATTAATGTGTTTTTAATGCACGAGGAACCCACCTCCTCAAACACTCTAATTCTCTTACACAATATCCCTTACACAATATCCCTTATTATATCACTTAAATGCTCTGATTCTCTTGCTAATATTCCTTGTTATATCCCTTAAATGATCTGATTTTATTTGCGCAATATCCCTTATTATATCACATAAATGTTATGATTATATTACAAAATACTTCGATTTATATACATGATATTCATATTTTATGAAAGGATCTAATATGGCACATTAAAACATGAAGAAACCAAGGTCAAAGATCCGAGCCACTAGAATTATTTCTCCTTTTGACCACAGCATGAAAAAAAAAACAGTATTTCGATCTCCATCCTTAAACCATGACATCTTAGTCCTTTCTTTCCAAAAACAAATATTGACAATGAAGAGCATGATCAAGCTCCTCCTTAGCAATCTTTTCTTGACAGAGAAGTCCATCACTATCAGACAAACTAGCAGTCTCTAAACTTTTTTGAATACCAAGAAGGATACCCTGCTTAAGAAGAACTGCATTGTAAACATTACCAAAATAATTTTTATTCCAGTCTCGAAGCTCAAGTTTCAACCTTTTTAACTTATGTTGCAAGATAAACATAGGACAACCAACAACCTTATTAGCCTAAGAATCATGAATAAGCTTCAGGCACGAAGTGTCCTAAAGCCACATCGAAAAGAAACGAAAATTGATAACCTTTCGCACAGAATTACTAGCAAGACTAGCAAGAATAGGGGAATGATCAGAACAATTTTTAACAAGAACCTGATAAGTACAAGAATCACATTCATCCAGACACACTCCATTACATAAAACCCTATCAAATCTTCTATGTATTCTATGCAACCCTCTCCTTCCATTACATAAATCATAATGCGCATTAAAAGTCTTACATAGATTGGTTTTATCATCAATCAAAATTAAGGATAGAGAAATGATAAGAGTAATGGGTCATATGTCGTTTAATCAACACATTTCTTTTAATGTACCACCCTTATCTTTAATATTTTATTAAATCACAATTACGACCCAAAATCTATTTCACATTAGTTACATTATATAATTTTCTAATAGAACATTGAGGCTTTGTTTGGATTAAGGAGATGTTAAGAAATGTAAGACAAACAATGTCACCTTCTAAAATATTCTAATAGTAATATTAAAGTCAAGTTTATCTTGATGAACGATTGAGATGAAGACAAATATGAGTGTTAAAGATAATTTAAGAATCCAAATATGAGTTAAAAAGTCTTACCTTAATTACAAATAAAAAATTGAATAATATATAAAGAAGAATACTTAGAAAACTATTCCATTAATATTTTAGGTTAGATGTAATATCCTCATCTTATATTAATTGTTTATGATTTATTAATACTGAATACCTCTTATATATCTCACTTGAAACATCCTAATGGAAGATTAATTTATTACAATGCTAGTAAAATAGTAACAAATGAATCTCGTATAAATTAATCTTGAATAAGAACCCCATGATGTCACTTCGATTATAATTGTGACTTTTATTAACCATCCTTTTAACACATTCACAAAAAAAAAAGTTATTACAAAACTAATTAAAGGATCCATAAAAAAGAATTATATTAATCACCCAGTACTTATAATAGTAGAAACAAAATATTTTTGATATCAATCAACCAATACTTTTGTAATTTTTAAGTCCACAAAAGCTATTTCACTCAATATTTTAGTTTATGTCACTCTTTTTCATCTCTCAATAATGTCCTTATTTTATTTTACCATAAGAAAGGAAATAAGTGTTTTCATTTTATTTTATTTTTCTTATTCTTTCATTTCCTAAATTCTTAACATTTTAGTTTTTGAATTTTATTTTCACTAGCTATCAAATTGTTGTTAGATACTCACTTATATATAGTACACACGAGATGTATATGTTTTAACTGTGACAAAATATATTACAGACTACATTATTTACAAATAAACTAATTTATAGTACATAAATAAGAATAATTCATATCTTACCAAACTCAGTTTTGTAAAAAAGAATTAAACCTAAAGTTACTTCTCAACAATTTTATCTTTTCACGTATTTTTTCTTAAATTTATTTTTACTTAAATTAGAATACTTTTACTAAAATGAAAAAAAAAATGAGAATGGATAACGTATCAGACCGACTGGACTTACAAACAAAAAGGAAGGCATGAAAAAACAAATAGATTAAATCTGGGTGACTCCACGTGTCAGTGTGTCGACCACAAGATCAGAGTATTGTAAAATAATACCAGATATTACTGTACAGCAAAATATCGGCCCTAAGAGAAGACATAAGGATGACAAGTGTCCATTAGGTGGACCCCACGTGTGGCTGAAGATCACCTCAAGCGCTTCATATTAAAGTAATGGATGGCGGACACTGCGCCACGTCATCATGGAGCAGCGATCTACCTTTTGATGATCTAGCGAGAGAGATGGAGATTTTGGTGGGAAGATATTTTTGACGATTTTCGCGGTTGTGGGAGAAAGCTGGTCACCAGTGAATCAGAATCGGAAGCTACTAAAGAAGAAGAAGAAGGGTTTATTATTATTATTGTTATTGTTGCTCCTGAAGACGACGACTGTGACGAGATCAATTTCACTTACTCTGTTTTCTTCTTCTTCCTCGTCGTAACCGATTAGGGTTTTTCTCTTTGGTCGTCGAATGAGCATGCTGTTGTTCGAGAATGGCTGAGTTGAGTGGTACGATGCAAGAGCACGGGACGGACAACAATAATCGCTCTGCAGAAGTGGTTCTGTGGGAGAGGTTTCTACCGCGGATGGTGCTTAGAGTCCTGCTTGTGGAAGCTGATCATTCCACTCGACAAATCATCGCCGCGCTTCTTCGCAAATGCAGTTACACAGGTTTTGCTTCTTCTTCTTAATTCGGAAGAACTTGTTGTCGATTTCCCTGTTTGTGTCGTTTTCTTCTGGATGATGTTTGTGGCATTATATTAGTTGCCTTTCGTTTGCGAAAAATTTACTTCTGTTCTACCGTTTTGATTATGGTCTATGGAATTAGGTTACGTGTATAACAGCGGTGGTATCCAGAGAATACTTTTATTTAATTTTCCACCTGTTGGATCCGGGCAACGTCATATATACGTTGGTCAATGTGTTGCTGTTTTTTTTTTCCCTCAGAATTTGTAATAAGCTTTTGCAGTCACGATGAATTATGACCTGAGTGCATGAAAAATGAGAATCTCTGTTTTCATTCATATATAGACTTATTCGTCGTTATGTTTAGAGTGTTTTGTTATAAAAGAGAACGCAATAAACGTGATTACCTTGATCAAAGTTTTAAAAAAAAGGCCACAACCCTGTGCAAGTTCACGAGTGTACATGACCACAACAGTAGAAGCATCGGCAATTTTCCGCAGTATCAATAAACACGATGAAACTGCAACTGTAACCGCAATTTAAAATCTTGACTCCCACTGTAATTTTATTTTTTTTAGTAGAAGTAAATTTGTTTATCAAGGGGTATAGGTCTGTCGGTTAAAGCAGTGTAGTAAGTGAGTTGTTATAAATTCTTGGTACCCAGTTTGTCTCCATCCTTTGAACAAAAAATGAATAATCCTTTTTTTTTTTTATTTCAATCCGTTTCGTTTCAAATTATGTATTTATTTACATTGTATATTTGGGAGATACATTTGTAAGGAAAGTCTGGTAACGTTTATTGTGTAATACATATAATACATATACATATATACATACATATAATACATATACATATATGCATACATATAATACATACATGTAATATATACATACATATATATGTATATACATACATATATATGTATATACATACATATATATGTATATATATATACATACATATATATGTATATATATATACATACATATATATGTATATATATATACATACATATATATGTATATATATATATACATACATATATATATATATATATATATATATATATATATAGATATATATATTTGGTTTGAATATCAAACAATTTATTTTTTCAAGAAACTGATCATGGAAAACATTATTGACGATCCAATTTCAGCATGACATTATTGTTTTCGTGCTTTATAACTTAATGATAATTTTCTTTTCCATGTAGTTATCGCGGTTCCAGACGGATTAAAGGCATGGGAATTGTTGAAGAAGAAGGCGTCTGAGCTAGATCTTATAATAACTGAAGTGGATCTGCCAGCAATATCTGGATTTGCACTTCTTTCTTTAATCATGGGGCATGAAATTTGTAAAAACATTCCTGTCATAAGTATGTTGTCTTTTTACTTTGTATTTGTATTTTTAGTCTCAATGTTAGACAGAAATGGCTAATGGGCTCAGGTTTATTCTCATCGCTGTGCAGTGATGTCTTCTCATGATTCTGTAAGCATGGTGTTGAAATGCATGCTAAAAGGGGCAGTTGATTTTCTTATAAAACCTATTCGGAGGAATGAACTCGTGAACTTGTGGCAACATGTATGGAGAAGGCACGCTGTATGGCATATTTTTCAATCTTTTTATAGAGATTTTTTGTATTATTTTCTTCTTTTATAATTGCTTGCTCTTTTAGCATATATTTACTTGTTCCTTTTTTCTTTCCTCTCTCTGCCGTATACTATTTATTCAGAGTAGCGCTCCTACTCAAAATACAACTTTTTCACCAACAAATCTTAAAACTGCCTCCGAGGATAACTCTGCAAGCAATAAATCCAGTGGTTCTGTGGCTTCCTCTAAGAAAAACAACGAATGCAGTGAGAGAGTAAGTGAGACTCAAGTAAGTTTCGCTGCCTCAATTTTGCCAAATTTGTCTTCTAATGTGATTCTTACATATGTCAATTTTCTTAGAGTTTGGTTTGTTGAGTGTGAAGTGATTGACTTTTAATTTAATTATATTTTATATCTGAAATTCTTTCTACAATTTTCACTCTGCATGCAACCTAAAAGTATTGCACAATTCATTTACAAAACCACTTCGCTTGAAGAAAATATCCTTTCTAGATTAGTTTTGCTTCTGAAATTTCACATAGAAAATATCTTGTCGAGCACTTGTACCTTGCCAATTTTGGAAGTTTATAGTACATACGTGGAAACTATGCAGGACATGCCCCAGCTGAAAAATTCTAAACAGAAGAAAATTGATTTGGTGAAGCATGAAAAGTTTGCCAGATTTGAAAGTGAATCAGCGAAGATTAATAATGAAACAAGAGGTATACGAATTTTGTTTAACACTTGGATAAGAATATGTTTTTATCTTGTTTTAATGTATTGACTGTTGTGTTATCCGTTAAAACATTTAATACAGATAAATCAATTATAATTGTATCAGACACTGCAAGGTGCGACAAAACTTTTGAATCGACGGATCTAAGGCTAGAACAAGACCATTGCTGTGCTGATACTGAAATTGAGGTTGAAATCTTAAAATATGATTTAGGCATAGGAGATTCTAATATTAGTACTGAGTTGCATGGATGGAGTGATGAACGGGTGAAACCAATTAAAGGAGCTATTGACTTGATTGCTACATTTGGAAATCTTCCAAAGCACCCTGATGAAAACTGTAATCTCAATGGTGGTAATACAACCATGTTTGATGGTGTTACGCAATTGGAACTTTCTTTAAGAAGTGATTTTCCTGGAAGCTCATGTAAACAAGCAAGCGAAGCAACTGAGGAATCTCAAAGATTGAACCATTCACACAACTCTGCATTTTCTTGGTGAGTTCTGTGTTTTCTTGTGACTTTTTTTAGTTCTTTAAATGATATCTACCAATACCAGATTCTGTAAAATCTTTCCAAAATCTTTCTACCCTAAGAAACTAATTTTGATCAGTGGAAGGAAGTTCTTTGTGGAGTTCTGTTATATTATTTCTCTCATGTTCTTTCATGTATTTTGTCAGTTTTGGTTATGCTGTTCTATATTAACATTAGTGAAAACTGAACAAATGGTGATTTGGAGTGAAACATAATTTTGAGAGCCTATAATCTATTATAATCTCATGGAAGGATCCAATTCATGGTAAAATCAAATCATCTCTTTCTTAAACTATACAGGTTGGTCCCTCTTTTGTTAAATATGAAACTTCTGCACCTTATGGTTCCCCCAACTCCCTGCAGCCAAAATTAAAGGCTACGTTTAAGCTTTCATCCTTGGATGATGAGACATCAGTACCCAGTTTTTCATTCTAAATTATCTTTCCTAGTGATCCTCTAAAAAAATCAACTGGCATCAATTCTTAAGTTTTCTGACTGTGGGTGACAATTTCTATATGCAGGTATAGTAATAGTAAATTGGTGCACCCTCTTTTTCAAACACCATCAATTACATCAACTGAAGTAAACAACCCCAGTTGGGATTCTCACGAATCCCATAAATTGTCTCGAACTACTTCTGGAAATTGTTGTCAGTATGGTGGCTCAAATAAAAACCTGGAGAATATGATCAGTACAGTTATTGATCAGTATGGACAAGTTAAGCCAAATTTATCAAACAGTCAATGTGGAATGTTACCTGTTTCAGGGGTTATTTCGGATCTTAAGTCCAAGGGACATGGTAATGTTCTCACTTCTGTGTTCTCCGCACCATGCGGTACTCATCCTGTGTGGAGTTCGAAACCAGTCTGCCAGAACGAGAGTTCTTCCTTTCCCATAAGTACCTCCTCCCAGTCCAATCCGGAAAGTCACAACTCTGACCAATATCATGACTGTTCCAATGTTGCTCCTTGTCTTAATCAAAATGTAAAGGAAGACACTGATTTGGATCAGGCAAGGCATGATTCTCCTGCTGCTGATCAGAGTACTGGTAACAGTTTATGCCATGATACTTCATATCATGTCAATAGTAGTGCTTATGGAAGCATGGACAGTGGAAATGATGGGCATGCTACTTCAGCTATAGTATCCAAGAACAACCCAGAAGGTTTCAGTGATAGTGTTTGTCATAATTATGATGGGTCTCGAGCCACATATTCTCATCGCACTAGTCAAAGAGAAGCAGCTCTAACCAAGTTTCGACTGAAGCGGAAAGAGCGATGCTTCGAGAAAAAGGTATTACAACCTCCACTGATATTGTTAGTAAAATGCTACTTTACTTTGAAAGTATTTATGGTAAATTTATTTCTATGGCTATAGTTAGGTTGGAAACTCCTGTACTATCTTCTGCTGATGATCTTACTGATAAGAACTCTTAATTTCTTGTAAAGGTTCGATATCAAAGCCGGAAGAGACTGGCAGAACAGCGGCCTCGGGTCAAAGGGCAGTTTGTACGCCAAGTACACAATGATCATCCAGTTGCTGATGCTGGTGGTGATTCATAAAGTTGTTTTTTTTTGTTTTTTTATTTATTTAGGTTGCCTGTAGTATTAAATTGCAGCTGACTGTAACACTGATTGCGTCAACAAGGATTAGCTGTAGGTTGGTGTGCGTGTGTGTGTGTTGGTGAAATCTGTTTATCTTGAAGCATTAGGCAAAGTAAGAGTAGGCCAGTTGGGAGATAGCTAAAGGGCAGTATTTATTCTTAAGGTGTTTCCTCCTGACTTTATATTTGGACTGCCACTTGCAAATTTAGGATTTTGTAATATTTAGTGGGATCGATTTTGGTTTTACCTGTGTATATGAATTCTTGGTTAAATACTAATATAGGTCTGTAATTACATAGTTTGTTTCAGTTTTGAAAAAAATTCCCTCGAGAACCTCTGGTTCTGCAGTTGAATGATCTTTCTTTGCATTCGATTATTGAACATTGTTTTAAACTCACATGGTGCAGTTGCCCATCTATTTCGCAACCATTACTGACGTTAATTTTCACTCTACTCCATACATAGGTATAAGTGTGAAAGGTAAGATTGCATACCTGTAAATCTCCGTGCCACTTGGAAGGTGGTGGTAACCTGGGAGAGTATATAAATTATGGCTTTAATACTGTATGGTTCCCTTGCATGTACATGTTCTACAGTTTTCTTTTTCGTCTATCTTTCAAGTTTCCTCGTCTCTTATGAGAGAGATTGGAACGCAGTTGATCGGAAAAGCTGAATGTTAATGGAAAGCACTTTCGTAGCTATTGGCTGCGGCTGTGGATACATTGATATTGAAGAGTGGTCCTTGATGAAACCAGCACATGGACTTGCACAGCAAAAGCATCAATAATGTGCATTTGTGGGACACACCATAATGTCTAGGATGATGTGGGACTGGAAGAGGCAATGATCCAAACTCTGATTAGGAACGAATTAACAAGTAAAACATTGAACTGAAGACACGTTAGCAGTAATGGGCACATCATGCAGAAGTGTGACAATTTAATCTTGTCCATACATTTGTTAAAGGGTTAAGATCGAGTCACATCACCTTCTTCGGCTATTCTTTCTTGGGTAATTACTATGAACCGATTTTGATTTGGACGTGAAATGATAAAAGTATCTTTAGATAAAATAGGGTGCAAATCAAAATAATTTTGAAATCTCTTTTCTGAAAAATGTTTTTGGATTTGAATTTTAGAATACTTACTATGAAATCTAAATATGTTTTTCGATTTGGATTTACAGAATACTTACTATCAAATCTCTTTTTCGGAACTTTTTAGATAGAGCTTATTTTTTTCATTTTTGAATTGCTTTTCTGAAATGCAATTTTGATTTTCGAACTTTATTTTAAAATTTTATATTTGGAACACAATAATTTATTTTGGATAATGTATTTTCTTAATTCTAGATTTTCTATTTCGGAATGAAAGCTAGTTTTAGAAATTTATAAATGTATTGGGTGCATGTTGAAAAAACCCGGGTGTAGGAAGAATTTGTCTCTTTCTTATTCTTATCATTGCCAGCTTCATTCTTGGACCTAATTCTCTTAATATTTTTGTAAAAAAAATCAGGAGGTAGAACTGAATTTTGACTGTTTCTTCCTGCACCTCCATATATTATTCTCTCACCTCCATAAATTTTTGTATTTCCAAAAATATCTTTCTGTAATATTCTGGATTACATAATTTGAAAGTCTTTTTTCAAACTCGTAATTAACTTTCGGATTACATAATCTAGAAGTCTTTTGTCAGATGCTTGATTCATTTTCAAATTATGTAATTCGGAAGTCTTTTTTAGCTTCCGGATTATGTAATTTGGAAGTTTTTTTTAAATGTTTATAAATTACATAATTTGGAAGCTACTCTATGGGGTGACATAAGAAGGATAAAAATGTATTTTCAAGTTTTGTATGGAGTGACAGAAAAACCTGTGGAGGTGCATGAAGAAGTAGCCCTGAATTTTTATTTTTCTAGAAATATGTTGAGAAAGAATTTTTTGTTTAGATTTGGTCCATCTTCTAAAAATAACATTAGTAAATTAGGTTTCCCATAAATGATTTTTAGTGAAGTTTTTCACAAAAAGCATTACAGAGAGATGACTATTTAACTTTTTTGAGTTAAAGTTAAATGTTTATTACTGTTATTAAATCAGTAAAGGGGTATAAAATTATTATTTTTTGCTAAAAATCAAATCCTCGCTTTGGTTCTTAATGTAAGACACTTATAACATAATTCCGTATGCGTAAAAGTAATTAATTCAGTTTATTTTACTGAATTTTTAACTCAATATTACCAAGTAAAAATTGGCCTTTATCATTAAAAACTTTTAAAATTCTCTTCTTATTAATAAAAGTATATATTCATACTATTTAATATGGACAAACTATAACACACCTATAATAAAGGCCACCGATTTTTATTTATTTTTTAAATGTATTCCTCTATTTTGATTTTTTTTTTATACTTTTGATATAAAATAAAAAATTGTACAACTATTTTATTAGAATAAATTTTTTATTACATTTCTTATTCCTGTAAAATAATATTGAAAGGCATACAAAAAGAAATGGAGAGAGTATCTCAAGGAATAATACTTTTTGAATTCAAGAAAACTCATGTGAATATTTTGTGTATACACTTCAGTAACCAAATAGATTTGAAGCATTTTATGGATTCGCGATTCCTAAAAGTGATATGATATCTGGGTACGAAAGATTTATCTATTGCCAAACTTCCTTTAAGAGTATAATAATTATATATTTCCAATTATATATGATCTAGCCATAAAAAAAAATAACAATAAATAATTATTATAAAATTTGTGATAGAATAACAACTAAACCAATTCATAAGTTATTTTATCATGGAAGAAAACATAATGGTCATTTAACATTACCGTTTCCCATTTTAAGGTTTTTATTATAAGAAAATTCCAATCTAATGAGGTTTGGTTTGTCTTTTGAGATTGAATGACAGAAGCAGCCATAATGCTGACAGTGGTGCTTACACGTGAAGATGTTATATGAACTAAAACTCAAACAGAAATTCGTTAACACAGCGTATGTGAGATTGTGATATTTCACCACTTTCACACCTATGTCATATATGCTTAAAAAAATAGTTTTAAAAAATAATTTATTAATTTCTTCTCTAAAATAATAAAATTAATCACTAATTTAGAATATTTATTACCGAGATATCGAATAGTCGTTAGTTGATTCCGTACCGGTATATAAGCATCTTAACATAATTTCACTTAAGTATCATCTATAGTATACTCACATCATTAATAAATAATGAAAAGTAAGATAGACACAAATCATGATTAGGATATAGTTGAATTTTATTGAGCCCAATTTATTCGTCAGTAAAAGTATTATAAATAAGAAAACATCCAAAGGTTAAATTAAATGTAAGGTCAATTTGATCATAAATCCAAAGGTTAAATTAAATGTAAGGTCAATTTGATCATAAATTAATATCATTTACTCATACCGAGAGTTATTGTTAAGGTTATGAATAAGTATTGCAGGTTAGTAGCCATTTAGGTTTAGTAAAAAGCGAGTTTAATTTTGAATGGTTTTTGTGGATGATGGAATTTGACTTGTAAATGTGTTGTGTGGATTTTTGGATATATTAGGAGATGTTTTGTATGTATTGTTTTGACTAAAGACTAGTTATAAGGATCTGATAAGGTAAATTATGATTTCTTTTGATGTGGCTTACCATTTCTATTTGTAAGATATTTGTCAAATAGATTCTTCATCTTTCTCAATTTTTTTATTATATCACATCACTAATTAAATTACCTACCATTTTTAATTTCTCACTGGGTGTTTGTACTCCTTGAATGCTCAATAATTTTTTTTTTCTGGAATTATATCTGTCGAGTTTATTTTTCCTTTCTGCTTTTCTCTAATTAGACTATAACATTTTGTGTTTATTAAACATTTTATCTCCTTTTTTCTTTCATTGGAGTGAAAAACAAATATGGAGATGTTGGCCCAGAACTAAAACAAGTCTATATACTAGATTGAACATTTCTTTGATTTTTTTTTACCAGATGAACATTTCTTTGATGTAGGTTCTTAATTGGGTTATCAATGTTAAATAATATTGGTTGTACATAACTATCTACATTAACACTACAAGAAAATCATTAAATAAAAATCAATTTTAAAAATAAAAATTAATTAATTATTATATTTTTTTTCAATAAATAATTAATTAAATTAAAAATAAAAGAAACACTTCAGAGATGTCTCAATTCTTATACAAAATACTCTCTACATAGTCATGCATCCAGATAAAATTACTATATTTTACAAATAGTTCATGACAGAATAGAGATTACAATTAAAAAGTTTGTTTCCCTTTTGTGGGTTTTGATCCACTTCCTAAGATATCAACAATCTGCATAATTTGTTTCTTTATACCGCAGACTTCTCATGAATCCTTAGCAGGGAACTGTTTCACCGTGATCACATTTGTCAATTGTTGCTCTTCCTAATTATTACTTTTCTGTTCGGACGTGTGCCTTTTACCTAATTAATTGCTATATTGATTAAATTATATACTATTTTAGAAACTAAAAAATTATTGATTTATAAATTAGTTTCTATTATTGACATATAGTTTTTAAATTGGTATCTAATTAGCTACTAAGCTTTTTGCTACCAAATTTAGAATCTAAATAATTAGTAGTTAAAATCTTGGTAGCTAATTATATACCAATTTAAAAATTATTTATCAAATAAATAATAGAAACTAATTTAGAAACCAATAATTGTTTTAATCTCTAAAATAATATCTAATTTAATCAATATAGTAACTAATTATTTTTTATATTTAAAATTAGTTTTTATTTAATATTTTTTTAGTAGTGTAAATTAGTGATTAGTAATAATCATTTTTCAAGTTACAGAAATCTAAGCGAAAGAAGAAATTGGGAAACAATTTTGGGACACCATATACTTTTAGACAAATGACACATTCGATTAATTTTAAAAGATACAAATAAGAAGATAAAATTAAATTAACTTCTTCATAATTTTAGTTAATTTTAATTTATGGAAAAAAATATTCTTTCTATCCTCTTATTTTCCTTTTTTCTAAATGCTATCTTTTATTGTTATAATCTCTCCTAAAACCTCTATACTTTATATATAGTTTAATACAAGTATGTGTATACGGTAATTTATTTTTAATTTGTCTATAAATCATCATATATAAAAGTAATTGCAGATTAACGTTATGTGTTAATATGAGACTCACCACTGTATACAACAAATTATTCAACATAGTTTTTGTGTTTAATATTTGAATTGAATTCAAAATTACAAGTTAAAACAAGCTTACGTTAATTAATGCATGTTTTCAATAAGTGAGACGCGTTTTGGATCGGTGTGGTAAATAGAATTAAAAAGTAAATTGAGTAGTTGGAAAGATAGATTTTTGTCGGGAGGATTTGTTTGACTAAGTTCATGCTTTCATCAATATCATTGTTCTACGTTTTTTTGTATAAAATGTCTTCTATGGCGTTGAAGGAAATTGTGAAATTATAGAGGAGTTTTCTATGGGATTCGAAAGGGAGGAAGATTGTTTGGGTTTTCTGGAAAAAGGTTTGCGAACCACGGGAAGTTGGAGATCTCGGTATCCTAGATCTAAGATTATTCAACATGGCTTTGTTGGGGAAAATGGATTTAGCGTTTACACTCAGAAAATGGAGGTTTATGGAAAAAGATTCTTGAATCTAAATACGGAGGGTGAAGAAGCCTGAAAGAGAGTAGGATGTACAATAAGGATTCTCTCTGGTGGAGAGATCTGAAGGGGATTTGGAGTATGGAGGAGTGGGCAAGGAGATTTGAGGAGTGCATTGAATGAGATGTGGGAAACGGGAAAAATATCTTCTTTTGGGATGATGTTTGGGTGGGCAATGAAGATTTGAAGAGTAGATTTTTGAGGTTGTTTTCCTTAAGTATTAGTAAAGACGCAAATATAGAATCCTTTGGGAATTGGGATAATGATTCTTGGAAGTGGGACATTGTTTGGAGAAGGGGTTTATTTAATTGGAAAAAAGTTCAGGAATGTTAGCTTCTTCAGGAGCTTCAAAGCAGATGACTCGTCTCGAGTAAGGATGATTGTTGGGTTTGGAAGGATGGCGTGCCATTTGGGTTTTCAGTTTGTTCGACATATAATATTTTAAGAGGACGTTGTGAAAGGGATTGTTCATCTTTGTTTGCTTCGTTTTGGAAGATTAAGGCTTTGTCTTCAACAATGCTTGGAGGGTGTTGGGTAACTCGATCGCTACTAAAGCTAACTTGGTTATACGAGAAGTTGAAGTTGGTAGTACGTCTTGTGGTATGTGTGGGGAGGAAAAGGAGACAACAAGACATTTATTTTTTGAATGTAGAATTGTTTGGTTAGTTTGGAACCTATGTTATGATTGACTTGGGATGACGTCAGTTGATCATAATGATACCATTTCATATTTTTTGCATTTTAAATTGTGCAACGTTCCAAACTCTGTAAATGTTGCTTGGGGAAGTGTTTGGATTGCAGTTATTAGAGAGATTTGAAGACATCTTTAAAGGAGGAGTGCTCGATCATTCTGAGAATTTTTTCTTGATTCAATTAAAGGTTTGGTCTTGGTTAACATCTAAATGTGATTCTGCTTGTTTTTTTTTAATTGGTGTCTTGATCCGTGGACTTGTTTGTTTTTTTTTATCAAGAACATTGATAGTTTTGAGTGGGTGAATTTGTGACGTTTCCTTTAGTTATCTATGTTGCTTTTGATGAGTTTTGGGGTCTCTCTTTTGTAAGGAGTTGTTATGTAAAAATGTTAGATCATTCCTGAAATGGTTCATATTTATTTATTTTTTCTTAGTGATAAAAAAATAAATATATATTTTCAATATTATCTGACATTGAATATTCTCTAACTTAAAAGGTGTAAACAAATTAGATCGAATCAAATCTTGAGATTTGTTTGTAAAATAACCTATTTCAATCAATCTTAATTGGAAACTTGAGTTTGATATATTAAGAGAATACTAAGCTTGAGTGTAAATCGTTTAACTCCTTTATAACTTAATTAACTTCATTTTTTTATGAAAATCTTAAATTATTTTTCAAGTTTAGCAATATAGTATCTAAAACTTATTTTAATACTAATATACTATTAAAAGATATGTATAAATTCTCAGAAAAAATGATTCATATATATTAAAAAAGAAGTTAGTATTTTTTTATCAGAAAAAAAGTTAGTGTTTTATATAAGTGCAATTCAATATTAATTAATACAACATAATTTTTGTTCTTTAAAACAAGTGTGTCAGCATCTCAATAAAGCTTAAATAACACCATATTTCTAAAAGAATTAAATATATAATATATAAACGAGTTATATGTCAATCTTTAATGTCAAATTTTAAAATTAAAATTTAATGTATTTATTTAATAAAATCCAAATTAAAGTTTAACTTGTTTATTCAATTTAATAAACGACACATAATTAATAACTTCTAACTAAATACTTTACAAATAATTTCACTACGATTTACCCTATTTCTAAGGTATATAATGTTAAACTAATTCATTATCATTTATTTGTTCGAAGAGCACTCCCTAACTAGCTATCTAACATTTTTTAACAAAGATGTAAATGCTTCTTACGGTTAACTTTAGGGTTTCTTAACGTTGATAAAAGCAAACAAAGAAAAGAAGTTGGATAAAGACAAAGCAAGGCATAAAACAGAAAAAATAAAAGTAAAACACATAGCATAAAGTGTGATCAATAATCAACCAATGATATGATCCAAAAAAAGACTTCAAGAGAAACACAACCCTTATGCTTTGATTCCAAGTTTCCCTGCTTATTCCATCTCATGGATTTCCTTTCACTTTTTCACTTGTTCATCATTTATATCCACACCCTCCACCATTTGTAGCTGTTACTTCTACATTCATATGATACACATAACACTCACACAACCTCTTTAACTAGAGATCAACCACTCCTCCCATGGCAGAAATGCAGATACACCATCAAGAAGACCATAACCGTATCCCTAATAACCCTAACCCTAACCCTAACCCCAATCATAACCCTACTCATTACACACACTACCGTTTCCCTGGCAAAGTTCCCCACCATCAAGTCCACAACATGGACAAAGCTACACCTTCTCGCTTCAAACCCAATGCACCCAAACGTGAACACTGCATTTGCATCACCGTTTTCGTCCTCTTACTTGGCATCATACTCCTCATCCTGTGGCTCGCCTACCACCCTTCCAAGCCACGTTTCACGGTGGCCAGCGCCGCTGTCTACGGCTTCAACGCCACAACGCCGCCATTCATGTCCATCTCCATGCAATTCAACATCGTCATAAGGAACCCTAACAAGCGTGTCTCCATTTCCTTTGACAGGCTCTCAGCCTATGTTTCCTACCGAAACCAACCCATCACGCCGCATGTCATGCTTCCCCCGCTCTTCCTGGAGAAGCACAGCGCCGTGTCGCTGTCGCCGGAGATCGGAGGCGTGCCGGTGCCCGTGTCGGTGGAGCTCACGAATGGATTGGTCATGGACGAGACTTACGGGGTGGTGGCTGTGAAACTTGTGTTAAATGGAAGGTTGAGGTGGAAAGCTGGTGACATAAACTCAGCACATTATGGATTGTATGTGAAGTGTGATGTGTTGATGGGTCTGAGGAAAGGTTTTGTGGGTCAGGTTCCTCTCCTTGGATCTCCCGTTTGCGACGTCAATACATGAATAAGTATGTTCAGTTTCACATTTCAGACGCGATTTTTCACATCTTTAACGCGATTCTTCTATAACATGTTTGAAAACATGCTAGAAAACTACCACATATGATCTGATTAATAAACTACAGTGTGTGCATGCATGTATCTAAGTGATCCTATTCCTACTACATTTTAATATTTTTTTTGTCAAAAACCAGCAATTATAGGTATAGAAGTTGGGTTTTGCATTGGGTGTTTGAGTGATATGTAATATGTAAAAGAAAGTAGAGATTTGATTATTTGAAGTCTTTTGAGTCTCATTGTACAATGCTGTGTTGAGAATGTAGAAAGATTAATAAACAAGAATCATAAATATTACAAGGTAAAAAAAAAATCACTAAATAAAAATTAATTTTAAAGATAAAAAATAATTAATTATTATTAATTAGTAATTAATTTATTTAAAAGTTATTTATTAATAATAAAAACTAATTTAAATATAATAATGTATCTTTTTTTAAATTAATTTTTGTTTAATAATTTTTTAGTAATATTATCAATTTGTGAATGATGGTTAAAAATTTTCTTTGACATCGTCAAATAATAAATAACATCATTTATAATAATATAATAATATTTTTAATTAAAAATAAAATAAATATAATTAAAATATTAATTTATTAAGATGTTAAGTGAACTAATGTATCAGTTTTTTTTACCATTATCACCCTTTAACAAGTCATTTTTTATTATCAAGAATGATATCCAACAGTGAAAGATAATTTTGTAATTATGTAATTTATAAGCAATCAAATAATAGTTGTCAAATCATGATTTCCATTAAACAATCAGCATCCCTCTGATTAAAAAAAAATGTATCAGCATCTTTGGTTTGATTGGTGTTTTGGATTGACGTGTTTGGGTGACAGAAAAAAAGTTTGGAGGAGTGTGAGTTCAAGGGACAGCAATATCTAGTTGTCTTGTCTGGTCTCTATCCTAAATAAAGTGCTTACTGCTTTTGTAAAGCCAAAACAACATATACTTATTATTTTATTAACTCTACTCTTTACTTGTTCAAATGGGTAAGTCTTTTATGAGGTATTATTGGTCACATAACACAACACTTTGGTAAAAACAAGGAAAAACAAAACCAATTTGTTCTAACCTAATGGTTAGTCTGCTAACTTTAAAAAGTTAGTTCATCTTAAAAAAACTTGTGAGAATTTATCAAAAATTGATAGTAAGCTATTGAAGAATATTATATTGGATAGATATTTTTAATTTATTCTAAAATATTTAAGATAGATAAGGTATACACTATTTTTTCAGTTATTACTGATATTTATCTTGGGAAAAATAAAATTATTCATTATTGTAATTTATAATTTTTATATTATTTTATTTCTTAAATCGTTATATAATATTAAAAAATATAATTTTTGTTATTATGTACTATAAAAAAATTATTAAATAAAAAATAATTTCATAAATCAAAATAATTAGTTAAATTAAAAATTATTTCATTATCTTAAAAATTATTAATATCTAAAGTAGTTTTTATTATTAATAAAAATATATAAAATATTTTTTTTAATTAATATCTAATCATTATCAATATTTTGACTAATAAAATTTTAGTTAATTCAATTTTATATTCTAAATTAATCTTTATTAATTATTTAAAGACTAATTTAAAATCTAAAATATTAGTAGTTAAATATTGGTAACTAATTTAAATATCAAGAAATTATTTTATAAATTTTTATTAATAATAGAAACAATTTTAAATATTAATAACTTTTTAATCTTTAAAATAGTATATTTTTTTATCAGAAAAACTTTAAAATAGTATATAACTTAATTAATATAATAACTAATTATTTTTATTTTTAATTTTAATTATTATTTAATATTTAATATTTTTCTTTAACTTTGATTTAACAATATATAAATTTGAATAAAGGATAGTTTTGATGTAATTTGTTTATGTAATGAAAAAAAATATTGAGATAAATCTATTTTTTAATTATATATAAGTATATAAAGAATGAATTGAAAATGAGGTTTAAATTTTTTGTCATATAGATATAAAAAGATAAAGGTGGATTATTTTTTTTAATATGTGAAATTGAATTTAGAATTTAAATTTTAAATTTCCAACCACAAACATGAATGATTACAAATAACACCACAATGAGAGTGTCAAATCAAAACTGAAATCAAATGATTAGATATCCACTCATAATTCATTATGCCTTATTTTGACATCTATCTTTATACTCATTTTATACGTATAAAATCAAATAAGTAAAAAGTTCTTAGCACCTATCTTTATATGTAAAAAATAATAGCTGCTTTGTTTTTTTTTAATATTATACAATTAGACTGCTCATATATTTTTTATAAGTGTTGAATGATTTCTGAAATTGTTCTTTTATATATATATATATATATATATATATATATATATATATTTATTTTTATTTTTTGGTTGATAAAGAAAAACACATAATTCTACACATGTCAGATGGCTCAACATTCGGGAAGCTAAATTTTTTTAATGTAATCTCTATTGATTCATGAATAATTATGGGTAATTGGGCAATTCAAATAGGAAGCTTGACTTTGTAGAGAGTAGGTTAGGTTGTATAAAGGTTGGAACACCCCTAAAATGTTCATTTTATTTTTAATTTAATTAATTATTTGTTGAAAAAAAAAAATTCCACCGACAAAATCCAAAAGGAACATTAATAAGAAGTTTTTTTTTTTTTTCTCTTTAGTTTTTAAAGGGATGCTTGTGTGCTAAACTATTTTTTTTTTAAGATTGAAGTATTTAAGTAGCACCCATTGAAGGTTTTGAGAGATGAATTTTATTTTATCTTAAACTTCTATTTATGCATATCATAATATTTTGATTACATATTAAATAACATTTTTCTCCTCATCTATCTTTTTTTTAATGTGGTATAGGAATTTCTTTTATCAACAATAAAAAAAATAAGAACTACTTTAGGGATGATTCAATTTATGTGCAAAATCGCACAGAAACAAACAACTCTTCCTCCCAAAAACTTGTCACTAACTTCCTACTAAGATAAATACAGTTTGACTAACCTAAGTAAATAACTTATTTTTAATTGAATACATACAAACCAGGGGATCCAAAGACCAATCGAAAAAGGAAAAACAAGTAGAAGGGACTTTAAATGTTATACAAGACCAGACCTTTAGTTGAGCCATGAAGAAAATTTCAGAATGATTAATCACTCCACCTTTAAAGATGTGTTTATTCCTATGTCTCCAAATCTCATTTACCACCGCAATTCAAACACTTCCAAAAATTAAATTAACAAAAGTATGTGTTTCATGTATATTAAACTGCAAGAGATGTGAGACAGAAGTGTAACCACTTGAAGCAAAGGTTCCAAACCAGTCAAGCAATTCTATAGCCAAAGAACAATTGATTTGTTGTTTCCTCATTCACCCCACACAAGCAACATAAAATACTTTCTAATTCAACCCCACGTCTCTCCAAGTTGACCTTAATAGCTAACTTATTTTCCAGCACCCCTCCAACCAGTGACATGGGCTGAAGGCGCCTTTATCATCCATAAAGAACTATACAATCGTTTAGCTTCCCCTTCTTCCTCTTCCCTTAAGAAACTATAGGCAGAACTAACAAAATACTCAATAGACTCACCATCATTCCAAACCCATTTATCCTCATTTTTCAGGATGAGACTCAAACTGTGCACATCCTCAAGAAGCTGACTGACTAACCTGGTTCTTCTCCCACTCGAAAAGACCCATTCTCCAAATTAAATTCCACACCCAAATGTTATTAACCCAATCCTCACATCAGAAAAGCTTATCATCTTTAACCACAGACAAAGAGAAAAGTCTTGGAAATCTACTCTTTAGATCACCGAAACCCACCCAATTATCTTCCCAGAAGAAAACTACCTTCCCATTACCCATTACCCACTGCCCACTTAAAGCGATCTTCAAAAATCCTTCCTCAGTCCTCCAACTTTCAGATCTCTCCACCAAAGAAAATCAATGTTGTTTAACATCTACTCCTTCTCCAACCTTCAAATGTTATATGTTATATATGAAATAACCACTGATAAAAAAAACACTTATTTGAGTAGTATTATGTAATAGGTTAAAAATATTTTTTTTGTTAAAGTAAGAGGTTACAAAATACCTTATTTTTCTCAATTATATTATTTATTTAAAAATATTGATACACATTAAGGGACCAATCATCTTTGCTTTCTCTATTCTTTTACTCCCCTAGACAAGCAACTACACTTAGTCAACTACGGGATTGTGCAATTTTTGAGTCCTTCTCTTGATAACGAAGATAAATGGATCTGGAAGGATGGAGGTAACACTGATTATTCAGTTAACTTTGCGTATGTTTTTTTTTAAAGAGTTCAATAGAGGGGGATTCCTTGAGTTTGTATAACAAGTTTGGGAAGATTGAGGTTTTGCCTTTAGCTCACATCACTACTTGGAAGGTTATGGAGAATAAGATTGCTACTAAGGTTAATCTGGCGAGACGTGGGATTGTGGTGGATAGTTTGCTTTATTGCTTTTGCAGGAAGAAAGAGGAGACTACAAACCATTTGTTCTTTGAATGCAGAATAACGTGTGGAATTAATGTTATGCTTGGGTAGGGTTGAAGTCAACAGATCATCTTGAACCTGCTTCACATTTCTTGAGGCGCTCCCAGTGTCATTAATTTAGCTTTTGGAAATATCTGGATTGCTTTGATAAGTGAGATTCGGCATCATAAGAATAAACATATTTTTAAGGGAGGAGTGATTGATCATTTTGAAATTTTCTCCTTGACTCAAAGGTCTGGTCTTATATTACTTCTAAAGTTCCTTCAACTTGTTTTTCCTTTTCAGATTGAGATCAAATTTATAGGTGCAGATTAGCGTTGCTACGTTTTTGGTCGGCAGGGAAACTGTACCTTAATGGCATATTATATTGCCATTTCATCATGGTTCATGCCTTAACCCCAACCTATAGAATACTATTCAAAAGTTTCATAATTGGATTCTAAATATTCCTCCGAGGGTTCAACACTTTTACGGTCTTACTTAATATATACCTTTAAAAGGGGTTTTAATGTTTTTTTTAATTGTTGATGGTAGTAGAATCTCTGATTCTGGTTGTGTAAGGAGTTTAGAAGGGAAGGTATCTTAGGTTGAATTACTTGAAATATTTTTGAAATATCTTTTATTTGTTTATTTATTTATTTTAAATAAAAGCTTCCATGTTAGGTATCACTATGCAACTTATTTATTTATAAAACTAACTCAATTTTATAAAATTAATCCATAAGATGAGGTTTACATCCAATTATATACTATGAAATGTACATATCTTTAATCGGTGTATGATTTCCAATACACTATAATCAACTCGAAACTGTCAACTCGTGCATGATATTATATAATTTAAAAACTGGAGTATATGAATACAAATTCATTTCAATCATACCTTTATCTTTCCTTACAAAAGAGAGTGGAAATCATTCTCTATTTTTATCTTTGTTCCAACCTGCATCTCCTATGTGGAACAATTATCCATCCAAAAAAGATTTTACTCAAAAAAAAAAAGAAAAATACTCTGCTTTAGGAAATTTGAGAATGAACTTCATAATTTGAGTATTATTATTTGTTGATAAAAAAAATACAAAAATACTAGCTTTATTTATTTTAAATTAAGTAGGATGTTTTTAGATATGATATAATAGTAGAATTAATGTATAATGTAAAAGTATAATTGAAACTTAAATACAACTATAATAATTAATATTTAATTAAAAATTACTAAGAGTTAAAAAATAAAATTTATAATATTATATAATTTTTTATTTTGTGATATTTTGTGTTTATCAACTATAGTTGTATCTTATATTTATAGCAACGTCTACCTACATAGCAACTAATTTTACATCTACCCAACTAGCATCAATTTTTAATTAATTTTTAAAGAACTTTTAACTCCTTACATTAACATTAAATAAGGAGTGGAAATTCATATCTAAATATAATAAAGGCACAGCAATTTTGCCTAATATTTTTTTTTTTGTGTTCTTTCTGCATGTCACTGTGGAACAGATGTTATTATTCATTAAAAATTACTAAACATTGAATGTCCCATTGGAATATACTTCTACATTATTTGCAAAGGACAAATAGGGCAACTCATCAATGTTGTGCAGACGAAGACTTAATAACTCAGATGACTTGTTTATTGAATATAATAAAATAACAAAAAGATCAAAACATTTTTTTTTTATTATTGAAAGTCCAAACTAATATTCTTTCTTTTTCATTCACTTAAAATACTTTTATTTGTCTATTTATTTAAAAGTGTAAGGCAGCTAACATCAATTATTATTTTTTAAAATTATTTAATCTTCACTTAATTCATAACTATTTATATATTTACTATGTATAAAAAATAATAGCAATAAACGTCATATTAAAAATAAAAAATAACTTGACTGGAGCATATCAATTGAGAAAAGTGTTAAACATTCATAAATATATGATATTATTCTCATTTTTTCTTTAAAAAGTATCCTTTCTTAATAAAATCTCTTTATTTTTTATGAACTACATTAAAATCTATCTGTCTGATTACTTTTATTATAAATAAATGAAAAAGTTGGTGGAAATATTTTATTTAAAACTGTAATAATACATTAGCTTTATCCATAAAATTTCTTAATTCATTATTTAATGTAAACATCTTTAACCATAATAATTTCCAAGATATTTTTGTATACTGTGTCTGCAGTGACAGAAACTGTGTCTCCAATGACAGTACCAATCAAAGAAACACGATATTTTATTAACGCACGAGAAAACATGCCTTCTCCTGTCATATTCAAACACCAGTTGGTGAAGGGAAGATCAGATGGAAACTTTTACACACACACACACATATATATATATATATAACACATATATATATGTATATATATATATATATGTATATATATATATATATTTTATTTTTTTTAAATTATTTGTTTTATTACAATAAAATTAATAAATAAATATCAATTTTAGAAAAAATAATAATTAATTATTATATTTATTACATTAAATATTTAAAAATAACAAAATATTAATATTAAAATATTTTTATCTATACCTATATATAAGAGTTTTTTTAATTTAATTTTCTGAATTATATTTCTATTTCTTCAATTTTTACGGTTGTTTTTCGATTTGAATTTTTTGAATTTTATTATCACTATCTTTTTAATTTTTTTCTTTTTCCTCAAATCTGTTAAAACCCAGTAATCTAACTCTCTCATGCTCTCTCTAGGTCTCTCATACATACAAATACACATAAATTTGTATTTTATTTAAATAAATATAAAATACATACAAATACATGTAAATTTATATTTCATTTAAATAAATATAAATATACATATAATAATAGTAAAAAAAAAAATCGGATGTGCAGGCACTCCGCACTTGTGTTCCGCTAAGAAAATTTATAAATTAATATTTATTAGTTATCAATATTTTATATCAATTTTAAATCTTGATTAATAATTATTTAAATATCAATTTAAAAACTAGTTTATAAATTTTATAAATAAAAAATTTATTTACACATCGATATTTTTAATTAAAAAATATATTATTCAATTACTATAATACTATTTTTATTGGGTTTTTGACGATGGTGAGGTTATTTTTTTTTGCTTTTTACCAAAATGAGGTCCGTTTAAAAAAAATTATAAATTTAGGCAAGTCGTGCCAACTTGACACGACTTCTGCCTTGTCATACTGAAGTCGTGCCAACTTGGCCCGATTTCTGCCACGTCATAATTTTTTTTTTAATTTTATTGTTTATATATTGAGTAGTAAGTTATGTAATGTTAAAAATCGTGTATGGATCACGTTAGTAAGGTGTGACATAACCATTACCGTTAAACATGCATCCATACACGATTATCTAATTTTTGTTCCTTAAAACTAACACTCTTAAAAAATTATGTATCAAATTAATTTTTAATATTACATAACTTACTACGCAATATATAAACAATAAAATTAAAAAAATAAAATAAAATAATGACGTGGCAGAAGTCGTGCTAAGTTGGCACGACTTCAGTATGACATGACAGAGTCGTGTCTAATTAGGACGATTTGTACATATGAAGTCATGCCGAATTGACACGACTTGTCTAAATTTGTAATTTTGTTTAAACGAACCCCATTTTATTTAAAAGCAAAGAAAATAATCCTATGATAGTCAAAAACCCTTTTTATTTTTAAAATTTATTTATATTTAATAATTACTTTACACTGATTCGAGGAGATAATTTAGACAAATTAAATAAAAATATAATAAAAGAATATACATAATTAATATAATAATAAGTTACAGAAAATTGTTATAGTGTGAAAAAATTAATTTTGACTAAAAATGCTAATTATTTAATTAGTGAAGTATCTTTAAAGTTTTTCCAAGTGTAAAAAATTAAGTTTATTTATAGTTTTATAAATAATAACAATTGACCACGTTTACAAAAAAACAATATAATATAAAAAAATACGAGACTAGAGTTATAGAAAAAAAAGATTTAGTTTTTTAAATTTATGACAATGATTCAAAGGATAAATAATGTTTGAAGTTTTAAAAACATTTTGATCTTAAATTCATTGCATCTTTCACGTGGCATTTATATTTCTGGCATTTTTTATTAAATTATTAGTTAAAAATGTTTTTCTAAGTTAAAGTTTTTAAATAATCTCATTACAATTAAATAGTTTAAACAAATGTTTCAAAGGTGTCAAAGTCATGTTCTCAATTTTAACATCATATAACATAAGACCTAACTTTTTAGTTTGTTTGCTTGCATATAAATAGATATATATAGATCATTGAATTTTTTAGATAATTTTTATTGCACATAAATTTTATTTGCAAGTCAAAGAAGGTTGACCAAAATTATTATGTCGTCAAAAACAATTTATGTCTCCTCCTCGTGCATGAGACGTCGTAGTATCATTACTATGTTCTTTTATTGAGACATCTCATAAACAATTAATGCATTCTTATATTGTATGCTAGTGTTTAAAAATCAATAGATGATCTCAACTATTTCAAAATAAATAATAGAGATGTATTTAAAATTGAATTTAACTTTGATAAATATAAAAATATAAATTTTAAGAAAATTATATTTAAATTAATAAATTTATCACATGGCAATTTGTAGTTAAATAAGAACATTTACTTTTTAAAATATACAAAAGTGAGTAAAAATAAATATTTTGAGATACATGCATGTACTGAATGCCTTTAGAAAATAATACCCACGTTATATTTTTAATTATATATATTTAATTAACTTAATTTTTTTTTATAAAAGTTTTCATGTTAGACATCACTATGCAACTTGACATCTCCACTAGGCTGACACTTTAAGTAACAACAAACATCTACTATTACATGAAAAAAAGTATTATTTAAAAAAATAAAAAAGAAAGAAAATACAAAAATATGGAAAGACTAGACCAAAACCCACGTGTTAACAAAAACGATAAATAGACTATACTTATTATAAAGAATTCTAATAATAATCAAACTATCAACGCCATATTATCACTCTTAATTTTCATCAAATTATTTTATAATTAATTCAGTAATTTTGAACACTTATCATTAATATTATTATAATTATTATTATTATTAGCAGATTATTTTTTTATTTTTTCCCACAAATATCCTTATTTATTTCATAATCCTGAAATCCTTCACATTACAAGCACGTTAAAATTTTAAATCATTTATAATATCCCATACGATTATTTAAGTAATTCAACTACAGCCCCCAAAATGGACTGCGAATCTTATTTAAAATAAAATGTAAAATTAATATCATCTAGAACCAAACACACTGTAATAGAAAAATGTACAGTATATAATTTCTTTTATCAATTATAGAGGTCAAGGAAGTTACTTAATTATACAAGTTAATATTTTTTTATCTATCTTAAAAACTAAATTTATATATATTTTTAAGCATTTATATCATCTATTATCACAATAATTATAATTATTTTAAAATCTAAATAAACACTACAATTATCCAATTATTCTAAAAAATTATATATAACAATATTTTAACATACATACTATTTCACAACCATTCACATGTTTATAAAATAATATTTCCTAACTAGAGGTAAAGAACTTACTTGCCAACAAATTCAGGTCACCACAAGGTCCCAATTAAGTTACCATAACTCTTTACTTTAAATTCTTTAACATCTTTAATCAAAATTTCAAAGATACTATATAATAAAAAAATGTCTTCAACCTATCTTAAATCTTCTAGATACCATCTCCCATGAATATATTAATTCAACATAACAAACTACTTATTAAACTCTAATATTAAATAGAGTTTAGAGAAAATATTTTTAAAAGATGGTTTTTTTTATGAAGTAAACAAAATTATAACTTATTTATAAAGTTTTCATTATTTATCTATTTTAAAATTATATATTTAAAGAATATTATAGGTCTTACGTTTTTTTTATCAACTTAACTTTTAATAATAATAAATAAATAATTTTAATTTGTATATTTATTTATCTAGATTTAATGTAATGAAGAAAAACTTCATATTAGTTTGCCTTTATTTAAGATTATTGAGTGTTTGAAAAAAATTCATGAATAATTTGATGAAAATACGCTTAAAAACATTCAATAAATGTTAAATTAAAAACACTCAATTTTAAACAAATTGAAAGTAGGAAATAACTTAAAAATTAGAAATTAGAGTATAAGACGAAAGTCTTATATAATATAGTTAGATGAGAGTCATACCAAACATGTGAGTTGTCACCATAAAAAAATCTAAACGACATTATCGAGAGTTACTGAACTAATTTTTAAAAAATGTTTATAATAAATAAATTAAAATAAATAACCCCAAAATATATAAATAATTTTGCAAATTATAATAAATTTGGCCGAGTCAACCTATTCCAAATCCAGAAATTATAATATTCATAAAAAATGAGCAATAACTTTTATAATACATAGGCTTTGCATTGTGTTTGTACTCTCATTCAATTATGATTTATCATATTGGATAAATTTAACATTTTCTATAAATAATTTTAAAAATCATTAATGTTTTATTAATTTAAAATGTAATGACTTTTAAGCTGATAATATATACTTATTAAACTCGACTTTTATTGCAAAATAAATTTTGTGCCTTATCTTATCAATTAAAAAAGACCTTCATTTTTAATAAATTTATACTTGATTTTCCTTAATAATAAAAATATTAACAAGTATTTGTCAGCATCTCTAATAAAAGTTTATTACGAGCTCTTTTTTTTTATAAAAAACGTCACGACTAATAAGTAAAAGAATTAAAAAGCTATTGAAATAAGTTAAATATATTTTTATTAAGGTATTTTTAAACAAAAGTAGTTTTTGTTTTTAATTTAAACTTTAAATTTTCTAAATATTTGTAATAAAAAATTATTGAAATGATTTCAGTAAAATGTTAAAATATTTTATACTTATTTAAACATTATAATATTATAATACCTTAAAAAATATAAATTAATTCTAATAAAAAAACATATTTAACTTTTATTAAAATTGTAAGTCAGAATGAAAAATAATAATTAATACATTAAATACTATATTTCTTCTAATGTTATCCAATAAGATAACTTTATTAACTTTAATATCAAGGAGACATTTAATACAAAGAAAACTGTAACTCATTAGGAATATAAAATTGACATTTTTTCTATTCAATGTCTAACTTATTATGTAAAATGGAATTTATTTTAGAAAACACCATTTTCTTAAAATATCTCTTAACAAGATTTCTAATAAAACTGACTTAACAAAAATATCGTAATAAATAATTTATGTAATTTTTAAGAATGCGCACAAACATTTCTAAAAATAGCAATGACCAACTAAATACGTTATAAATTCGTGATTCTGGGAATTCATAACCATAAGGATAATGATTTTGAAAAATAAAAAATTCAATTTTGTCAAACATCCTCTTAAAATCATGTTAAAATGATTGATGACGTTAACATTTTTAATTAACAATATATTTCCATAAAATTCGATTAATTAATATATGTATAAAAAATGATGCAATTGTCTATTTATAAATTATAATATACACTAAATTCATTAATTGATAGAATAATTATATTAAAAATAATACCTATTGTGCTTTTATTTCTAAAAAAATTCGGCAACGGATAATTTTCAACTAACCCTGCTAAATTAAGACTGCGAATGAAAGAAGGATTCAGAATCAGAATCAAGAAGGAAGGAGGGAGAGAGATCCAGAACGGTAGTGTCCATTTTTGTCACGGTGGGTCCATGCCATTATTTTTATTCTAATCCCCTTTCTCTCTTCTTCAACCTTTTGCATCTCTTTTTTCCCTTATCACCTTTCTTACACCCTCTTTTCATTCTTCATTTTTTTTCTCTCTAATTTTTCGTAGAATCGCGTTTCCATTTTCACGACGGTAGAACCCTAAACCCAGAGCTAAGTGAGTCGTCACTTTTTTTTCTTAGCAAGATAATGAATACCTGTGTCTTGCTTTCTTGAGTTTTTTTTTTCCGATTTTTTTTTTTTTTGTGGTTTTTGGTTTTGTTTCAATGCTTATGATTTGAGGCTGTGTTGCACGCGTGCGTGGTGATTGCTGATTCGGTTTTTTTGGTGGCTCTCGGTGGAGATTATTTTGGAATTCAATTTTAATGTAGTTTAGGTGACCCATCGCTGTGTTATGCTGTTGCAAATTTTTTGTTTCAGGTTCCGTGAATTGAATATTTTATTCCGTCTCAGAACTTGATGCGGGTACAGTTGTACAGGAGATTCAGTCACCTAATCAATTGAATGCTTCGTGTTTTATTGCATCGTTTATCTGTCTATGTTCATATGAGAATTTGAGTGCTTCCATGCTGATGTAGTTATACTCGGTTCTTGGCGGCGGAGTTTACTGTGGTGTTGACTAATGAAACCCACCACTTAATAGTCTTGCTCTTTGCTGACTTGATTATTTTGCAAATAAAGTTGTGCTTCAAGGATTATATGGGCTGTGCGGGTTTTCCACCCCTCTACTGTATTGATATTCTTTATATTGTGCAATGAGGTTTTGGTCTTCTGCTTTTTGCTCTGCTGTGCTTGGTGTAGGTTTATGTTGCACGTTAATTTGAATTTTTGGAGTATGTCTGCGATTCATCGACTATGTTGCCTATTACTTGTGGCTACTGAATGAGTGTGTTGCATATTTTTATGAATAATTATTTGAAAAGAATTGATGTTTGTGTTACATGTTTATTTTAATTTTTGGAGTATGTCTGCGATTCATTGACTTTGTTGCCTATTACTTGTGGCTACTCAATGAGTGTGTTGAATATTTTTATGAATAATGATTTGAAAAGGAATTGATGTTTATGATTGATGCGTAGGCGTTTTTCTGCACTTGTGAAACTATTTGTTCAATCCCTACTTGGAGTGTGACTGTAAACCTTTTTGGGACTTGTCATTTAATAAAACATCATTGAATATCTGACTGAAGTAAAGTTTGTCTCGCTTGAAGTTTCATTCTTTCTGAGTTTGTTCATTTTGTTAATCAATGGTAAAATGTTGCCCTTGTAATTTACAAGTTGCTTGCATTTAATTATTTGTTTTCTTATGAAATTCTTCAGTCCTGGGTTTTAGATCTGTTTTACTATGTTAGTTCATTTAAAATAGTCAGTCGTAGTGAGATTGTCATGTTTCAATAACTGAATTAGAAATAAAATTCTGTATATAAAATATATTTGGCTAAATTTATTAGTCAACCGTATCACCGTAATTATTATCATGCATCAACTACCCAATGATTAGTTTTGCATCAATGCCCTTATATTTGTAACCGTGGATAGTTACGTCATAAATCTGTTATTTTTAGGAGTATTTGAGCGGGGATTGCAATTGCAATAAGGCTTTCTGATTTGGCGGACTCTTAGTCACAGTATGTTCTGACCTATTCTTAATGTATCTTTCTTTAGTAGGAATTTCATTTTGTGCTTTACAGGTTAACAGTCATACTAATTTGCTTACCTCAAGTTAAAAAGGATTTCCTTTGTTCTAAAGCATATTTTCCTGAGAAAATTGGAATTTAGCTACCTTCTACACTGGCCTTTTGAATCATGGTTTTGTGCTGTCTCTGTTGTTTGCCTCGAAGCATCCCTTCTTTACCTACTCTTAAATGGTTTCAGGCAGATTGAGAATCTGACTCTAGTTTAGGCTATGTAAAAAAGTTCCAAATTGACTCTTTTGTTCCTCCCCCCCCCTAATTTATACTGAAATTATTTACACTCTTTTCTCATTCAAAGCAATGCATTTATTGAACAAGTGAGGCTATGTCAGTAAAATTGTCTTAAGAAGTTCTTCATCTTAATCAATGTGAAAAAACTTTAATCAACAGTCATTGTGAAACGAAGGGGAGTATTCATGGTGAACTTCCTCTGTCTTCCTGACTTGTAGCTCATAGGCATCCCTCTCTTCTGTGTCTCCATTCTCCATTTCTCAAACATCTCCTCCAGAGCTTCTATACAAACAACAACACCTAACTTTTGATACCTAACTTTTGTTGTGTACTTTTTTTGAGGTTCTTATCAGTTTACATTGACCTTGACCAGGGGTTTGATGTTTGGCTTCTACATCCTTCGTCGTATTATTGAAAACAATTATTCTAATTAAGAAGATATTAAAAAGTTTGTTTCCAAAATATTGAATTTTTTTTTTTCATTTAGTACTTTATTTATAAAATATTAGGAGGGTTTGTAGAGGAAGGATGTGTTAGGAGGATTTAAGCATTACTCAATTCTATAAGCACCGTTGCTTGAGGTCTACTTATTTTGCTATTTGTTTTCTATAACATCTATGTAGGTATAATTGTGACACAATTTTACTCAATTGACGACATATGGGATTGTATCTAACACTTTTAACTGAAAAGAATTACATTTTATATTCTGTCATATAAAATGATTTTATTTTACTTTGATTTTCTACTCAGACTACTCAATTGTATTAAAAACTAAGCACAGACAGAGACACATAGATCATGTGGGCTAATGTCAAGTCTTAAAGAAAGTCATTGTGATCTCTAATTTATTTATAACACCATTGTGTCAAGTCTTAAAGAAGGTCATAGATGTACAATTGGATAATGGTTGATACAGCTGCTCAGCGTGGTATCTGCAAACCTTACTTTTTGGCCGTTATTTTTTAAGTACTTATTCTACTTCTGGAGTAGTGTCCCGTGGGATCAAATTGTCCCAGATGAACATGAACTGTAAAAATTTATTGATATTTGAAATATTTACTTGTTTATGTTTGATGCTTGGAAGCGTTATGTTTTTTCTCCAACTCAAAAAATGATTTATTTTTCTATATATTGTAGATGGAAGCACAAAGCTCTCAGCAAACGCAAGTTATCGAGATCAGTGGAGATTTTCCTGATGGCGGAAGAAAGATTTGTGGGGAAGCGCCATGTGGGTTTGCTGATGCCGGATCCATCATCAAGGATTCTGAAGAAAGATCAATTTCTATGCGAAAGCTCCTTATGGCAGTGATCCTTTGTGTTATTTTTATGACTGTTGAAGTGGTTGGTGGCATCAAAGCTAACAGTCTTGCTATACTGACTGATGCAGCACATTTGCTTTCTGATGTTGCAGCCTTTGCCATCTCCTTATTTTCTTTATGGGCTGCTGGATGGGAAGCTACACCTCGCCAGTCATATGGATTTTTCCGAATAGAGATTCTCGGTGCCTTGGTTTCTATCCAATTAATATGGTTGCTTGCTGGTATTCTGGTATATGAAGCCATTGACAGAATCATTGCTGGTCCTAAAAGCGTGGATGGTTTCCTAATGTTTTTAGTTTCCGCATTTGGTCTTGTGGTTAATATCATTATGGCTTTGTTATTGGGTCATGATCACGGCCACGGACATGGCCACGGACACGGACATGCCCATGGACATGGCCACAGCCACAGTCACAGTCACAGTCACGGATTTACGGTGTCTACCCATCACGATGCAACAAAACATACAAAAGATGAGCACCATCACACACATGATGATCACACAGACCATCACGATGAAAAACATTCAAAAGATGCTATCCATCACACTCATGAAGATCACTTGCACCATCATGATCACGAAGAACTTGCTCAACCTCTTCTTGACGAATCAAAAGTTGAAACGAAGAAGAAGCAAAGGAACATAAATGTACAGGGGGCTTATCTCCATGTACTTGGAGATTCTATACAGAGTATCGGAGTAATGATTGGGGGGGCAGTTATATGGTATAAACCCGAGTGGCAAATAGTTGATTTAATTTGCACTCTAATATTTTCAGTAATCGTTTTGGTGACAACCATCAATATGCTGCGAAATATTTTGGAAGTCCTGATGGAGAGCACACCTCGTGAGATAGATGCTACTCAGCTTGAAAGGGGGCTGTTGGATATGGAAGATGTAGTGGCTGTTCATGAACTGCACATATGGGCCATTACAGTGGGGAAAGTTTTACTAGCTTGTCATGTTAAAATCAGACGTGAAGCAGATGCAGACGTGGTGCTGGACAAGGTTATAGACTATATCAAAAGGGTCTATAACATCAGTCATGTAACCATACAGATAGAGCGCTAGATTTCATCTTCTATTGAATATTTCGTGATAGTGAAAGATTAGAGGGGAAGGATTTAAGTAGGACTTGAGGAATTATGCTTCTGAAACTCAAATTTCTCTATGGCAATAAAACTCTTATATTCTTCTTTCTAGCTCTTTTAAGAGGGCAGATTTGAGCATTAAATATTTTCATGTCAAGTTTTTATATCTTTGATATATTATTGGCAAATGCTTTACTGTTAGTTTTTTTCATACATAAATTATGTGAATTTTATGAAGTAGTTTGAAACTTTATCTGCTACTATCCAATACAAGTTTGCCTTGCTGACTTAAATTGATTGTGGGTTTTAATACCAAAGGGTTCCGTGCCACCAGATGAACAACTATTATTGTGTTTTGGAGTGTATTACCGACAATTGTTGTGCTTCACAGACATGAGACTGTAAAGCTTCTAAGCTGTCTGTTTTACTGCCATTATGAATTGATTTTAACACGACTTTGCTTTTCTATCCGATTCCACACGTTACCAAACACAAAATGCACAAGAAACATATGTGTGGAATCATAGGTTCTATTCCCTCAAAACACGCCCACAGTATTTTGATGAATCACCAAGTTTGATAGGGTGTCCTTGGTGAACAACGACAAGATTCTGCAGTCAACGTCTCACTGAGTTAGAGTTAAAATAAATTAATGTTACAAATGCTTCTGCTCTTAGTTTTGCACGTTATAGAGTGTGAGAATACGTATGATTGTTGTTGAATGGGTGTAAAATTACTATGCAAGATATTATACCCTCAATAAGATGCTATGAGTAAGAAAACTACAAATTGAAGTACGATTAAAGGGTAGTCACATGTGCTGGATATTGAGTCCTGAACTAGCAGTACAGACAAAGGAAAACATCCCAAACTGTTCCCACCCTGAGAGCCAAGGCATCTACAGTGTGAGCTTGTAAATTTAATTTTGAAAAAAAAAATTTTGTAAGTGAAGTGATTCATATTTTAATGCTCTCTTTTATAAGTTAAATTTAATTGTTTCTTTTAAAAAAAAATTATACGATTTTGGTCTTTCTACTTTTTTTTTCTTCTAAAATTATAGCTTTTAAATTTAGAAAATTCACAATTTTGAGTTAATTATCAATTTTTTTATATATTTTAATTAATTAAATTATTTTTTATGATATTTAAATGACTATATCAATCTGAAGTCTTATTTATTTTTTTTTCCTTGTGACATTATCATTGTTATTTATAATTTATTCATATTATTTTCAATCATCGAATCTACTTACTCTTTTTTATTATAAATAAGAGTATATAATTTTGAGAATGAAACTTTCCTTTTTTCAATATTTTATTTCTTCTCTTTGAAGGTGCATTTTTTACAACACTCCCACAACCAACCAAAAACTCATCCCTCAATTATTTCAAAACACTCTCATTTGTGTTTATCTATATCTTTTAATTTTCTTTGCAATCCAACTATTTCAATCATTCATTTTTTATCTTTATTTTAAAATTAATTTTTAATATTTTTTTGAAAGAAGTTGTTAAGTATTAAAAATAAATTTATTCATAATTTATAATTATCCATTGTAAATCGAAAATGTAGTGCATATATTTCAAAAAAATAACATTTATTTATAAAATTTAATTATATTATAATTTATATATTTAAAATATTTATTAATATGAATTTTAATATATAAACACATTTATTCTTTGAAATGCAAATTTAAACCTTAGTTACTAATTACTTTATCACTTTTTTTTACATTAAGATTTTATATGTTTAAATTTCCTTTTATATTAAATTTGTTGAAAAACAAGGAAAATACAATATGGAGTTGAATTGAATTTGAATTATTTTTTTTGTCCTTTTGCAAATATCGTTTGATGATGACTTCTTAAGCAATGATTTGGGCACCAAATGATAAGATAAGAACTTTTGGATCTAATAGAGAACAAAATATGCAACTTAATGATTTATTTCATTAACTTAGTTTAAAATAGTTTAACAAGAGTTTTTTTTTTCAAAATTGTCCTCCTTCTCAAGTTCGGACAAACAATAATGAATATTTAGTGTAAAGAGAAAGGAAAAATTGCATAAAGTATTTTTATATTGGTTTATTTGTCAGTATAAACTACATTCAGTTCTATATCCACAAATTAAGTTTCATTAAGTAAACTAATGATGTGAAGTACAATGCGATTATTCTTTAGACACAAAGTCACTTCTAACTAACTCATTGAGTATTCTTTTCCACAAGCCACTCTTAGTTTAACAAGTATTCTTTTTGCTAACAAGCACTCCTAACTTCCCCATTTAAGAATTCTTTTCTACAAGTCACTTCTAGCTTAACCAAGTATTCTTTCACAAGTCAATCTTGACTTCACCAATTATTGTGTTCACAAGCCACTTTTGGCTTCATTGAGTATTCTTTGAGCAACAACCATTATTGACTAATAACGAAGTATTATTTACCAAACAATCACTCTTGACTAAGATTTGTGTGGTGATCAAGAGATCACGTTGATACTTACTAGATAATCGTCTATAGATGAATATGAAATTTGACCACACTATTCCAGTTTGCTAATAAAACAAAAATAATGTTTCAACAAAGTCTCTATCCACATATTAAGTTTCATTAAGTAAACTAATGATGTAAGTACAATGCGAGTATCTTTGGGCACATAGTCATTTCTAACTAACCCATTGAGTATTCTTTCCCACAAGTCACTCTTAGTTTAACAAGTATTCTTTCTGCTAACAAGCACTCCTAACTAATCCCATTTATTTTTTACAAGTCACCTCTGGCTTAACCAAGTATTCTTTCACAAGTAAATATTGAGTTCAATTATTGTGTTCACAAGTCACTTTTGGCTTCATTGAGTATTCTTTGAGCAACAACCATTATTGACTAATAACGAAGTATTATTTACCAAACAATCACTCTTGACTAAGATTTGTGTGATGATTAAGAGATCACGTTGATACTTACTAGATAATCGTCTATAGATGAATATGAAATTTAACCGCACTATTCCAGTTTTCTAATAAAACAAAAATAATGTTTTTTCTATGAAGCTTTGATGGGTGTAGGAATTTCAACAATGTTCTAGAACTGTACAACAAAGTCTCTTTCTTCTTCTTCTTCTTGAGTTTCTTTATATAGGTTTAGAAGAAATTAGCTGATGTAAATCTTTTTCTAGCCGTTGAACAACTTCAGTTCTATGTCCTTTTACATATGACGAGCTTACTTGAGTATAATACATTAAATACACTTCATGAAATATTAAATACTCTTTTCTTCTTTTATGTAACTTCTCAATAACTAGATGTGTTGATCTCTTCTTGGGCATTGTGCCTTTTGTTTAACCTTTCCTAAAGTGTAGCACCATACAAAGTAGATGTTATAAAAAACGAAGAGCTAAGTTAAACCAAGAGGGGGAGTGAACTGGTTTTATAAACTTTCTCCTTCTTGAAATTCTTTTTCAAAACCTTTGAGACTGAAAACTAGACAGACCTTTATTTGGAATCTAAATTGATACAAAAAAGGAGTGCAATACATTAAAGAATAGAGAAAGCAAGAAATAAAGCACACAAGAATTTATACTGGTTCAAATTCTCCTGATCCTACTCCAGTATCAACAATTCAACTTGAGAATTGTTGGTTCCACTAACTTTCTCAAAAGTTATATAACAATCAATTCTTGAACCCCTTTAGAGGATATATAACACACTTAATATTAAGAGGATATGCAACCCTATTATCTCTCACGCCATGAGAGAATCTATAGCTTTATCAACTCTTAATCACTAAGATAACAACTCTAGATAATCAACCCAAAAACAACAATAAAATACAAATTAAAAAAATACAACTACATAGTAGAAGCAACTCACAAAATCAACACTTGAATACAATCTTTCTTGAATTCTTTGAGTGCACAAACAAGTATATGAAAATTGTAAAAAGCTCTTTGCTTACTTGAAAAATCTTATGCTCAAAATTTGTTATTCAAATGTTGAGACAAATGCTCTATTTATATATTTTGAAGTCATTGATCAAAACAAATTTTAATGCAATCAATTATTAATCCATTTAATCTTTATCCTTTATAAATAATATGATGCTTTGTGAAGTTTTCATAAAATAAAAATTGTAAAAAGCAAAATTTAACAATAGTTTAAATTGAGAAAATAAAAAAATTAATTAATACTAATTCATGTACATAAAATGACTTGTCCAAATAAATAAAACTAATACAACTTATAAAAAATAAATAAAACTAATACAACCTATAAAAAATAAATAAAAGTATTAATTTTTTTATAAGAATTTAATTGTTTATAAAAAATTTAAACTTATAATTACATATATAATAATATATTTTTCTCATAACACAAATTTCATTTATATAATAAAACTTAGTCATACTATTTTATATCATTTTACATTTATCAACTAGTTTATCAACTAGCATTTATCCAATAGCTAAGAGCATATCCATTGGCAGAGTCATTGTATGAGGTTTATTTAATTTTTTATATCTTCCAGTGTGCAACATTCCTGACCATTTTGTAATTTTTACTCCGATGCAATGGTAAGAACAGATTCTTATTAATATTTGTTATAAATCTAACAAATACTTGCTAGGATAGGTTTGAAATGACTCTAATACCATGTTACAGAGTGGACTTTAAACCTAACTTAACCTCATAAAACCCCTCATAAAACCGGTTCATGAGGTTGAGGTTTGCACCCACTTATATACAATGAAATGTCTTCATCTTTAGTTGATGTGAGATCTCCAACATATTTCGTTGTCGTTTGTAGAAATATATATATATATATATATATATATATATTTAATAATTACTTTAAAATTGTGTTAAAGTTGATTTTTTATAGATTGATAATAGAGTAAATTAAACTAGCAGTATCATCAGAATTTTTTTAAATTTTAATATTTTTAAAGCAATTTTTTTCTTAAAATAAAATATAAATTTTGAAAATTCAAATTTAAAAAAATCTTAAGTATATGAAATTAATGAAAAATTTATTTAATGGTGATTCGTAAATATTGCATCATCACTAATACTGGTGTAAAAAAGTTGAACAATTATTAAAACAATAAAATAAATTACAGTAAAAATATTCTTGAATTGGATTGTTAGTAGGGGAAAAAAAAAGAAAAGAAGATGATTTGATATAAAATCTCAAAATATATATGACAAAGAATGCAGATTAATACTACTTAGAAGTATATAGAGTTAGAGATTAACATATTTTGAAGAGTGAGATTGAAATTGAAAGCAGTATTTGAAGTTAATATAGTTTAGAATGTTGGTGTCTGCAAGACTGAGCAATAATAATATATGGAGTACATCTCAAACTGCACCTTCCCAAAGAGGGAAGGTATCTAGACACAGTAAACAACTCTGAAACAATTAGAAACTTTCACACCAACTCATTTTCAACCCTACTAATGTTTCAGGACAAACTGGAAAATATTTTGTCTTAATCAATAAAAAAATTTACTCACATATTATTCTCATTATAATCTTTATCAAAATGGTGGTTTATATTTATATATATATATATATATATATATATATATATATCACCGTAAGAAAATCATTTAATAAAAACTAATTTTAGAAAAAAAAATAATTAGTTGTTATATTAGCTAAATTATATATCATTTTAGAGACTAAAAAAGTTTTTGTTTTCTAAATTAATTTTTATTATTAATAAATAGTTTCTAAATTGGTATCTAATTAGCTACTAAGGTTTTTGCTACTAAATTTAGAATTTAAACAATTGGTAGTTAAAACCTTGATAGCTAATTAGATACCAATTTAGAAACTATTTATCAATAATAGAAACTAATTTAGAAACCAATAATTTTTTTAGTTTCTAAAATGGTTTCTAATTTAATCACTATATATTGTAACTAATTATCTTTGTTTTCTAAAATTGGTTTCTATTTAGTGATTTTCTTGTAGTGTATATACACTTTTAATATATAATTTTATAATATGTATTTTTTTCAATTTTTAATGCAATTTTAGATGAGTAGTTGATTGTAGCATCTCAGTTTAGTTTGTACATATGTACGTGATATTAAACTTTTTTTCTTTCATAACTAATTTTTCTTTTTTATATTAATTAAATTAAGAGTATAATTGAAAAAAAAAAGTAATTTATCTTAAACACTACAAGAAAATTATTAAATTGAAACTAAATTTTTTTTAAAAAAATCATTATATTAACTAAATTAGATATTATTTTAAAGACTAAAAAATTATTAATATTTAAAATAGTTTCTACTATTAATATAAATTTATAAAATAGTTTCTAAATTAGAATTTATTTTATAAATTTTTATTAATAATAAAAATTACTTTAAATATAAAAAAAAATTAGTTTATAAAATGATTTCTAATTCAATCAAATATTTGATTTGTAAAATTAATTTATATTTAAGGATTTTCTTATAGTAAAAATTTAAAAGAATATATAAAAAGAGAAAAATATACATTTTTTTACATTAATTTGTTTAATAAAAAGATTCTTCCTAAAAAAAATGGATGTCGTTCCCATAAAATAGTTTTTTAAAGAGTGTAAAAAGTTATAAGAAAAAAAATTGATACCAGCTTTATCATTATATCCTTCCATTTTTCATCTTTTTTATTCCCTCTCTAGTACTAAACACAATGAATCAATAACACAAACACACTTAAGTTTTATCCACAAAAAACATTATTCACGTAAAATTTCTAGATTTGATAGTAAATATGGAACTTTTATCATGTGTTTGGTCTCATAAAGTAATTTCCAAAAATTTAAAGTCATTCTAAAATTGTTGATGAAAACTAGAAAACATAAACTTGTAAGTTTTTTTGCCCTATATATTAATTTCATAATTTAGAAAAATTTATCACTTTTGTATAATCTGTTGAAAAAATGGCTGTGTAATTTTTTTAAATTAATAGAATGGATACATTGTAGAAAAATGATGAACAGTAATACATGGATTACATCTAAAAAATGAAAGAAGGGTTTTACTGATATAGAAGGAAATACAAAAATCGCCTTATACGACACACAATAAATCATTGTAGAACAGTATCTGCGTGAGTGGCCGAGTAAGAACCATATCCATCTACGAGGGACATTGGATTTCCATGCACATGCTTTGTTTTTGTTTGGCTCTTATATGCAAATTGAAACCCTATTACTGAGTTGGAGATTTTCTGCAAGATCTTCATATATCCTTCACACTCACAAAACCAGATAACGTATGTAGAATTTGAGGCCAACTATTGTTGTGCCTGGTTCCACACTTGATACATATTCATACGTGGTTAATACCAGGTTATCCAATTCTACCATGCTTCCTAAATCAACCACCGTCCACACTTTTTCTATCTTATCTGTGAACATTCATCTTCCACTTCAACAATCTTAACCATGTTTTTGATGATTATAAGTTCAGGATTTGCATTATCATATGTAAATGATAAGGTAGTCCTACATGTCTCCCTATACCAATTATTATTCATTAATTGGGTTATGCAGATAAAACAAAATCAACCATTCTACTTTTTCTCTGGTGTAAAACAATCTAAAATCTCATGCAGATTATGTAAACTATACTATCAGGTTCATCTTAGCAAGTTTGCTTTGACGTGTTATTTGTGTTATAGTGGTTAACTTAACTATGGCCAAAACAACTTTCAAATGAATATCAGATAAAAGTAGAAGAGTTGAAAATAATTATTGTTTTTCTATTTTGATGTTTGAAATTTTATGAACAAAAAATGAAATACATTCTTGGAAAATTGGATTCGATTAAAACAAAACCATGTTCAGACACAATGAATGCTAATCTAAAAGCTGGCTGCTGCATGGGCCCCACTCCAAAATTCCAAAATTTTATTTGGACCAAAATACACAGATGTGGGCCCTTAGATGTTAATGAGAGTCAACTGCGCCTTGCTAGGATATCAGATTTATTTTTGGATCAATAATAATTTGGATATCTTTGTAATTATACGATTTCCTGAAATTAAAATTTTAATCTATTGGCTTGACTAATATATTTTAAAGTAAAAGCTATTTTTTTAATTACTTCATTAAGTTATATTTTGTCCATCTAAACAAATTTAAATTATGAGTTTAAAATTTAGAGTTTAAAATTGTTAGAAAATAAGAGTGATTAAAGAAAATTTAACTGCCACAAATACAATTCTTTAGTATTTTTATGATTTTTATTATACTTATTATTATTAATAATATTAATAATATGAAAATAATACTAATAATATGAAAATAATACTAATAATATGAATATAATTTATATTATTATTAATATAATAATAATTATTAATAATAATATGTATAAATTATATTAATAATAATAAGTATAATAAAAATAATAATATGACCAAAGAACTTGTTTGATCTAGTGGTTAATGCTTCTTTGATCATTGAAAGGACTTGAGTTTGATACGGATTTTGGGATGAAAATCAACCATCATGTTTTGAAAGAAGGCGATAGTTTGTTGGACTTATTAGGTTTGAGTTAGACTTAAAATTCATCTCTTAATAAACATCAACAAATGACATGCTTGGCTACTTTTTTTGCTTAATTGTTATCACCTTACTTCTCTCTCATGTGTGTGATAGTGAAACTTCATTATTGAATTTTGCTTCCTCTTTATTTATGTGGTGGTCATGCTTTTAGTTGGAGGTTGTTGAAGCTTCATATATACTCTTGTGACCATGACAGTGAACTTCTCAAAACACTTCTTGAGTACTTAGCACTTTGTTGATAAAGTCACACTTGACTCTTGTAATTGATAAAAGTTTTATTTTTTTATTAATTATATAAATTTATATTGCAATTGATAACACTTTTTAAAATGATTTATTTGCTGTAAAACTTAAATGTTATTATTTCATATCATGTTTTAAAATTTTTGTTACTTTTATTATATGATTTGTTGTTATAATAGATGGACAATGAATATGAGAAAGGGCATGCTACCATGTCCTAGAATTTTTTTTTTTAACAATGAATAAATTGAATAAAGAGAGACATTTCAGGGGTGTCTCAATCCTTACACATTTAAAGCTCAAGGCTTCTCTTACTTTCACAGTTGACCAATACCAAACTGCAGATAGGTTATAATAAAAACATAAAGATTTCATATGCAACCATTAATACAAGATTTCCATATTTCTAAATCTATATTACCAATAAATCTTGACTCCATTTTATCCAAAGGTTTCGTTGTTATAACCAATCTACATAATCATCCCTGCAAATCCATCACATATATCTCTCTATCCTAGAGTTATGATTAGTAATGATAGACCAAACAGTTTATCCAACCAACATATGTCTATTCATTTGTTATACGACCCCCTCCACAAAGAATCTTCCTGCATCTATATTAAAATGATAAACAATAGTAACCAAATGCATGAATCATAAGACCACCCTGCATGTAGACCGCAAAAAACCTATTATTATCTATCTCTCCCACCCAATCTAACCCATCTTACTTCCTCATTTAGTATTCCATAAATCCTTTCTGGGCGTTCAAAACCTACGTTCTTATTATCCCACCTCATCTTCATGTCTTCCTTTTTATAGATTTCAGGCATTCATTTGGCTCCATACACCATTGAGAGTAAATGAAAATAGCTAGATTTCTTTACTAGTTATCTATATGACCATATCTTGAGTTGTGCTAGTATAAAGATCTCTGAGCTATCAACTCTACCATTCTTAAAGATAATTAAGTTTCTTTGTTTTCAAATTTTCCCTACCACTGCAATCTACATACACCTCCACATTCTGTTTATCTTCTGTGTTTCCCAGCCTAACTTAAGCATGAAGTGATTTCTAGCTTCCTAGTGGTACACCGTACTCTTCCCTATCCATTGACTACACATGCACCATATTCTCCATGCAACTTTACATTTAAAGAAAATATACTTCCTTGTTTCCTCTTCCTCCTCGCACATAACACAAACGTTACTTTCCAAACCTAACCCTCTTTTATCCAGATTAACCCTTGTAGGGAGTCTGTCTGTAAGAACTCTTTAGACAGTCGTCATTGTAGATGGTAAAACCTTAATGGTCCAAAAAAACTCATATAACGGTCTTAAGTCTCTTTCTACCTCCATCCTTAATCTCCTGTATGCCGAACTAACTGTGTATATTAGTTTTTCACCCGCCTTCCATACCCACTGATCCCCTATTCCTTGTGATAAGGTTTTGTCATCTATAAGTTGCTTTAAATTATTCTCCTCACCCACCTCACATTCAAATAGAGTCCGTCTCCACTCCAATTTCCAAATCCATTTATTATTGTCCCAATCGCCTGTCTGAAATAGACATGCTGTTTTATCTGAGGAGATTGAAAAGAGTCCTGGGAATTTAAAACATAGAGTCCATGTATCTATCCACTTATCCTCCCACAACCTAATTGATTTTTTTTTTGTCTCCTATCCTCCATGTGACATTATCTTCAAAGTCGTTCCCCCCATTCCTCCATCATCCAAAGTCTCTTTAAGTCCTTCCACCAGATAGATTCCTTTGGGTTTCTTCCATTTCTTTTGAGTTTTCTCCAACCTCCATACTTTGATTCTAGGATTTCTTTCCATAATCCACTCTCATTTGACTATAAATGCTAAATCCTTTTTCCTAACAAAACATAATTAAAGAGTCTTAAATCTATGACTCTAAACCTCCTTCCTCTTTGGATTCATAAACTTTTCCCATACAACCCATGCTATCTTTTTTCCATCCTTCTCCAATCCCACATGTCCTATAATGTAAAGAATAAGAAAAAAAGTCTCAAATAAATAAGGTGTAATACATAATTTTATTTAATGATTTAAATGAATTTGCATGACGGGTAAAATGTTTTATTGACATGTGTTTCTTTAAATTATGTATACTATATTTTCATGAGTTCGTGCATTTTATTTATTGTTCTTTAAGTAAGCACTCTTTATTATGTGTACAATTTATTGCAAATAATGAATGAATAATTATTGAATTCACATATATTTACTATGTAATTGTTTAATAAGAAATCAATTAATTAAAAGATTTTAAATTTAAAGTAATTTTAAATAATAAGTAAGATTAACGAGAAAAATGGAGATTTAAGATTTTTTTTAATAAGAGAGTAAAAAATAATCAAAAGGTCTTGAATTAAAGATAATGAAAAAAAAATATTATAGAAATGTGGAGATTGATTTTACCAACTTTCTCACGTAATTATTCTTTCCTTGTCTAACAAGTTCATATCAAGCAATTGATATTAAAGTTTGAGATTTAAACGTGAACTAGTCTTACCCTCATTCCAAGTTTTAGGTTGTACCATGTTTCTTTTTATGTAAATTCAAAATCTACAAAAGGGTTTTTTTTTTTTAATTTGAAATTAAAATTGTAAAAATCGTGATTTAGTTAGTTGGGTGACAAAGAATTTAAAAAAAAATATATTTTATATAATTTTATTTTAAAAAATTAAAAATACTCACAATAAAATAATCAATTATTATTTTATAAAAAACTACCCTGGAACAATTTTCTTAAGCCAAAACAAGTTATAAGTTTTTAAACATTTTTTAGTATTTAACTAAATATGATTTTTGATATAAATGTACTCTCAGCATTTTATAAATCTTACCATTAATACATTTTTTATTCTATTTTATGAATCCGAATTATTCATAAATCTTTGCAATTTTTTTTTATTCTTTTTATCCTAATCTAAATAATTGTATTACTTATTTTGTTTTTTTTTTAGAAAATAATAATTTAAAAATTCTTATAATTATATATAATGTAATGAATTTAGAAATAAATATAAAAATAAATATATATAATAAAAAATAAATTTATAATTAAATAATATGAAAATATTAAAATAATAATTATAATATGATTGTTTAAAAAATTAAAATTGTGAATGTATCGTTACTTTTTTTACTATCTCACTTCTCACTTTTTTTTTAATCTAAACACAGGCTTAGAAAACAGATGATATGGTTGTCTAGAAGTTGTTGAAGCGAATTTTTTGTGCGAATGGATAGCAAATGGAAAGTACAAGGTAAAGTCTCTTTCTTCTTCATTGTTTTCTACTCAACACTATACATATCATTTATATTCATTCTTCCTCCATCCACATTAAATTACATTACTCAAACCAGATTCATTATAACCTTATGGTTAAATTAAAACTATGCTAATGCTCCTAGTTACCTAAGGTTGAGTTTATTCTCAAAACAAGTATTAAAAGAGAAATTAAATATAATTCATCCTCATAAAATAATTTGTAAATTAAGAATTATTTTTAATTAATTTTATTTTTGTTCTAGTAAGATGTTTAATATATCCTCTTACATCCAAACATAGATATATTGATATAACGGTCCATAATAATACATAACAAATTTAATTAAAATATATTTTGATATTATATTAAAAAATAAATTTATTTTATAAAATTAACTTGTAAAATAAAAATTGTTTCACTTATATTATTATAGATTTGTTTTTTTTATGCCTAGTCAAAAGTTAGATTTCTAACAAGAACTACAAATTTATGCATGTTATTTATCTATTTAAAATGATATCCTTGGATTGTTATATATGTACACATAAATAAACTAAAAAAAATTAATTACATTATTTTCTGGGAACAATATATTAAGTGAAAGTTTTTTAATCATGTGGTTATAGTTAGAGTATATTATTAGTGTGATAGTGTATATATTATTGGGATGTCTCCAAGGTTCATGCTCTCACTTTTTTAGTTATTTGAAGTATGTTTGAATGGTGAAATATAGATTAAAATTGGAGTGAGTGAGAAAATAATAATAATAAAAATATGATGTATGGTATGTGATTTTGTTGTCATGTGTAACTAATATTAGCCTGAATAGGAAATTGGACATGATCCATCATCATCATCATGCAGACCACACAATCCACAGAAGGCCTTTCCAGCCCTCTGCTTCTTTCTTCTTTTTTTCCATTTTCTTTTTTCTCTTTCTCTCTCATCTCATGACATAGAAAGATGGGAGAGAGAGAGAGTCCCACAACTGTCTGTCCCCGCTGTTGGACAAAACTGCCACCGCCAATAATGCTTGGGACCTTGTAAACCAGACAAGTAACTCCCTCAAACACACACTCTCTCTCTCTCTCTCTCTCTTACCAACTCTTCACAACACTGTTTCAAATGCATCTCATTGCAAACCAAAGCATATCTCTTCTAACCCCAGTTCACAAGTTTCCACCTTTCGTTTCTTACCACATCCCTCTCTTCACCCTCTTCCCATATCATCCCCTACTTTCTACTTCTACTACTCTTCTGTGACCTCAACCTTCTTCCAAACAAACACACCATTTATTGTTTTTAATATTCATTATTATTATTATTATTATTCTCTCTCTGTATATATATAAGAGGCTAGCAAAGGCATCAGAAACACAAAGGAATATATTGCGGGGGTGTTAGTTACTCGAATGGGGTCTCGCTCTGCTTCTCCTTAGGGCTTACATTTATTACCATTCTTTTGTTAGTATCACTACCATACGGAATGTTGGTCACCCTCATAGAAGCCTAAGGTAGCAGCATTTAAGACCATATACTTTGATCACTGCTCAGCTTTGATGGAGAGGCTCCAAGGACCCCTCAATTCCTGTGTATGTGTTACTTACTCTACTACTACTACTATTATACTACTAATTAATACTACTACTTTCTACTTACTATTTTCTACTTTCTTTCCATACTCTCCCAGCCACCCCTTTTCTTCTTCCTTTTCCTTTTCCTCCAACCCCATTTCTGGATACAAGAAAAGTACTGCATTTACTACTCAAGACGTATGCATTAAATGCACCATTGTGTTACTATTTTCCTGAAAATACATGTATCTGCTCCCTTCTTTGACATTCCTCTTTAGTTCCTCTTTTATTGCTCACTTTCCTGTATATACTTACTCTCTTCTCCATTCTGACCCAACCCCAACACCATTAATGGAGCCGTATATTCCTTTCATTATTCTTTTCAATTCAGTTGGGTGTGAGAGTGAAATAAAACCAATGCCTTGTTATTATTCTCTTGCCATTGTTTCTCACTCCATGTGCTAAATTCCTTCTCTTGCAGTTCTTTGGAGACCCCTTGGGTGTGAATTGTTTTGACCAAGTTCTGGTTGATGAAGAAAGCCTGAGACTAGAGGAGGAAGAGCAGCTTCTGATATCGAGTTTGGAGGACAACATGCCTTTCCTTCAGATGCTTCAGAGTGTGGAGTCCCCACAATTTTTCCCTTTGAAAGAGCCAAGCTTTCAAACACTTCTGAGACTGCAGCACATTAAGAAACCGTGGGAGGGAATGGCCTATGTTCCAAGAATGGAAGCACAAGTTCAGGCAGCATTGGAGCTAGAGAGTTGTGTGACACACGACATGTTGGAGATGCAGTCGCCAGTGAAGTCAGAAAGCAATGAGCTCCAACACCCACTTTCAATTTTGTGTGTTGAGAAAGTGAGCTATGAGTGCAACCAGGAACCCCACAAAGTATCACAATCATGTCCCAAATCTCAGCCAGCAGCCACAAGGGAAAGGAGAAAGAGAAAGAGAACAAGGCCAAGCAAGAACAAGGAAGATGTGGAGAACCAACGCATGACCCACATTGCTGTTGAACGCAACCGGCGACGCCAGATGAATGACCATCTCAGTGTTCTAAGGTCCCTCATGCCTCCTTCCTATATTCAAAGGGTATGCATTATATTCACTCAATTTTTTGTTGTATGGAGTCCAATTGTCAACCCCATTTTTCTCAAAGTGATTATTTTTGTTTACTCAGAAGAATTGGAGTTTTATTTTGATAATTTAGATAATAAAAGTGTATTTAAGAATTACAACATAAATCCCTGAGGTCCATTTAAATTCAGACTGGAAAACAATATCCATACTGAGGAAAGTTTTTTTTTTTCCTTTTCCAAGTCCCTTCTCTTGCTTTATCCGTGCTAAAAATCCAACCTTTTTCAGTGTGGGATGCTGAAAAATTTTGTTTTTGTTTTTTTACCCTTTTTATTGACACTGATGTGTTGGATCATTATTCACGGTGTAGGGTGACCAAGCCTCAATAATTGGGGGTGCAATAGATTTTGTGAAGGAGTTGGAGCAGTTGCTTCAGTCCCTTGAGGCACAAAAAAGGATGAGAAAGAATGAAGAGGGAGGTGGTTCTTCTTCCACTATGTTGTCTAATGCCCCTCCACCATCATCATCTTCATCACCACATGGCTATGGAATGAGGTCATCAACCAGTGAGGAAGTGAACTGTGGGGATGAGATGAAGGCAGAAAACAAGTCAGAGGCAGCAGACATAAAAGTGACCTTGATTCAAACCCATGTGAACTTGAAAATTGAGTGCCAAAGGAGGCCAGGGCAATTGATAAAGGTCATTGTTGCTCTGGAGGACCTTAGGCTAACCATTCTGCACCTCAACATCACCTCCTCAGAGACTTCTGTCCTTTACTCCCTCAATCTCAAGGTATTACTATGTCTTTTCACCTCAATTGTTTTATTTTTAAATATGGTCAACTCTACAAAGTGGAATCAAGTCAGTGTACTATTATTTTCTGACTTGCAATCTAAGCAAAACCTGCCTTCCCTATTTCCAACATTGTCTACAATTATAATTATAATTATAGGGAGAATTTCTTTTTGGACCTTTGGTAAATCACTATTCATTTAACATTAGTATATTCCTTGACTGTACTACACTTCAACTTTCTTTTATTTTATTTTGGATGATAAATAATGGACTTTGGCGTGGTGTGGCAATAATGCAGATTGAAGAAGGCTGTAATCTTCGTTCAGCAAGTGACATTGCAGAAGCAGTTCATCATATATTCAACTTCATTAATGGTAGCTAGAGAGACTCCTAGCTCTCTAACCTTAGGGAGCGGTAGCAGAAGAATAAAGGACAAGGTCGAATCATTGCAAGGAAGATGGAGAAACGGGGAACACAGGGCATCCATTTCTTGTCTACATATCAATATGAGGTGTATAATGTTAGGTGGTAGCTGAGAGATAATAGATGATGGTACTGAAGGGAGGCTAAGGCATGTGATATTATTGTTTGCTGCTCAAATGGTTACTCTTGTGTTGATTTAATTAAAGTGTTAGCTTTGTTGTATAATGTTGTGGTGAATTGCTTGTTAACTGTTTCTTTGGTGTGTTGAGAATTTGGATGGATTGTGGTGGGGTATAGAGGGTAGGGTCTGTGAGAGGAAGGACCCACTTTGAAAATTTTGGAGTTCTCATCATTACGAATTACTAGGAGGGGAATGATGCATCTCTTTTTATATTGACTTTGCGTGATAGCCGTATACTATAAAAGATGTTTCATAATATATTTGCTCACTTTCTGATGGGTTCTTTTCGGCCTCCTCCAGTTCATGCCAGCATCATCCCTTTTGCCATTATCTAACCAAATAAATAAACAATACTGCAACCAAAGAGAGGTAAAAAGAGAGTACTGTACAAGTTTGTTCAGTTTTATCATATATAATAAAAGAGTGATTTTTTTATATTGTATGTTTACATATACAGAAAAGTAAAAGAAAATTTTGATAGAAGTTGGAGAAGTTATAATGTGAAGGCCATCAAGATATTCTCCTTGAAAAGACAGAATGTGCACTTGGGAGTTATATTGAAATAATATGGTATTTATGTTACCTATGATTAAGACATAGATGATAAGGACATGTCTATAATATGTAAATTATATCAGATGTATAATTTCCTAAATTCAAAGTTATTGTCGTATTTGTGTTCCACTTCACAAACCCGTGTTCTAATCAATGATGGTTAACATAATAACAAAGTAGAACAATCCATTTAACAGGATCTCAGCAATGCGATGGTTTGAGACAAGAAAAGAACCATATGTCAATCATCCTATGCTGTCAATATACATAGCATTACTATTTTGATGGTTTTCACAACAACGGCATAACGTGTGTTGCATTATGTTGAGGTGTTGGAAGTGAGAATAGCTGCATTATGTTGAGGTGTTGGAAGTGAGAATAGCGAGGTTGAGAATGAAGTAACGGTAGGGAGCCATATCGGGTGAGACAGAGGATGGCACAAAGCCTTGTTGAGAGCAGTTTCAGGTTTGAGGGAGCCATATCGGGTGAGACAGAGGATGGCACAAAGCCTTGTTGAGAGCAGTTTCAGGTTTGAAAATGGACGATTTTGCTGCAAAATGGTTCGTGCATCTTTGGTGATTAGCATCCTTGGAGACAAGGGGAAGGAGAAAAGAAGGAAAAAGAGGAGAGTGACGTGGTGGAAAATTCGCTATGGTGAAAGGTGTTTGACGAGAAGGTGTGTGAAGGGTAGGGGTGAAGTCAACATAATGATGAAGGGGCAGTCCCTATCCCACAGCCCCACACCACAGCATCCTGTCCTCTCTCTCTTTCTCATCAAATTCTCACTATAATATAATATAATATATTTGTCTCTCCCAAAAAGCAACTTTCTTTTAAAAAAAAAAATAGATAAGATAAATTTTGAAAAGTGTCCAAACTCAAATACTTGTAATGAACTAAAGGGTCTTCTTAGTCTTCTCTAAACTAATGAACTTTTGCTGTTTCTATGAACTAAATCCACATTGGTTTGTCTAACATATAAAATTACAGAATAACATATTTGTCTCTCCCAAAAGTAAAATTGAATAATACATTTGTCTTTCTCATTCACAATGAAAGAGAGAGAGATAGAGGAAAAGAATGGCTTAGAGAGGAACAAAAGTAGCAGCCATCCCCATGTGCAAGTGTGTCAGAAGGACAAAACCACCCTCTCCTTTTCAGGCCCAACCCCAGCCTCAGTCCTATTCATTTTTGGTCCTCGAGTTGCTGGTGCCTAGTGGTGTACCTCTTTTTCCCATTGTTCATGCCTTTCTCCTTACCTTTTCTCTTCTTTTTCTTTTCCTTTGTGTCTCCAAGGACTATAACTTCTCTCCCAATTAATTTACCACCCCATCATCCCTTCCAAGGCCACTAACTTTTCTTACTCTCCTCTCTTCATTCATCACTCATCATTACCACCTTTGCTTCTTCTACTACAGTACTATTTTGCACAATCCACTACCTCATTTTAGATATCAGAGTTCACCAAGTCAAGCCACGCGCATACAAAGCCAAATTTCTTGGCTGGTCCACTTTCAGAATGCCAACACAGACACTTTGTTACACTTAATTGCCTATTCATTACAGATTATATCCCCCCAAACGCTTAGCAAACATGGAAATGATCACGGGTTTCATCTACACAGTTTCACCATTCCAATCATTTTTCTGTGATATTGACATGGAGGAGCAAGTTAAAGATTGAAAATGCAAAACTATAAATCTTCTTATTACATTTTTATGTTTGTAAGGCATTCAATATGTTTTACCTTTTTATGAACCATTGAAATAGGAACATAGAATGTGATCCTTGAGGTAGATTGTAAATGATAGTAGATAGAATTGTTCAACTAAAGGATGATGCACCTAAATTTGGTGCCATCCTTGAAGATCATAGGCATATGTTCACTTTAAATCTAAACATTGGAATTGCTTTTATTAAAAGACAATCCCTAATAAGGGGGGCTACATCTCATCCTAGTCCCCTACTCCATTCTAACTTGCATTTGACACTTCCTAAAGGAACTGTGATGAGATTTGTAAAAAGTCACAGTATCATTATTTTCTTTTGGTGGATGAAGTAGCTTCCTTGATTAAATGTCATCCAACTGTATTGTCAATCACTGAGTGAGATGATGAACTCTATTGAAACTATTCATGTTTTCAAAAGCATGAATTACATGTAAAACATGCCAAATTTTGTGAAGAACTCTTCAAACAAAGTTTTATCAATAGGTTTTATTGCAGAAAATAATTTATCAATTAGCATCTTGCTTTTGCATGGCGCCACAACATTGTCCTCGGGCAACAACAACCTTGACATTAATGAACCCAGAAGAAGGAAAACTGGTCAGAAGTTCTTGGAGTAAGCAACTTTTTATTGGAAAAGAAGAGACATCCTTCGAACTTCACGCTAATTAGTCTCGTATTTTCATTCTATCATTAGTATGATTAAATTAGTATGATTAAAAGAGATGTATAGGATATCCAAGAATAAAGCACAGCACATTTTTTCATAACATATTTTTTTATTTTTTTATTAAATAACTTAATCAATAAGAAAGTATTATTCAACTTATAGGATTAAATATATTATTTCCACAACTTTGACCTATTCTATTATGTTATTAAAAATAAACGTCTATAAATATTCAAGCTGAAACAAAATACAACGAGTTTGTTTCTAAGTAAAAAATTCGTAATTTTTGAATTCTTCTAAAAGTATTTATTTTTCTAAAATAATTAGTTTTCAAACATGCTCTATGTTTGTCTCATATCTAAACTTTATAATGGAGAAAGTGATTAAATTTTTATCAAAATTGACATATTTTAAAAAAATTATCCATGAGTAAGTAATGTAAATATGATATAAGTTTATTATGAAAAAGTTATATAATCATTACACAATTTAAATTTGTCAAAGTAACTTTAAATTTGTCAAAGTAAAGTCGTGTTAATATGACACAATTTTAGTGTAAGGAAAGAATTTGTTTTTGATCCACATGACTTTAATTAATCTTAATCAAAACCTTTTTTAAATGAAGTTGTGTAAAAAATAAGAGTGTCATGCTAATAAGAATAAGTATAATATGATTTGAACTAAAGTTGTGTCATGTTGTCACAATTAGAAGTTGTTATCCTACTTGTATTATCTTTAACTTGTCTCAGAACAAATTTTTTGGACAACTGTATTTTCCTTAATCATCAACAACATTGATCCCCACTCTACTACAAATAAAAAAACTTTGAAAATGGTAGTTCTGACAAGAGGGTTTGAGAGTTCTCCTACACTTACCACCTTTACCTTGCATATAAACAAATGATATGTAATAAGTGTATTTTTCTTAATCATCAACAACATTGATCATTCACTCTGTTTCAAATAAAAGACTTCGAAAATGGTAGATCTAGCAATAGGTTGGAGTGAAAACTACAACACTCTTATAAGTTAATATAACTTTTATTTCACTGTTGCTTTTTAAATAAGAATACAATCTCTCTAAATAATCTTACAATAAACTTTTCAAATTCTACATTCTCTCTCATAAAACCTATACTACAAATTACATTTAAAATCATAGTATAAATGACATTATTCAAAACTAGAATTAAAGATAATAATTATTGACCCATTCAAATTTCTAAATAAAATTGATGACGACATTGAGTTTAATGCTAACAAATTTCCTTATTAAACCCAAACCTTTCACATTCTTCATTCAGATTTTTTGATGGTCATCACCCACACTTCCAATTTTGTAAACCTTTTTTCCAGGTTATCAAATTTTGCTTCAACAGTCTCCAATTGAGATACCAGGACACTCATTTCATTTAGAAGATTCTGCTTTTCATTAGTAAATTGCACAATTCTTCCAAGCTACTTGATTTTTCCCTTAAACCTTCAAACTCAATTTTGTCATCACAAAGGAACTTCTCCAGTTATGTACTTTTAAGTCGAGTCCGAACATCTGATTCTTCGCCATCTCCACAATTGCAAGCACTCGTCCATTTTCGTCTTCCAAGTGCAAAACCCGATCTTTCATGAAAACCGAATAACCTTTCTCCAATAATTGTCCAATATTGAGAATATTACTCTTCAAGTCAGGTACATACATAATAAACATCCTCCATAATTTATTGTTTTCCATCCTTTTGAGAAAAAACATATTTTTCCTCGACCTTTGATAAAAGCTTTTCTTGAGTCTCCAAAAGACACATGTCAATCTTCTATCTCTTGTATATAAAAAAAAAAAAAGATGTTTGTGCCCACACATATACTAACACCAGTGACCTTGTCCCACCAATTTCGTTGGTTCATATGTCCCCTCTCTTCATTGTTGTTTCCATGACCACGACCTCCATTGTGATCAAAATCGCAACCTCCGCGTCCATGTCCTCTTCTTCGGTTGCACATACATCACTTTGTCTTCTTTGATGATCATCTTTGTTTGTAAGGCTTCCTCCAAGACTTCTTGCTTCTTTTTCTTTTTTCATTGTTCATGTGCTTCAAGAGAACCCGAGAGATCATCAATGGTCATCTCTTCCAAATTTCTTGAGTCCTCGATTGCACATACAACATTTTCAAGAATTTTATCCACTACCCTTGAATCTGTGACCGTCTCTCCGTTGCGTTTTAGCTTATTGTCTACTGTTTGCACACAACTGATGTAACTAGATACATCTTCTAAATCATTCATCTTCATGGCCTTTGACTCACCCCGTAGAGTTTGAAGACGCGTTTGTTTAACTTAGACTACACCCTTGAACATCTTTTCCAAGATGTCGCATGCTTCCTTTGAAGTGGATGCACCAACAATCTTCCTAAAAATTGTCACACCGTGTACAAAATTGCCTTATCTTTCGATCGTGTCTCTTCCAACACTTTGTTTTGGGTCGTTGAGTAACCAGTGGTATTGTCTGATTCTTCAAAACCTTTTGAACCACCTCCCAAAAATCTTGAGATCCCAGAAGAACTTTCATTTGGATGCTCCAATTGTCATAATTGACCATCTTTGTTAGTCGAGGCATGGATGAATTATTGGTTATACTGGTCATAGCTCTAATATTATTGTGTGAACAAAAAAATATAACTTTTTATTTAACTGCTGTTTCTCAAATAAGAATATAATTTCTCTAAATAGTTTTACAATAAATTTCTCAAATTCTACCTTCTCTTTCATAAAACCTATACTATAAATTACATTTAAAATCATAGTATAAATGATATTCAAAACTAGAACTAAAGATAATAATGATTGACCCATTCAAATTTTTAAATAAAACTAAAGAAAGATTTGAGTTTAATACTAACATAAAAATAAAATAAAAAACCATAAAGTATCATTAGCAGTACAACGAAGTACTGTTTCAATATCATTTAGATGAATTTGGATTTTACTTAATTATGTGGCTTACATAACCTAGCTAAAACCCATGATAGGTGTTGGTTTAGCTATGACAAGTCCAACACCTATTACTATGACTAATGGTTTGGACGTAAATCAGAAGGCATGGAAAACGAGTTATCCTCTCGGGGGACCGCACTACGACCATTTTATAAGAACCAGAATCTGCACATTATTGACCCACGTACACACCACTATTCTTCTTTGCTACTTATTATTTTTAATATCATGCTTTGGTACTTAGCCCCTCACTGGTTACGTGACTTTATATACATGATGCATGTATAAGACTACGTTCCTCTAAGGTTGGTGATGGGGATGGGACAATGCATAAAATCCAACTCCATTTTCTTCTAGACAAAAAGATAATCATGATGTTAACGTTGTTTTTTATCATTATTTTGCAAAAACTACACTACACAATTTCTATTCCCATCCTTTAACCACCAAATTCAATCTAATTTTGACCCACTGACAAATTATATATACACAAATAGCACAGTACAAGTGGATGTTTTGTTTCATCTTGCCTCACCATGAATCACTTCTACTTTAGCTAAGCTTCACCTAAGTTTAAGTTGAGAAAAACAAGCTAAATTGGAACTTTGGTGGGTTTTCTTTTTTCTAATTCACCAACTTTCTCATTCAGTCAATTTGGATTACAATAATCACTTTTTTTTTGTGTAACACTGTTAATGTTATTAATGGAAATGAGTTTTGTGGAGCGTTCACATCTTGTGTAAGTGAAGTAACAAAGTAATGGATTAAAATATATTGCCCTGATCGGCACGGTACATAGAAAAATTTGAAAGTTTTGTCTAGAACTTGTCTCTGAAATGTTGACTTGTATGATGTTTTTAGTGGGTTTGGTAGTGCGTGCCATTGTTTTTGGTAGGAAGGAGGATGCATGCATAGTGATGAGAGAGAAGGAGGCTGACAAAACAAACACAAAGGCATCTGCAGCAGCTCTTAGTGTTGTTGATGTGTGTTTTGACAGAGTGACCAAAATCTTAATAAGTTCCAAAGCTAAGATTGATATGCGAAATTGGTAATTGAGGAAACAGTGTTCGTACCATATAGCACGAGCAGCAACAACAACAGCCAGATCTAGCTACTTGTCTTAGGCGCTTCAAATTCCAAAGAGAACCTTTCTGACCTTGCCCTCTTCCATCAACTTTACAGCATCACCGTGAAAAGTTAAAAATGGCAAGACTTTCTTTCTTTCTTTTCCACTTTGCACTTATTTGCAGTTAGAAATTAGGTTCTGAGTTGTGATCAGAAGGCAACATATACAAATAAAATAGTTGAAGGCTCCCATATCAGCTGATAGTAATAGCCATATTTTTCTTTCTTTTGCTTTGTTTTGTGTGTTTGTGTGATGTGTCTTTGACCATTGGTTTTGGGAGGATAGGAGTTAGGAAGTGTGAGTGTGGGGGATATAGGTCAGAGATTCGAATCGTGAGGTATGCAGATCATTGACAGAAGACAGAGATCTTCTCTCATCGGACTCTATTGTTTTCAGGAACCTAAGCTCATTTTTATCCTCTTGCATTCTCACCTTTCTTAAGGAGCTCTGCTCCAGGACTGACTAGTCAATGTTTCAATAATGTTTTTATCTTAAAAACATATTTTTTAATCCTAATATTTTGAATAAAAATAATGATATTTTCCAATAAAATAAGTGTGTAAATTTTATTTTGTAAATAAGTTGTATAAGGTTAAGTTAGATTTAAAGTTTTTCTTAATATCGTATTAGAATTTATCTTAATGAAAATTTGTTAGATTTATTAGACTATCCGATCTATAATCATAAGTATAAGTTGAGAATCTCGACATTTAAGATGTATAAATCTTATAAAAAGTAAAGATTATAATATGAGGACAAGGTTACCTTATAAATTATTTTTCATATAATTTAAAATTTGCTTGTTATTATTTTCCTAAAAAATATGTTTGAAAATAATTATTCATTAATACTTGTTTACAATAAGTGAGAAGATTTGTATATAAGTTCTAGTTTAGTTCAAAAGGTTTTGAAATAGTAAAGTTATTGCTAATTATGTGACACTAAATAATATTTTCTTCAGTACGGATTTGAGTCCACTACTACTACTGTGCGGCCACGCATGCTTCAGATTAAAGGTAGATTTAGGCTTTACTTTCTCTGTTATGATGCAAAAGTTCAGACTAAAAATTTATTTATATATACATTTTATTTTTAATATATTTCTCAGTATATGTCACACAATTTTATATATTTTCTTTTACCTTATCCCTTTTTAAAAATAGCAGTAGTAAATGATCTTCTCACATCTTTCACACTCTCTTTTTTATTTTAAAATTTCAAGTTTTTTCTCTCTCTCATATTCATCTTTTCTTTTTAGGATAACTTCTAATTATTTGATCTTAATTATTTTTTCTTAAATAATATCTCATATTTAAACAAAAGCCACCTGAAATAAAAGATTATATAATAAGTATATGTATTAGAAATATATTAAAATTAAATTTAATATACATATTAATACATAAAATAATAAAATAATATAATAATAATAATAATGATGAAATTTTAATTCAAATAATAAAATGGTATAAATAAAAATCCACATACATAAATGCATTTGGACATGTGTTTAGTTTTAATATATAATTCTTTTGACATTCTTTATTTAATTGGTTTAGTTGATTCTTTTTATTAATAAAAAGTAATATATTAAAATAAAGTTTTCAGTTTAATCTGTTTGCTTGTAACAATGTTAGCTAACATAAAATAAAATGTATAATTGATGTATGTCCAGCTTAGGAGAAATTATTATGTAATTTTACACAATCAAGTCAACTGTAAATCCCAGCAAAAATATGTTGATAATTTGGTCTACTCATAAATAACACACAATATAATTTTAGTTACGGGGAATTTTAAAATTTGGACAATGTTCTAAAAGTTTTGTTTAAGTTAATCAGGAAGAAATTACAATATTAACTTGATTTTAAAAATTAAAAAAATTGAACTTTCTTTATTAATAAAAAAAAGGAAGATACCGAATATTAATCTCAATAAATTTCACATTTCTTTTCGAAATTACAAGTAGATCTTATTCTTAAGAAGTGAATTTTAAGTCTAACTCAACCCAAAAAACCAATTCAATGAGATGAGGTTTACACCCACTTATATACTATGAAAGACTTTAATCTCTAATCGATGTGAGATCTCCAAATACTTATTGAATTAAAAATAATAATGTATAAAAAAATTTAAAAGTGGATCTTAACTTCTATGTTTAGTAATAGTATGAAAAAGGGAAAAAAATGTTATTTTAAGAACTAAAGGGTAGAATGTACCAGTTTAGAATCTTGTTAAGAAGTGGGTTTTAAGCCTAACTCAACCTCATAAAACCGGCTCATGGGGGTGAGGTTTGCACCCATTTATATATTATGAAATGTCCTTATCTCTAGTCGATGTGGGATTTCCAACACACCCCCTCACGCCGAGGCTACCAACTCGTGCGTGGAGATATATGTTATGGGT
>Ga0123342_1000472_pt1 | contig 63426 bp, 33 predicted proteins | sample Turbeawhitnodule_FD_89960 | JGI IMG/M metagenome (GOLD analysis project Ga0123342, IMG submission 89960) | Root nodule microbial communities of legume samples collected from Mexico - Turtle bean Mexico white nodule | ecosystem: Host-associated > Plants > Roots > Nodule | place: Mexico: Nepantla... | reverse complement strand
GAAAAAGGACATCGAAAGAAAGTGGTGATTAGATAACATATATGTTCTCTATAATTGAATTGTAGGTATGTTCTTCTTCTTTAAGATGTGCATTTTGTTATCTAAGAAAAACCAATATTTTTTTGAAGCTCAGCCTCATTACAACCCTGGAAAAGACCTCAAGATTCATGTTTTTAATATGTTTGTGATTCGAATATGAAATGAAAAACAATCGTGATTTGTTATGATTCAGTGAAAATAGAGAGAAACACTTACTTGTGAGCATATGAGACGATATTCCTTGATGAATTGTCATTTATTTGTTTTGATTTGATTCTGAAGGTTGATTGTGTCTATATTATTCTATATTTGAATTTGGAAGCATCATAAGTTTCTAATTTGATTTGTTGTTTAGTGAATTAATTTTTTTGATATTTAAATTTAAAATATATTCATTTACTTTGCTTGAGGACAAGCAAGATTCTAAGATGGGGAGAGTGATAAGTGTCTAATTTCAGTAATATTTCATATTAAAATATAGGCACTTATGAAGATTTATTGCTAATTTATGAATTTATACCTTTTTATATTTTTATGAGCTTTATTTGAATAGGAGCATTTTATTCTCAAATTTGGTATTAATTACAGATTTCTTAGGGAATGGAAAAAGATGCAAAGAAAGATTGGGTCTTTTTTATGTTTTATCATTTAGCCCATTAGCGCGACACAGGAAGCAACCTAAACCTAGAAAACTAGGATAAATAGAGGGCTAGAGGCTCAACCCTAGTGTGCCAGATTGAGAGGAAAACACCATAGAGGGAATTGTAACCCAATTGGGAGAATGGGAGGTGGTAGAAGTATGCGTGGCTAATTCTACCCTTTTTGGATTGGGAGTAATCTGCTCAAACTCTTATGTATTGAGGTTATATCTTATATATTAATATTCAGTTCTTGATTGATTATTGGTATTTTTGTTTTACTTTTAACTTTCCGTGACAAATTGAGAATCTTAAATCTGACCGAGAGGTATTTTTAGGGTTCAGACCTAAACATCAATACTTAACATATTTGAGTGCTTGAGATAGACTTGAAATGTTAATTGCCATTAACATCTGATTGTTATTTCTAAGTTGTTTTTATAAGTATGCGAGAGATCGATATTTGAGAAACATTCTTAAGAATTTTATATGCGAGAGATCGATATAAATGAATTTCAATCAAAGAACTCAATATTAACATGCTAATCAAAATACATGAGAGTGGAATTGATGAAGCCTAATCCCTATTTTTCCAATTGAAGCAACTAATTTTTTGTTTTTTTTTTCTTTTTGATCAGTGCCACCACAATCACTTCAAAATTATTTTTATTGTTATATTTAGCTAATTTTGTACTCGATAATTCACAGTTCATTGTGGGATCGATATCCGTCCTTAGAGACAATTATTACTTCTGACAAACGCAATGTACTTGTCGTAAAATGTTATCATCAGCCTTAGTCTATGCGTATTTATGCTTTAAATGTTAGGCGTAAGTAACAAGTCTAATGGAGTTAAAGGATTTAATTCATATACAATTTCAAATGGAGGGTAATTTGTTGTGCTATGAACAACCCTATTGTAAGAAAACTCAATATGAGGTAAACATAATTACCAAGCTTTCAAACAAAATTAAAAATAGTTCTAAGTAAAGTACCAAAAGATTTATTCACTACCTCTGTTTGTCCATCTATTTGGGGATAACAAGTAGTTGAAAACAAAGGTCCTCCAAAAGTGACTTAGGAATTTTGTATCCCTATCACTCCACAAGGCTTGCATTTGTATTTGTGAAAGTCCACTATTTGACGTTTCCCCTGCCATGGTCAAGTAAATAGATTAAAAATAACAATAAGTTTAGGCTTCATACTACTTTCTCACGTGTTTACACTCAACACTCGTGTTTCACACAATAAGGCTTTTATTCTTAATGATCACACTGCCTTTTACCACTCGTTATCTAACTTAAGATTGTTACACGAATCAAGCAATCAAGAATCGCTTTCAAAGGTAGCAATCACAAGGTTAAAATAAAATTTTGATATTTTAACATCAATGAAAGAAAAATAGTGAAGAACAAAAATAGTGAAGAACAATTTCACTACCAACAAAAGAGCAAGAGAATTACAATATATATATATATATAGAGAAAAAAATATATATAGACAAGACACTTGAAACTTATAACTTTTAACAATCAAGAAGTATGCATTGGATGATTTTGTTGAGATTATGGGAGTCTAAGTTCAAGATGGGGGTGAATTGTACTGAGGAAAATTTTCGCAAATACACTATTTAGGAAATCTGGATAGAAAAAGAACAACTTGATTTAAAGAAAAACATATTGATTTTTCTTGTTTAAGTAGCAATTTCAGAAATACTACATATTAGTTTTAGGATTAACAGATTTTATTTTTAACTTAAGAATTCTATCTAATGCAGTTTTTATTTTTATATAGTGGGGATATTGATGAGAGTATCAAAGGATAAAAGCTTTGAATACAATGAGTTATCAAATATTCAATATAGTTTTAAAACCAAGATCTTGAAAAACAAATCAAGTGAGATTATGATCTTTATTTCAGATTTAAAAACAAAAGCTTTGAATCACACAATTCTAAAGATTTATTCAAACCAGTTTCTTACAAAAGATTGATCAAGAACAAGTGAGATTTTAAACCATGAACCACTTTCCTTTTAAAACTCTATTTGATATGAAGAGTTTTTTTTAAAACAGTTCTTAAACCAATTGCTTTTAGGTGGCTAATTTTAAGAATAAATCTGTCAAAGATTAAGGATTCTTGAGTTTTAAGTTTGATTAAAGTCTTATCAAAATCTTGAAAACAAAATGTGATTCAGGCCAGTGCAGCAGTAAAAAACAACTTATTCAATTTTGAAACAACAGGTTTATTTCATCATAGATTTCCATATTTTAGTTTTAGAGACAGTGATTAAGGAAGAAGAATGGCACACACAGATTTATACTGGTTCACTCAATAAGAGTTCCATCCAGTCCCACCTTACACCAAGATGGGTTCCACTAAAACAAAACAATCTTTACAAACCACTCAGTTCTTGAACCCTTCAAGAACCGACAACACAGGCTTAAACACACTATTTCAGCAACACACTTACTTCTAGAAACACTATCAAGAAGTACATACAAAAACACTTTTACAAGGAAAAAGAATTAGGAAAGAGAACACCTTATTTTAGGGGTGGCAAAGCGGGTTGGCTCGCCCCGCATTGGTTCGCCTCGCATACATAATGCGAGTTGGTTTTCATGACCCGCCCCGCATACGGGTTGGCCCGCATAACTTTTACAAATAGAAAAACCCTAAAACTGTTGCTCCACAAATCTGCAAAAAAAGGTAATGGAAAAAAAAAATTCTCATGCATACAAGTGGCAGTCGCAGTTGTAGATGGTGGAAGGTTAAGGAGGAAGGGATAGAAAACCTTGAGGAAGACGACGGTGGAGGGCGACGGTCGCAGATGGTGGTGTTGGTGATGGAGGACGACGGTCGCAGAGATCGTGGTGTTCGCGATGAAGGACGCTCGCAGAGATGGTGGTGTTCGCGGTGAAGGACAATCGCAGAGATGGTGGTGTTCGCGGTGGAGGGAAGGAATCGGGAGATGGTGAGGTGGTCTTGGCGATGGAGGCGGTCGCAAATGGTGGTGTTCGCGGTGGAGGATGCTCACAAAGATGGTGGTCTTCGCGGTGGAGGCGGTCGCAAATGGTGGTGTTGGCGGTGGAGGACGGCGGAAAGAGACGGTGGTGTTCATGGTGGAAGAATCGCAGTGGCAACAGATGGTTCTCGCTCGCAGATGTTGATTGTTTTTTAGGGTTTGAAAATGATTGTGAGAAAAAAAAGGGCAGCACAGCACATCACATGTCAGTAACAGGTCTACAACAGAATGGGATTTCTTACGGGCTGACGGGCTAGCCCGCCCTGCCCCGTCGTAAGCCCGCACGGGCTGCGGGTTATGCGGGGCAAGCTTAAGTGGGTTAGCGGGTCAAAAAAGGGAACTCGTCCCGTGTTATTTGATGCGAGCTGCGAACCAACCCGCGCGACCCACCCCATTTTGCCACCCCTACCTTATTTGCAAACTAAAGAACTCAAACCCGGGTCCTCACTACTGCAAAATTTTGATAAAACTTCAACTCCCAAGCCAAAAGAAAACAACACAAGAACTCTTAAAAGTTTTTAAGAAAAACCTTCAAAAACTAAGCTCACATGAAAACCTCAATGAAAATCACTTGAAAATTGTAAGCACTTTGTAATTGCAAAGGGTGATTTGAACTAAGATAAAAGCTTCCTTTTTATAGGATTCAAATCAAAACAGTTTTGAAAACTGTTATAAACAACATATTGAAACTTGAAAAAACATATTATATTTTGAAAAAACACTTGGTGGTATCATAACCACTCTTTGATTTAGTTAAAATTGAATTTGTGAGCAAAACTGATTTTGGGGACAAAACAGAATTTTGAAAATATCAAAACAGTTTTGATGCAGTGCAAATTCATCAATTATTTTATCAAACAACAAATTAAATTTTTAGTGCTGTAAAACAGTTTTGAAAAACTTGAGCAAATTTTTAAAACTCTTTTTAAAAGACCCTTGTGCTTAAGTTCATCACCATGACTATGAGATATGAAGTAGAATCAAAATGCAAAAAAAGGCTACTTAAAAACTCTATCCTAACTAAGACCATGATATACAATTTTATACACCTTCAAACAAGTTTTCTTCATCAAGCTCTTCTTCATGAAAGTTGAGTAGAATCTTCACTTATCCTCAACAGATTGCTATTTTTTTTCTCTATTTTCCTCTTTTTTTTCTATTTTCCTCTTCTTCTTCTTCTTTTTACTATGTTTTCCTCTTTTTTTTTCTATTTTCCCCTTCTTCTTCTTCTTTTAAAAAAAGAAGAGTACGTGAACAATGCGAAACAATGTTGAACAACACGCAAATGGTGCAGAACAATGCGTGAACAATACGTGAATGGTATCGGGAACAGTGATAAGGAAAAAAAGAGTATGCACAATTGTATTATCACTCAAACCTTTGCTCTGATACCAAATGATATGATTCCAAATAGAACTAACAATGGAAATAGGAATTTAGGGTTACGGAACGGAATCAAATAAAAATAGTAACAATGAGAACTTGGATAGAGGAAGGCGCTACAAACAAAGTTTGTTAAGCCTAAGGATGATCGCCACAAGAATTGGTATATTCTTGATAAAATCACAAGATGCAGGGAAAATCCTAGCAGAGAAATATTCTCTCTTAAATTGCCAAAATATTCATGCTCATTCTGAATTCCAAAAGTGTATAAATACAAATTTAGTTATAGATCTTGTCTCGTTTGTAAGTAAATAAAATTTATATTTCAAGAAAGGATCATTTGTCTCAGTTGTTAAGTTGATACTTTTTAACTGGTCCTAGGTTCAAATATAACTCCAAGAAAAATAATATTATTATTTTATTCTAATACTCCAAGCATGTTGTGCATGTAATCAGCTTAGTCTTTTTAAACTGAGGGTCATTCAACAATTGGGCCTCCAAAAGATTAGTCACCCTTGGGCTTGGATGTCTGCATCATTCCCTCCCTCTTAAGAAAGACCTTGAATGTCTAGCATTTCAAGCTTCTGCATTTAGAGGCCATGAGGAAACACCAGAGTCAAGTAATAAAGGTAAATTTCTTCAAATGATTAAACTTCTAGCATCATATAATGATAAAGTAGCACAAGTTGTGTTTAAAATGCTCCATGTAATGCAAAATATACTTCTCATCATATTTATAAAGAAATCTTGCATTTTTTTTAAGAAAAGTAAGAAGTCATATTTGAAAAGAAATTGGAGATTTTAAATTTTTCATAATTGTTGATGAAGCACAAGATGAATCTAAAAAGGAAAAATGGTTATTGTTTTGGGATTTATGCATGTTAAGGGTACGACAACTACCACTTTCAAAAAGGAATTAAGTGTTGTTCTCTCTAGACATAATATTGATGTTTTCAATATTCGTAATCAAGGGTATGATGATGCTAGTAATATAAAGGAAGAATGGAATGGATTGCATGCATTATTTCTTAATGATAATTATTAAACTTATTATGTGCATTATTTTGCTTATAGATTACAACTTGCTTTGGTTGTTGCTCAAGAGAACTTATTCCAAATTATCAATCTTTTTTCAAATTTGGTTTTTATTTTAAATGTTGTGTTCCTCTAGTAAAATCATGAGTTACAAGTTGTTGAATTAGATGAAATAGCTTAATTGTTATAAATGAGTAAACTTGAAACTGGTAAAAGGAAAAACCAAATCGACACTTTAAAACGAGTTGGTGATACTCGTTGTAACACACATTTTCATTTCATTTGTAGTATGATGAAGCTATATAATGCATCTTGTTTGTTCTCAAAAAGTTATTGTTGGTTTATTTTCAAAGGGATGATGCTAATGTTACTTTTAATATTTTGTCTTCATTTGAGTTCATATTGATTTTACACATGATGAAAGAGATTATGAGAATCACTAATTGTCTTTGTCAAGCTTTGAAGAAACAATCTCAGGATATACTTAATGTTATGCAACTATTTTGTTCTACTAAAATTTCAATTCAAAAGTTAAGAGATGACGGTTGGCAAATTTTGTTGAAAGGTGTAATATTATTTTGTGAACAACATAACATTGATATGCTTGATTTTAATTCTATTTATGTTGCACGTCATAGTTGTTCTCAACATCAAAATGATCATGTCATTGTAGAACATCGTTTTCAAAGTGAATATATTATTTGTTATATTGAGAAATCAGTTACAAGAATTAAATGACAAGTTTAGTGAGCAAACAATGAAATTTTTAACTCTAAGCAATGCTTACGTTCCTAACGATGCTTATAAAGCTTTTAAAATTAAAGATATATGCACTTTTGTGAACAAATTTTATCATTTTGATCTAGTGAACAAGAGAACATCAGTTTAAAATTTCAACAATATTTTATTGTTAATCCTCCTAACTATCCATGTTCGAAGAATTTACCAATTAGACTTGAATTGTGTCAATCTTTCACAAAAACAAGGAAGTCAAGTACGTTTTACTTGATTGATCTTGATTGATCGCTTAATTCATCTTATTTTAACTTTTCATCTTATTTTAACTTGTCTACATCTACAATAGAAAGATAATTTTCTACAATGAAGATTATCAAAAAAAGATTGTGAAATATAATGAAAATAAATTTATTGTTGATAATATGGTTACTTACATTAAAAACAAAATGGTTGAAAATTTTAATTCTGATTCAATTATTGATGATTTCAAGAATTTGAAAGAACGAATGATAATACTTTGTATATATTAAATTATGTACTTAGTTTTGTTGTAATAGTTACAATGTATAAAGTTTAAGTATATTATTTTGACTCCTCCAAAATTATTGGTTAATATATGTCACTATTGTTGAGTGATCATAAAACCATATTGTTGAATATATTATTTTGACTACTCCAAAAAGATTTTTCATGTGTTTTGAAACTATTGACAAATGATAGGTTTATCTCAAGATTGGATAAAGCTGAAATGATAGTTCGACTTCTAATAAGAATCATAAAATTTTGTGGTCTGAAAAAAGAATTTACCCAACTCCCATGATAGGTGCCAAATTTTTTTACATGAACACTTTCTTGAGGTAGAAATATATTCCTAGAAAATTGAGTTTATATATTTGAAGGTTGATCATCGATTTATTAATGAAGTAGAGAAAAAATTTACTTACAAAAGATTATTTGACCTTTTAAGTAAGTAAAAGTTTAATAGGACATCATAAATATATGAGTACAAGAATGAATAAAAAAATTGAGTGAATACTTTATATAAGATTCACATGTATTTATAAATTTTTGGAACTAGACTGAAATATTATAATTCATTACTGAATAATTATTATTTAATTTATTATAACCATATATATACATATCCGAAATATATTTATTAAGCGTCGATTATATATTTCAGATAACAAGTAGGTACAAAACTAAATATCTGATTCTTGGAGTCGGAACTATTTCAGACGAAAAAAAACAGTTGGGATATCATTGGTGGTAACCGAAGTACCAATTTTTGTTGCTTTTCTTCCAGTAAAAATAAAGAAACATTATTTTTTATCAATACTAGGAATGATCCATATGCTCTCACATGGAAGAAAGATTCATTCAAACCAATTAGAAACAGTATGACGTATTCAGATTGGTGGTAATCCACCCATTTTCCTGATTCCCCCCACAAGTGCATGTATAAGAAGAGTTGTATTATGATAACTCCTCCCATAATGCTTTGACTTTTGTGAACTACTCTGTGATGCTCAAAGATTCTTGTTTCTAGGTGACGAGATCTCGTCGTAGCTGTAAAAGGCATGATCCATTGTTTTACTAATATTGTATTTGCAAATTATCTCCAAACTGTTGCAGCCACGAATTGAAGTTTTTGTGAGTAGAAGCACGTTCAGGAATGCTTCCATCGAAATATCTTAAATTGTTCTTGCCGCCAAGTGCCATTTCAGTGGTGTGACTGCAGCAATTGCAATTGTCGCCCGTTAAAGGATGTTAAACAATGGAAGATATCAGAGCATCATAGGGATGAAGGAAGAAAAAGTTGCAAATTCATCCTTCGGCATCGCTAGGATCAAATTGTGTTGAATAACAGAGTGGGAAGATGAAAAAATAAACACAAGATGGGTTAGGAAGAAGACAATGATAAACCGTGATTCATGATTTCTTCTGGTACCATATTAACCATGTAAAAAAATTGTATTTTCTTGAAAAGAGAAAAATACAATCATATATATATAAACTAATCTAACAAACTACTAAGAGAGTGATAAAATAACTAAGGACAGGTAATACAAGATAAAAGGTTATTTAGTTAATACCTTTTCTCCCTTCAAATGGAGATATTTAACAAATAAGATTACGATATAAACTAAAAGCATTAAGTGATTTACCTAAATATATTATACAATAAAAAACAACTTACCATTTTAAATTGGAAACGAAAAAACCAATTCTAAAGGTAATTTCAGTATTGAAAGTGACAATGATTAAAAGATTCAATAGATCTTTTTTTTCTGAAAGAATAGGCAACATTCGTTCTATCGTAGTTTGGGTAAAACAAATGGAGAGATATAATTTTAAATAAGTAAATGATAAATGTGATTGAAAAGGAAATTTTATAAGTTTACAATTATCTTTTAAAATTTAATGATATGGCAATTAAATTTAGACTTACATGTATTTAAATTCTGAACTCGGATTCACATATACGACTTTGAGATGAATTTCTTAATATATATATATATATATATATAACAGAAGTGGTGCTTTCTATTTTTGTAAAAAAAATTTAATGAGAAGTGAGTTGGCGAGCGATTTTTCTTAAGTTGTATCTATGTAGAACCAAAGTTCATTCTTATCACATACTTCTATTACCAATAAAAACAACTGGTTCAGACTTTAGAATTTCATGAATCTGCTTTGTTATTTAGACACTACACCCAGCAGTATTCTTATATTTTAATTGTTCTTATAATAAAAAAATGTTTTGTTTCAATACTTAACTTTTCTTTCCCTACATTTGCTATGAACATGCATTCTGTTAATTAAGTTGTTTTGGGAAAGCTACAAAATGCCGGTGACAGATTCTCTAACCTAGTATAGAGATTCCTATATATGCGTCAATTCTGCTTAGCAATGCATATTGCTTAGTTATAGACTGGTAGCCATAACACGAGTACCAAACCAGGTTCATGTACAAAGAATGCATGACATAATGAACATTAAAAGCACAGAAGTATCGTAGTACAGAAGCAACCAGAAAAGAATGGCCAGACCAAATGTCTAGAGCAGCCAAATGCAATATTTACATGCTTACCGAAGTCGTTACTTACTTTGAATGACATAAATTACAAAAGAAACAGAAGAAAAAAAAATTCATAATTTGTTATTTGAAGTTAGAAACGATCCTACGACAACTTTGCAGATGTATCAAAACCTTGCTTCTGCAATTCTGCCCTAAGCCAACATACCTTCAAGAACACCCTAAAATTAGAAGCTTGCTAGCAACTTTGCTATCAATAGCAGTCAAAATTGCACGTGCCTTGTGCATATATATAAATATATGCAGTTGACGTTTGTAGCTGATTCATCTTGACCATCCAGACTAAACCATTACAATACAATACTACTCCCAGAAGTCTGAATATTTGACATCAACCAAATCCTGTTTGTTGAACAATTTAGACTCAGTTCCAAAATTGCTAACTGCAGGATGATGACGTGCTTGTGTAACATAAACTATTTACACTGACAACTGCAATCAGAAAGAACTGGCCAGGGTTTGTTCTAGACAGGGATGTTGTCCAGAGAATAAGCATCAAATTCGAACTCACTCTCAGCTGGTCCCATGCCTTCTTGCTGCCAACATAGAAACACATGAGAAAACTGATTTGCTCATAACAGAAAGTTACATGCAACCATGTGTAAATATTCCAGGTCCAAAGAAAGGGATGAAGGGCAAACCTGCTTTAGAAGTGCACTCATCAGATCCTCCTGCACATAATGGTCAGGGAAGAGGTTAGTCTGGGAGCTTGCATCGGGAATTCTTTCAGCCTTAACCCTTATTGAATTGTCAACAAGAAGTGGATGGAGGTGTTGAACAGCATTTTGGAGGTTATCTTGTTCTGAGCCTTCTCCCAGGGAGAACATAGCTTTTCCAATTAAAGTAGCATCTCTGCTTTGGCCGTTCTGCTGGGTAGAAGAAAAGCCTTGATGCACTAAAACTGATGGTGAGACATCAATGTTACCTTGTAAAGGATTTGCATGATGGGAGGCACTGTATGTCAGGCTTGGGTTTGTTATCTCCCAATCATGGGACTTCTGATGGTGCAGTTCATTAAAAATATCATAACTTGGGAATCCACCAGTTGCTTTAATTCCAGATGTAACTTCCTCTTGAAATGAGCCTTTTGTTGTGATACTGGATATACCAGGAGAGCTTCCAAGAGGTAAACTATTGTTGACGGACACTTCAGAGCTTTGATTCATTGGAAAACTCAACAACGAAGAGTTTGGGGGAACAGGATTATATGCAGGTCCTCTGTTATTACCAGCAATTCCATTTCTGCCCAGAAAGCCATTAGAAATTCCATTTGATACAGTAGGCTGCCCCAAAGATGATGGAAGCCTGGGAACACGAGGACCAGTATTTTCACTTAACATCTGGCCTCTAGGTTGGGATTGTGGCATCTGCATCATTAAGGGGTTGCCTTGTGTAGCAGATGCATTGACTCGCATATTCAAGCTGGCAATGGATTGGGTAGACTGGTGCAAATTGGCAAGCTGCTTTGGCTCCATGTTAGTAGGGATTCCAAGCAATAAATTCATTGGTTTACTACTGCTTAAATGTTGCTGTTGGCCCTCTCCAAATCTTACCCTTGGATTTTCAAAACTAAAAAGGTTTCTTTGATCCATGAGAGGCATTGGTACACCAGTTTTGGCAGTTGACCTACCAAGTCCTGCGGCTTGAAGTGTAGCTAGACTTTGAGCAGGAAGCTGGCCAGTAACTGCAAGAGTTTGAAGATCAATCCCGTTAATTGAAGAAATTGTCCCAAATGTTGCCTCCTGGGAGCCGAGAAAGGAGTTGTTCAAATTATTCTGGTGTTGAGAAACTCCACTCAATCTTCGAAGATACAACCGGTATTTCTGTAACAGAAACAGGATGAAAAAAGGGATCTTCCATCAAGTAGGGATAAAAATTTAATCCAACTTCTTCCCAAATTACAGACAGTATAACAGTATGATACCTGCAGGTGGCTGGCAACATTTTCTCTAGTGAGCCCAGGAACATTCATCAATTCCAGAATCTTTTTAGGAACCGCCTCTGAATAAAATATTAGATGAGTCATGCAAAATCAAAGATCATAATTCTTTGAAGAAGAATATTCAAGCAAATTACTAGTTTAGACAAAAGGATGAGTGAACATACAATAAAAAGATAAGATTATTAAATACACACGGGATAAACTAGGAGAGAAAAAACTCATCAAAGATGGTTCATGATATTAGCAAACTAATAGAGGCTCCAATAAGGAAAGTGGAAAATAGTCAAGTAAAACAGGTAGAAGAGGAACTCCAAAAAATGTAAGAAAGAGTATAAAAATGGTTTTAGAGAAGTGATTTGATTTTTAATAAAGCTCAATGGCTAGAACCCCAACCTGTGGGATAAGACCTGACTATAGATGCAATTTTAAAGTCAAAATGGAGTCTTAATGAATCTATTAATATTCTGACTTGAATAATTTGAAAAGCATGCAAAACCTACTTGCAGTGATCGGGATAATGGTAGAATCGAAAAACTAAAAGACCAAAGTGGTAAAAGTGTTGTTTCGACAATATACACAAAAAATCCCAACAACCATGCATCAAAAGTTCCGTTAAATAGGTCTTCATCGGAAATGCAACAAAGACATAAAAGCAAAAAAATAACTTAACCCAGGCAAAAGATACATACTGTCAATTCCCAGCTGATCCACAGCAGCCACAAACTGCTGATGAAGCTCCACAGACCAAACAACTCGCGGTTTCTTTAACGTGGATGTGTCATCTCTATCTTCTGCTTCCTCCTCCTCGTCCCTTCTCTTCTTTGAGTTTCTCCAACTGCCTTCATTAGCCGAGGAAGAGTAATCTGCTTCATCAGATGCCTTAGGTTGGCGATCTCCTTCTTCGGCACTGCCGGATTGCTCTGCGTCTTTCCACTCATTCTTCTTCTTCCGAACCACATGCTGCCATATGTTCTTCAAAGCCTCAATGCGAACAGGCTTAATCAGGTAATCACAAGCACCGTGAGTCACACCCTTCATAACAACACTTTTACCATCATCCGCAGACATCACTGCAACCATCACACAAAACATGTAAATTTAAACACCAATGCACTCCACAAGAAACAGATCTAATCAGGTCAAACGAGGCACTCACTGATAACAGGAAGGTCCATCTCCAACCCAATGTGCTCCAAAAGTTTAAATCCATCCATGTCAGGCATATGCACATCGCTTATAACAATGTCAAACCCATTTTTGTTCTCTCTAAGAAGTGAAAGCGCAGTCTCTGCTCGATTGCATTTAGTAACTGAAATCACCACCACAACAAAAATCCTAAAAATTCGCATATATATCAACCAAACAACAATTCGACGACAGAAACAAAATAACAAATCTGACATCCAACGGTTAGCAAAAGCCTGATTCAAAGGAAGAATCAACAAATCAAGAAACAAAAACTGATCGCCAAGTAGTTAATTAAGTTGGGGTTTCAATTTTTGTTCTGTTTCTCTCTTGTTATTTTTTGAGAAGGTCAATTAACAACCGAGCGTTCAAATAGGAAAAAGAGGAGAAAAACAACAAACCGATGAAGTAGTAGTAGTAGTAGTATGGTACCTTCGTAGAGGCACGTGCGGAGCATCTTCTCGAGAATCATGAGGCACGTGGGATCATCGTCGACCACCAGAACCCTGAGACCCGCCGGAAACTGGTCGGAGACGGCATCGCCGGATTTCATAACCGCGGTTGTAGTAACCGTAGACATGGATCCCTTTCCGTTGCTCAGATTCATGCTTCGGAGATCCAAACCGAACCTAACAGAACTATAGCAGCAGCACCACCACCACCACAATAACAACAACAACAAACACGAGAAAACAGTGGCGTTCACATAGCTGGAATCAAGTTGGAGGCGAAAGTGAAGTGAAACAACTTGAGGAGCTGGTGCTGCCGTGTTCTCAATTGGTCCAAAACGCAACGCAGGAATCGGAGGAGAAAGAAAGAGAAGACGAATTTTGGGTGAGAAATATATTTTTATTTCATAATAAAAAAACAATAACTATTGGTCTGCTTATGTCCTCGCCTTGTCACTGTTACACGCTGAATTTCTCGGGTATTTAATTATTCTTTAATTATTCTCGGGCATTGATCATATTTACTATTTTTTATTCAGTATTTGTAAATGTTTTAAGCAAAAATTTAATGTTATTTATTATGCCACTTAATAAATTTCCAATAATAATAACATGATGGTAATAGTTGTGGTTTTAATTTTTTATTTCAGGAGATAATTTGTGACGTTACATATTAATAATAATAATATAATGAAAGTAGGGTGTGAGTGGCTCCTGAGAGAGTGGATCCAGCTCATTCGTGCGAGGAACTAACCCCTCCTCTTAAATCTACTCTTCCCACACACTTAACCTACGAATCTTTTCTACGTTTACCATCTTTTTTTACAACCATGCAAGCTTAACAAATAAATCACAAACTATTAGACAAAAATTATGCTGCCTCTACTGGAACCTCAAGAACAAAATCTTTGGATAAAAAATTTCACAAGTTTTAGTTAATCTCATTTTAAATTATTTTATTTTTCAATATTATACTAGCGATTTTCCAGTAATAAAACGCAGGCATGTTGATGAAAGTATTTCAAAACATAGTAGTGTGTAAAGCAAGACAAGTAATTATGATGTTTAAATTCGCGTAATTAAGAAAAATTAAAATCAATATGAATGATAACATGCTTTTTATAGACATTCATATGACATTGATGTTCATAATGTATGTTAATTGCTAGTTATGAGGTAAAATTTTGATTTAAAGTGTTTGAAGAGAGAATAATTGAATTTTAAGGAAAAAAAAGGTTATTTATAGGGAATATATCCGGTAAAAAATATGTAATTGGTATTCATTGCGTCCGAATATGTAATATTACAAAATAAGAATGATTCCTTTGGTGTTAATTTAATTTTGGGTTTGTTCTGATGGCAAGAGTTTCTATGAATGACACTTATTACTCTCCTCACTTGAAGCATTTTTTGTTTTGACATTATGGTAGGGCATGGGGCATGTAGATGGAATTAATTTATAGCATTTAGTAAACCAAGCATTATCCATGGCGATGGTGGGTCTCTTCTCATTTAAGCTTTATGCAAACAAATAAATAAAATAGTACAAAGTTTGATGTTGGTAGTTTGGGTCAATGTCCACATACATGTAAACGAATTCAAAATTTATGCAAGCCAGTTCATTGATTTGACTCCAAAATAACTTAATTGGATGGGAAGCACCTTGACATGCACCTCATGGAAACGTAACCAACCACAAGGCAGGCACACACCAAGCAATACCAAACTCCCAACTTTTGTTCCTTCTACTCATATTCAACAACAATTGGTTTAAAATAGCATTGATGTGCGAAAATCACGTTTCAAGAGCGTTTGTGTGTGTGTGTATGTCATGGCAAGCAGCACTTCCATTGTGGTTGTGGTTTTGGTATCCACTTTGATGTGGGCATTAAAAAATTTGGAAATAATATTTATGTGTTGTTGTTTAAAGAAGAGGCATTGAAAAATATGAAAATGTTTAACGTAGGAAAGGGAGTGCAAAGTGGGTATTCCGTTGAAGAACTTTATGATTGTGAAGCTCTACTTTTGAAGCGACTTCAGCTCAATCCCTTCATTATTCATTCATTCATTCAACAACTTGAATCCCTATCCCATCCCTATCCCTATCTCTATCTCTATCTCTATCCCTCACTATTATCTATCTCTGTCTCTTTCTCTTGCGTTTTTCAGTGTGCACTCTGACTCACTCTTTGCCTTTTTTATGCAAAACATAATATTATATTGCTTTTTCCTCCACCATTTCCCCCCTCTCGCCACGTGTCTCCCCCGCCCCTTTCATCCCATAAGCTCTTTCATTTTCCATCTCATACCTACTACCATTCATCTCCCCTGTCACAATTTTCACACTGAATAATAATGTTTCTCAAATACAAACACATATTTACCATTGTTATTATTATTATTATTATTATTATTAATATTTATACATGGGGAAAGGAAAGAAAGGAAAGGAAAGGAAAGGAAAACTATTGATTTTTAATAGTGCAAGAAAAGCAGTGAAGCAATGCAAAAAGCAGCATCTGAAAAACGTATATTCGGTTGGGAACCTTTTCTTAGTTACGATGAATAAATAAGAACACAGAAGAAACACTTTTCACTGTGAAAAAGTGGGAGTTATTTAGAATAATAGTATTTTAGAAAACAAAACTGTACACTATAACTTGAAACCGTGACATTGATTCCCCAGTGGCCACTACTACCACCCTCCTCTCTTCTCTTATTAACTCTTACCTTTCACTTTGTCTTCTCCCAACAGATTTAAATCTTTAAAGTTCATGATTGAATATTATTAATAATGGTTGTTCGGATCATTTTGTCTATTTATTTATTTTTTGTTTCTTGCATTTAAGCTTTTTATGGGCTAGAGAATAGCGAAAACAGGTGATATATGCTTTTAAGGAAAATGGAATATTTGTGTGCGTCACTGTTATAGAGAGAGAAAGAGAGAGAGAGAGAGAGAGAGATTTCATGCGCGGAATTAAAATATTTGTTATGTATAATTTATAATATGTGCGTGTGGGGTGGAGAAGGTGAGTGAAGTTAAGCCACATGGCAATTCATGGGAGTTGGAGAAAAGTCTAAGTAACTTTTCCTAACTTTCCCTGTCTTTCTTCGCATAGCATACTAATAATTCACTCTCTCTGCTCCTTCTACTAGTGTTTTTGTTTGTGTTTGTGTTCTATGTGCATTCCAATCATCACTCCCATATTCATCCACTAACTCATCTTTCTTCTGTGCCACTTTGTTTTAACCCATAACTTTTATTTTCTTAAAATTTGAACTGCTGTCATCATTCTTTCACCATCTACCATCTCTTCCTTTAATCATTCTTATAACAGCCCCCAATTTTACATTCTAATGCAATTTTCTTATCATTTATTATACTTTATCAAAAAAATCAACCATTCAATCCATTCTTTTAAGCATCGATCATAATCTACATTATATACATACATATAAAATAGTTTATATTTGTTCTGATTATGGCTAATGTAAAAAATGATTTTTTATATTATTTTTTTCATAACAAGCGTAAATAACATATAACAGAACTACACTTTCACAAGGAATTCCATGCCTAATTTAAACACAATCAGTATTACTTTAAAGTTATATTTGGATTGCATGTGTAATTTAAAAGAGAAAAGTAAAAAAAAAGTTTTTATAAGTTAAAATTATATATAAATTGCTTTTTATTTTATATATAATTTACTTTTAAGTTACGAAAAATTACTCATTTCATATTTACATTCTGTTTTTTATTTATAAATTATAATGGAATATCTTGTCTAAACATATTTTTAACATTTAAAAGGTTTATTTTGAAAACTGTACATTCTCATTTGCAAAGTTCTGATCATTTTTAAAAATGTTTTTAAAGTATTTCATTGTCCTAAAAAAAACCTCGTACACTAACATTTATGAATGGTTTAGTTATATTCGAGTCTATAAGAAAATAATTGAACTAGTGATTATCTTCGTCTGCCACACTATAGTAAACACAAATTAACCAAAATAAAAAAATTGAATGACCAAAAACTAAAAGCTCAAAGTCAAGTAATACTATGTTGCAAACTGTATTTAGTACTACTTGTCCATAGTGATATGAAGAGCATGCCATCAATTAAAATCGTTGCATGCATAATCATCTATTTAAGTTACCCTTCTTAATTTATTTACATGTTTATTTACTCTTGTATAAGAAAAATACTTACTACACATTTTAAATGTTGAAAATGTAATTAAATAATGATCAACCAAAACATCTATTGTCCACATGCAATTCCAATAACATTCCTTTTCATTTTATCCTAAGTCAAACAAAGTTAATAGGATGTGATCAAAATCAGAAAATAAACACGCCTAGATTTTTAATTAGATCACATGATCATTGATTAACCTTTTTATACAATAAATTTATAATTCTCTGGTTCTAATATGGGGTCTTGGTGGTATCCAAAATGAATTTATCATTTATGTATGACCCACAATTTGTCCATCAGATGCCTAAATGTTAAGGAAGAGTCAGTCAGATAAAAATAATGGAATTTTTTAAATTATGGATAAAATAAAGCTCATTAATATATGATAAATCATGAATTTTATTTAAATTTAACTTATGATAAATAGAAAAATAGTTCTTAAAAAGTTGGCTAACTTCTGATATTAATATTTTCATAAAATCCACCAAATATGTGAATGTTGTATATGTAAATAAAATAAGAGAAAAACGTTGACGATAAATAAAATAAAACATCGTTGTCCAAAAATCACCTTCGACGGGGCACAGGATGTCTCATGCTGGTGATAGAAGGAAGAAGATAAAGGTCCATCACACGAGAAGAAAGAAGAGAAAATACATCTGAACCTTTTATTTAAATTGAATTGATCTAACGGTACAAACAAATTCCCATGGTGGGAGACATGTACTAGTCTACTACCCTAACCCCCATCAAGAAACAAATCATTAATTGGAGATAAACTTTTGACTATAAAAGCATACATGTTATTTTTTTTTATAGTGTAATTTAATTACTAACTATTGAGATGCATTCTTAATAATAACAACTATTTACGAAATAAATTTTATAATTATCTAAAAAACAGCGACTTTGAAAAACAAATAATGAATAATTATCACTAAAAAAATAATTAAATATAAAAAATTAAAATAAAAAGTAATTAATTATTATATTGATAAAATTATATAAGTAAAAAAATTATTAATATTTAAAATTATTTTTATCATTAATTTAATAATTTTTAAATTAATATTTAATTAACTACTAACTTTTAATTTCTGACTATTTTAAATTTTGAAGTTTATAGCTAAAAATTGATGATTAGTTAAATATTTTTTTTATTTTTAAATTAATATTTAATTTGATTAATATAATAATTAATTATTTTTTATCTTTAAAATTAGTTTGCATTTAATAAATAAATAAAAAAATTCAATTCTAATCATTTTGAGGAGTGTCCTAAACTAATTTTTTTCCAACTCTCATGATTGAAAATCGATACTTTTGAAAAATAAACGGTTGTTCATACATTGTGTTGAAATTTCCAAATATAAGAAAAATAAGATTAACAAGACTGGTAACATTCTTAATTTTTTTTATCCATATATAATAAAATAAAAATAAAACAAGTAAAATTGTAATTAAAATATATGAATATATACAACTATCTCATAAAGATATCTTTTATAGGAATTTTAATATATATATATAAATTTAAAACAAAACAAAGCATTCAAATAAAAGTTATCTCATCCTCTATTTGTTCACTGAGGAGCTCTATTACATGCAACTTCATATGTTCTCGTGTAAAACACAATCATCACAAATAAAAAAACAAACACAAACAAAGAACATGGTAAGCTAGCTATATAAATATTTCTATATAATTTCAATTGTAAATTAATAAACATAATTCATCAGGTCTCATACAATTTCTCAAACCATCAATGTCTAGACTCACAACAAATAGACATTTGACTCATACTTCCAGAAGAATCGTGTATTGAAATTAGCATCCTGAGACCTATGTCTGTCATACTACTCGCTGTGAAATTCACACAGTTATGCACATAACATCTCATCATCTAGTATGACAGGGTAAATTCATATGACTTGAAAAACCATATTATATTTCAAATCGCAGACAATGTCATATGAATCTCTATCGACTCTCACCAACTGAATAACTTCATCTATGTGATTCCATTATATCAATAGAGTCGGAATGTCATTACAGGCCTGACAAATACAAAATCAACTAATTTAAATACAAAAACAAAATTAACTAATTGTGTAGGTATTTTCTGTGGGAGTATGAGGGAATTTATTGGAGCTTTCTCTGTGTTCCTTGAAGTTCAGACTACTCCGGTTGCTAAGTTTTATGTGGTTATACATGCTATGGAGGAAGCTCAAAAGGTGGGGCTTACTAATGTCTGGTTGGAATGTAATTCTGCTTTGGTTTGTGTTGCGTTTACTGCTAGGACAAATATTCCTTTGATGCTTCAGATTTGATGAAATACTTGTCTTAATTACTGTGGGAAGATCAAGTTTAGGATTACTCATATTTTTTGTGAAGTGAATGCGTGTGCTGAGAAGTTGGCTAATTTAGGATTTATTCATAGAGAATCATTTCATTGGTATAATAGGCTTCCATCTAGTCTGTTTTTAGAATTCTTTATGAATAGGTATAGTCTACATATGTATCATTTTTGTTAACATATGAGTTTTGACCTAGTTTCCCCATATTTTTGTATTTTCTTTATTTTATTTTTTGTAATAATAATTTTTTTCATATGATGATAGATAATTGTTGTTATTTAAAGTAACTGAGATATCAAGTTGCATAATAATACTTAACATGAAAGATTTTTATAAAATAAAAAACAAAATTAGCTAATTGAGTTGGTGAATAGTTGGATATTTCCTATATGTAGTTATGTGTAAGGAAATTTTCGTTGAACATTTTGTTTTTACTTAATTAAACAATTAATATTTATTTTAATTTTAAATAACATGTGATATTATGTGTAAAATTAAGTAAAAGAATAAATTTTCAATCAAAATTTTATTTAGATGATTTTTATAAATTTAATATATGCATGTGAAAGAATAAATTAGCAGGTCATTATGAGATTTTATGATGTACACTGATATTTCCTTGAAATCTTACAAGATGATTAAAATTATAATTAAAGTATAAACTAACCGTATAGGCTGACTTAATAATTAGACATGTGAAATTCATATTCAATCAACCTTACATATAAAAACCTATCTATTATTGATAATTACAGTATCATGAACATTGAATTTAAAAAATCCATGACAGGACAAAAAAGACATAAGTTATTAATGTATTTTTTTCTGAAAAGCATTTGTACGTTATCAATTTTTTGATTTGACACACTCCTAGAAATGTCTATTATTTAATAGTGTATTTATTGTTTACTTATTCTCTTTATTTCTATTATAAATTATTTTTTGTTCCCTTTGTGTAATTTTATAATAACTAAAAATGACTTTATAACACGATTTAAATTAAATAGAACAAAAAGCATTAGTAAGGGAGTAGTCCAATTAGAGAAAAGAACAATTATTTATAGACAAGTTGTTTTTCTTTTTATTTTAGTTTTTTATAAAGTAATGTTTAGCAGCTATATGTTTAAAATAATAATAATGAAAATGTTTATTACGCAATTTAAATGGAAAAAAAAATGAGAGGATAAAGGGAGGTGGCGTGTTGAGATGGTGTGGGCCCTTGGAAAAGAAGGCAACATGGTTCAGAGTGAGTGGACCAACGCGGAAGAGTGGGACCCACGGCAACTCATCTGTCATTATCGCTGAAAACAGAAAGCGGCCCCACTCCCACGTACGTGCGCGTCTCCTACACGTCCTTTTCCTCCACTGCACCTTCTCGCCTCAAAATCATCCTTCATTTTTTTTACCTTCTTCTTCCTTCTCTAATTAATGTTTCAGGACAGACTTTACACTCACTACCACTCATCATACTCTTAACTAATAATGTCCTTTTCCAAACAATTTTTTAAAAACATTATGTTCATTTCTTTTATATATATATTTTTTTTAATATGCCACATTCATATAAGTAAATTAATAAAAATTATGATATTTCTTATACACAAAATCATGTATTCTTTTATAGTATAATATTCATTTTTCTTTATAAAATAACTATATCTTTCTGTTATTTTTTTTCTTCACTGAAGAGAAGCATTTTTATCATGTTATTACAACAATTTTTTTATTTTCGTCTCATTATTTTAAATCACTCTAATTTTATTTTATTATTATTTTTAAATAACTAATGTAATCTCTTTACCTAAGTTCATACTAATAAATAACATTATTACGAGTAACGTATAACTTTCGTTATTCAAATAACGTGTAACTTTCGTTAAATAACATTGTTTATGTGATTATAAAAAAACTATCATTAATTTTGTGGAAAGAATTTTATTTGTTTATTTTTTTAAAGAAATCAAATTGAAACGTTAAAAAATTATAAAATATGTAAGGACTGAGAAAAAATAGTTTTAGAGTAGAAGTAATGTAATTAAAATTATATCTAAGTATTTTGTTATTAACTTTATTAAATTTAAAAGAGCATATAAATAGAAATTCAGTTATTTAGGTTTCATTTTAACGGAATGATCATCTCGTTACATCTACTCTCTCTCTCTAAGATTATGATCTCCTTGCTCATTAGTCTGACGATTAGAGTACGCCATTAAACTTCTGGTAGTGAAGATTACAAGATTGCTCATTAGTTTGATGATCGGAGTCTGCCATTGGATTCTTGCATGTGATGCTTTTATCTTCAGAAGTAGTATCTGTTAGCTCATGGTCCTCATTGTATAGTTAGATTTTTTATCAGGACCTTGTGGTGCAGGTTAGGCTACCCTTGAACTTTTGGTAGTTTGGAGCTCTTAGGGAGCATCTGCTCAAGTTCAGGTAAAAAAACTAGTTTAAATTGTTAATAGAACCCTAGGTTAGAAGATCTGGTTGTGGGGGGTGACGTGGTCACCAATCTCAAATTTTCTTGCAAGATTTATTATTTTTGAGTAGGTTGGGATTTGTTTGAGATTGAAATGTGAAAGTGTAGATATAATAGATGTTGTAGAATGTATATGAGTTTGGAATTGAATGAGTTATTGAATGTATTTGAATAGTTTGTTGAATTAATTCAAATGAAATGTTTGATGAGGATTGGTTGTTTGATTTTAAATGATTTTGATTTAGAAATCAGATATATATGTATAGATTTGACATAATAGCTAATTGACTTAATGAGAGTGTTTGTATAATGCTTATCAGGAACTATCAATGTAATGTATAGTTTTATAAAATTATGAGTTAAATGAAATTTTAAGCTTTGGTATGATTTAATTGTGTGATTTTTGGATTGTTTAGAAAGTTTAAAATATGATGTGATTAACTGGTGCATTGATGTATTACGTAAGATATGGAAGGGTGTGAAAGTGTGATCAAGACATAGTATTTTTAGGAAAGGAAATACTAGTGTTGAGATTGATGTTAGGGTGTATTGATTTGTCAGACCCGTAATGAGACATCCTGACTCTATTGATACAATGAAATCAAATGATGAAGTTCTTCAGTTGGTGAGAGTCGATGGAGGTTCATATGACTTTGTCTGCGGTTTGAAATATAATCTGGTCTTTCAGGTCATATGAATTTACCCTGTCATACCAGATGCTGAGATATTGAGATGTTATGTGCATGGTTGTGTGGATGAATTGTGAATTTTAATAGACACTTGATGGTTTGAGAAATTGTATGAGACTTGATGAATTATGTTTATTAATTTGAAATTAAAATTATATAGAAATATTTATATAACTAGCTTACCCTTTGTTTGTGTTTGTTTCTTTATCTGTGATGATCGTGTTTTACATGGGAGCAGATGTTATAGGTAATAGACCTCCTTAGTGCAGATGAGATAGTTTTCATTTGAATGTTTGTTTTGTTTTAAAAAATTTCGGTATATATATTAAAATTCCTATAAAAATGGATTTTTTTTGAAATAGTTGTACATATTCATATGTTAACTTCATATTGCTTGTTTACTTTTATTTTATTATATATGGGTAAAAAAAATTTAAAGATGTTACAAAATAAAATTGAAAAATAATTATAATAATAAAGAGCATTTAACCTTGAAAAAATCAATCTTTATCCTTTTTACTCTCTAAATTTTATACAACGAGGAAGTTAAACAAAGTTATGGAAACCAATAAATTATCCTCCAAATAATTAGCATTTGTACTGTTATAAATTATCCTTCAAATAATTCATTTCAAATATTAAAAAAAAACCTTAAAATTTTAAAAATAAAGGTATGATTCGTTAAATAATAATTAATTTAATTTTAAACTTTACAAATACAAAAATAGAAACAAAATTTGAATAAAAGAACATCAATTAAAATATAATGGAGTGAGTAATAATTCTAGACTAGTAATTTATAGATTATGTCTCCCTTGTACTTCATGTACCATCTTTATAGATTTTTTTGTTTTCTTTCTTTAGTCATGTATGTGTCCCTCTTGTAGTTTATATGCATTGCTTTTATTTTTCTTAAGTACCCTTTAATATTTAAGATTCTTCTTCTTATATTTCGCATTTTTTTTAAAGTATGTATCATATCAAGTTATTAATAATGATATGCAATTTCTCATTATATTAAGAGATAATTGTAACTAATCATTCCAAAATGTCTATTCTCATACTAGAGTCTGGTTGTCCTCCAATCATATGCATAGCCGTTCTCACATCCAAGACTATTCACAACCCCTACCCTTAAGTTAAGAGTATGCCATGTCCAATATAGTCCAGTTTATAAAGTATTAATAGTGTTGTATAAATAATTAAAAGAATAATTCGTTTTTATTGAGAATTTGAAATATTTTTTTAGAAATATATTTTAAATCTTAGAATTTGATAAAAGCACTTAAATGAGTTAAAATTAAAATATTTCAAATTTTATCTTAAGAAAATAAAAACTTAAAAGTTCTTATATCTTTAATTTCGAACAACTTCCTTCACTCAATTTTAGTTAAAACACTATTTTTGAATGTCATAATTTTAACGTTGTAATATTAAGTCTAAAACAAAAACTAAGCTAAAGAAAAGAAAGAGCATAAAAAATTACTTCTATATTTATGTCTCTGAGATAATATTTTCTTATATGATATAACCATTATTTAAAAAATCAGATTAATCGATTTGAAGAGACCAACCGATTTGTCTGGTCAAATCATAACCCAGTATGATCGCTATATAAAGAAAAAATTTAGAATCGATAAGAACGGGCCAAAAATTGATTATATAGACCAAAAACCAGTCAAGCAGTACTTTTTTTTCACAAAAATTAAAACTTAATTTAATTTAATTTTTTTTTAATAATATTTACATATTCATATGAATTATTTTATCCATCATCTACATTATTATTATTATTATTATTATTATAAAACATATAATTTAATCGTTCATACAAATCTATGTTTTACATCTTATATTAGAATAAGATAAAAACTATATATTGATTTTTTATTTTATATTTGTATGTAAATTTGTTATTGTAGAAATGATGTGGCATGTTATGGGTTAAATAAATGAATTTTCTACATTGCTTAAAAACAGATATATAACACTATCCACATTGAAGAGAAGAAAAAGAAAATCCCGGATAACTTAAGAAAGACACGTTAATATTTTATGGAGATTATCCCAACATATAAGAACTATTATTATTACTATTATTACTATTATTATTATATACTGATTAACATAATTATTACGAGACTACGATAAGACAGTCCACCTAATAAAGGTGATACACCTGACAATTATTAATAATTAGATAATGAGATTTTTTTACTAAAATAGTCTTTTCATAACTACATTTTAAAGAAAACTGCACAATAATTTTTTTAATAAATGAATATTGTAATTAAAACGTAGTTTGATTTAATAAAAAAGAATAGTAGATTTGAGTAAAAAGTTGTATTGATATTTTGATTGATTGAATTGAATTAATGAATATTAGTATATTATTTTATCATATAATGTCAAAACAAATTTAGGTGTAATTTTTAAAATATAAACATTTTTTATGAAAGGAATTAGTTGAGAAAATAAAAATATTTGTTTCTTAAAAAATATTAATTACTTAAAATATTATTTAATAGTTGCTAATACTAATTATAAAAAATTAAAAGAAAGCTTAATAAAGATAATTATTTCAAAAAATCAAATGTTTGATATAAAAGTAAATTAGTAATTTTTCAAACAATTCTTTTAAGGACCAAGAAAATTAGTTTTAGAGTAGAAGTAGTACAATTAAAATGGTACTTGAATATTTTATTATTAAAGTGAAAAGACTATACAAATAAAAATTTAGTTATTCAGGTTTTATTTTAAAACAACCATCATCTCTTTAAAAATTTATTTTTCCTTTCCTATGTCTTCTCTCTAATAGAGTAAGTTCATTTTTGCTCTTTTCTGAGTCAAATTTTGAACTTGTTAGGTTTGTCTCTACATAGGATTTGTATGTGATTATTTTAGATTAAGGGTTGATATCTGTTAGCTCAGGATCCTAATGGTATATTTAGATTTTTTACCAGGACTCTATGGTGCAGTTAAGCTACCCTTGAGCTTTTGGTAGGTTGGGAGCTCTTAGTGAGCATGTGTTCAAGTTCAGGTAAGGAAAGCTAGTTTAAATTTTCAATAGAACTCTAGGCTAGAAGATCTGGATGTGGGGATGACGTGGTCACCAGTTCCAAAATTTTGTTTGCAGGATTGGTTGTTTATGAGTAATGTTGAATATTGTTTGGAATAAAATGTGAATATGTTTATTTTGATATGGATGATTTATGGTAGATGTTTTTGTTTGTATCTGAAAAATATGTTGATTTGTATAGTTGATATAATGTAAGTTACTTTTGAAGTGAAATGAGTTATTGAAATTGTTTTTGTTTGACTATGAATGATGAAATTAGACATATTTATGAAGATTTCTCTGCATATCTCACTCAGGTGAGCTAATTCTCGCTCAAGCGAGAATAAGATGGAAAAATGAGGTGCTCTCGAGTCCATTCTTGCTCAAGCGAGAAGGAATCTTGCTTAGGAAAAAATGAGATCAATTATGGAGGTGCTCTCGGTTTACTATTGCTCAAGCAAGAGAATTTTTGCTTGGGAGAGACCCAATCTCACCCAAGTGAGCAAATTTTCGCTTAAGCTAGACTGTAAAAAATACTTAAAATTTTTATTTTTTCTTTTGAAAGCGTACTTTATTATTGCCTATTGTTTTTAAGTGAAAATTCTAAATTTTATTTAAAATATGATTAAAGAAACTTAGTTATGTGTTTTAAGTAAATTTGGAGATATATTTGGATTGTTTAGAAAGTTTAAAATATGATGTGATTGAATGGTGCATTGATGCGCTAAATGATGTATGTAATGTGGTGAAAGTGTGATTAACACCTAGTATTTTCAAGAAAGGAAATACCATGTTGAGATTGTTTTAAGGTGTATTGATTTATGAGTGTCTTGTGAATGAGATGATCTTGACTGTACTGATATAATGAAATTATATAGATGAAGTTATTCATTTGGTGAGAGTTGAAGGAGGTTCATTTGACTAAGTCTAAGGTTTGAAAGAATTGGTCAGAGCATATCAAACAGATTTATCCTTTCATATTAGATGATGAAATATTGAGATGATTATGAGTATAATGTGTGGATTTCAAAGTAAGTAGTAATACATGTGCAAGTCTCTGGATGTTAATTTCAATACACGAGTCTTCTGGAAGTAGAGTCAAATGTCTATGTGTTGTGAGTCAATAAGAGTCTGATATGAGAAAGATGAATTAAGAATTATAATAAACACTTGGTAAAATGTATGAGAATTGATGACTTTATGTAGATATTTAAAGTTATATTTATATTTGAAGTTTTAAAGATAACCAGCTTACCATGTTGTTTGCATTGTGTTTTGTTTTCTTTAATTTGAGATGATCGTGTATTTACACGGAAATAGATGATGTTGCAGGTAATAATACTCTTCATTGAAAAGCTAGAGGATGAAAATGTTTATTTTATTTTAAATATTTTTTTAATCTTATGTAAATATTTAAAATCCTTATAAAAATATATTTTAAAACACTGTGTGAAAGAGTTATATATATTACATATTGGTTATTAGATATGAAAAAAATATAGGAATGTTATAATTTCTCACAAATTCACTACCTTTTCTCATTTACACTCCAATTTTTTTTTTTCAAATTTTTTTTCTATAAATTATTACAAATAGTAAATGTTAATAATAAATATAAATAAATTTTAAAATAAAATAATATTTTTGTATACTTGATAAATGTTTGACTACTTGCCCAGTAATCTTTTCATCTATGTTGTTGTGTTACCAATAAACCTTGTGTCAACTTGATTAGTATTATAAAAATATGATATTTATTTATTTAATATTGTTATATATTATTTAAATGTATTAAAATTAGTCAAAATCATTAAATGTATATTTGGAGACGCTTATTGTATGAATATTTCAAGATCCTACACTAAAACTCAAATACACTGAAACTCAAATATTTTTACTCAAATTAATGGGTTTAACATTTTATTAAATTTTAAAACATCCCTATATTTATTTATATTTAATAAAATAAAAATACATACAATATCTAATTAACATATAAATATATACAACTATCTCATACTCTATCTCAAAATATATCTCTTCATAGGACTTTTAATATATACACAAATGTTTAAAAACAAAAAATAAAACATTCAAAATAAAAACATTTCATTCTTCGACTCCTGAAGAGTTGTAAATTAACACGATAATCACATATTAAAGAAAACAAACACAAAACAAAGCAGAATAAGTTAGTTATTTTTAAGAATTCTAATATAAATTTAACTTTTAATAATAAGTATAATTCGTCAAATTCTCATAATTTGTACAAAATTATCAAGTGTCTATCAACATTCATCATCCACATTACTCATGTCAAATTTCTACCGACTCACATACTCAGACACTTGACTCTATTTCTGAAAGACTTGTTTATTGAAATTAGCATCTAAAGATTTGCACCTGTCATACTACTTGTTGTGAAATCCACACAACCATACGTATAATCATCTCAGCATCTCATCATCTCACATGACGGGGTAAATTCATATGATCTGCTCTGATCACTTATTTCAAATCTTAGACTCGGTCAAATGAACCTCCTTTAACTTTCACCAACTGAATAACTTCATTTATACGATTCTATTATATTAGTAGAGTCAGAATCGTCTCATTAACATGATACTCACAAATATATACACCCTAATAACAATCTCAACACGATATTTCCTTTCCTGAAAATACTATATCTTGATCACACTTTCACCTCATTGCATACTTCATTTAACACATCAATACACCATTCAATCACATTATATTTTAAACTTTCTAAACAATCCAAATATATCCCAAAATTCACTTAAACACATGACCAAGTTCCTTTAATCATATTTTTAAATAAAATTTAGATTTTTTCTCTTAAAAACAATAAGCAACAATAAACTAGGCTTTTAAAAGCAAAAATAAAATTTTTAAATTTATTTTTGCTAGCTTGAACGAAAATTTGTTCGCTTGAGCGAGAATGGGTCTCGCCCAAACGAAAGTTCTCTTGCTTGAGCGAGATTAAACTCGAGAGCACCCATAATCTCATCCCATACCCCACCTAAACGAGATTCCTTCTCGCTTGGGTGAAAACAAACCTGAGAGCACCCCTTCTTTTCATTCTATTTTCGCTCAAGTGATAATTATCTCGCATGAGTGAGATATGCAGAAAAATCTGCATAATTCTACCGAATTTCATCATTTAGAATCAAACAAAAAAAATTTCAATAACTCATTCACTTCAAGAGTAACTTACACTATATCAACTATACAAATCAACCAAATTTTTAGATTCAAAACAAAAATATCTACCATTAATCATCCAAATCAACATATTCACATTTTCTTTCAAACAATACCCTGCATTACTCATAAACAATCAATTCTGCACACAAAATTTGGAACTGGTGACCATGTTTCACCCACATCCAGATCTTCTAACCTAGGGTTCTATTTGAAATTAAAACTAGCTTCCCTTACCTGACTTCAACAAAGGCTCACTAAGAGCTCCAAATCATTTAATTGTTCAAGGGTAGCTTAACCAGCACCACAAAGTCTTGATAAAAAAATCTAATTATACAAATAGGACCCTAAGTTTACAAAGACTATTTCTGAAGATAAAAGCATCACATGCAAGCTTACAATAAAGACAAACCTAACCAGATCAAAACTAACTCAAAGGAAAATGAGGCAAAATGAACTTACTCCATTTGAGATTTTGATCGAGTAGTCTTGTAGTCTTCACTGGCAAGAGTCTAATGACGAACTCCGATTGTCAAACTGATGAATCAGGAGGTTAGAATCTTAGAGAGAAATTTGAGGAAAGGAAAAAGAAGTTTTTAGAGATTTGGTTCTTTTAAAATGAACCTTTAATAACTGAATTTCTATCTATATACTCTTTTCACTCTAATAATTAAATATTAAATATTTATGTGTCATTTTAATTGTACCACTTCTACTCTAAGACTAATTTTCTCTGTCCTTACAGGCAAATTTTAGTGTAAAATTTTAAATTGATATGGAGATAGGTAAATAAAAGTGTAGAAAAAGCTTTAATAATTAGGGTAAGGTTTAATAGTTTTAAGGATTATGTTCCGGTACAACCAATATAGTCTCACATCGCCTAGGAGTCGAGGTCAATGACAGTTTAAATACACATTCTTCCCTTAACCCACTTAGACGCCTTTTAAGGACAAAATCGTGACGGAGCTCAAAAACTCCAAATGGGACAATACCTTGGATGCGGTCATTGATCCTAGCGATGCTATCTCAACGGACTTGAGGTTGGAACATTGACAGCGTCTGTGGGAATAGTAAACTCTTTCCCTTAGACCTTGACTTCGGTACGGCCAATATAGTTCCACATCGCCTAGGAGTGGAGGTCAATGGCAATTTAAATACACTTTTCTTCCTTAATCCATCGAGGTGTCTTTTAAGGACAAAACCGTAATAGAGCTCAAAATCTCCAAAACAAACAATACCTCACGCGGTCATTGATCCTAATGATGCTATCTCAACAAACTTGAGGTCGAAACATATTATTTGTAGTATTTTTTTTTAATTTAGTTTATTTTTTTTAAATATTTTAATTTAGTCTCAATTTTATTTAAGGTTTTGTTTGCTTTTCAATGATGGATTTACAGGAGCCAAAAAAGGCGCAGAAAGAAAAAAAAATAGAATACAAAATCAATAAAAAAACAAGAAATAATTTTTTTATAAAAAACAGTAAACGAGGCAAAAAACTTCAACCTTCTTTCTTGTAAATATGCGAAGATTTGCTAGAAACAAAGTTAAAAACATATATATATATATGATAAATTAATATATATATATATATATATTAAAAATATATTTTATAATTATTATATTAAATATATATTATTTTTTTATATTATTAATTCGTTCATATTTAAATTATAATAAATAAATATACTTAATTATATAATAGAATATAGTATAAATAATAATAATTATTGAAACAATAATTCTTTTAATAAATATATAAAATGATAATTAAAATAAAAATGTTAATAATAAACTTATGAATAACAACTATAATAAATAAATAAAATAATTAAAAGAATTATAAATAATAAATAATAATAATAAAATAAATAAAATTAAATAATAGTAATAATAATAAAATTAAACTTATTAACTAATTATAAAATCATAAAAAAAATTATAACCTATTTCACCTAACAAGAAAAAAAAAATTCTTACTAGGATTGGCCATAAATTACAAATAGCTACGCAATAAAATTGAATTGAATTCCCTCCCCTCAAGATATAAATTGACATTTGGATGAAACTCCATCTCTCAATTAGGTTTGGATGGATATTTCTATCTCTTCAATTTAAGATTGAGATTATGTATCATCCAGGTCTATATTGACATTTAGATTTAACCCATAACAAAATAGAACAATTGGTGAGTGAAAGCATGCACTTATTTCCTATCATACTCTTTAGAAAATAATAGAGATACATGTGATTCTCATTTAAATACTCTAGGGACCTATCTCCCCGTCATAACCTTAATTTACACAATTAAATCTCGTTATAATCAATCCTATTATTACATAATCAATATTATTTTTTGATAAATGACTTTTATTACAAGTGAAATATTACGTATTTAATACAATTCTTCATTAACTAAGATATTGTAAATCTTCATCGAATTATCTTGTGGATTTATCTCTACCTTATTAGACAATTAAATTCCGACACAATAACTTCTTTGATAATTGACTTTTATTATGAGATATTGTTATTAAATATATTTAAACGTCATATAAGCAATCCAAAATAATCAAATTAGTGAAAGCCTATATAAACAACAATCCAGAGAGGTTATTATGCATTATACACTCTATATTTGTATGTTTTTATTGATTTGAATATCAGATAATCTTGTGTAGGTGGAGACTTTATCTCCTCCTTATGACGAATCACTTCAAAATGTTATAGGAAGGTCATCTGATCACCATATAAAAAATCATTTGACCTAATTTTGACAAGAAATAATCTGAGTATGAAAATGTTTTGTGTAAAAAGAGGATCCATAGTAGAGTAATGCTGCAATTTTGTTTATCCCAGTCAATCAAACCATCAACAAACAAAAACAATTAAATCTGAGCTCAACCTTCATCACAAATCATCAAGTCAACCTAAACCACATGATCAAAAGAAAAGAGGAAAACCAAACCAAAATCATAAAAGAAATAATATATTGGTGAGTATGTTGTCCAAATGATTAGAACGAGATGAGTTTGAATCACATGGCTTAACTTGGCAAATCACGTTAACCTTATTATGAGATATAACCATCACGTTTTGGATCTCTCCATGTCTTAATAAAATTAGAAGATAACTAAGTCAAATTTCATTTTCTTTACCATATCATGAAATTATTATATCACGTCGTTATATTCTAAAAGTTAACCCTCATCAAAGAAAATAATTAGATTCACTAATTATAAATAATTGGACCTTTCAAAAACATGAGATTAAATTGAAAAAAAATATAAAATATATTTAGATTATGACATTACTCAAAATTTAAATGATAAATGTTTATTGAGAGTGTACTACCGGTTGACCGAAACCCAAAACTACATAATAATTCGATTTATTGGTTACACTACTTATTAAATTTAGTGTGCTAGAATCAATCGGTATTTCGACACAACAAGGTAAAACCTATCGAGATTAACGACTAAAAAAGTTTAATTATTTTCTGAAAGCATAATTAAGATAATATAAACATATTTGGGTAACATAACCTCTCTTATGGGTAGAAAAACTATAAATAGAGGAATATTCCTAAAATAGAAAGATAATAAATTTTTAATAGTTAATACAAATAACATATGACTTATTAGAGTGTTTTTATGTGGAGCTACGAGAGATTGAGACTAACTAAGTGAGTGTAAAGGAGTAAAGAAACCTTGTGTAAGAAATATCCAATCTTATAAAAATAAAGTGTATTTATAGACATGAATTTAAGTGGTTGATTATGAAAAAATAAAGCAATTTATTGCGCATTGGTACGTTACTATCCAAAAATCTTCAGACTTTGATTTTATGAGCGGTGTTTAAATTAGTATACAGTGTTCTGCCAAAACGTTCACGCCTACGACTCTTCCTTTCGTAACTTCAGAACGTGCGGGTTGGCATTCAGATAGAGACTATAATATTATTTTTCTCCCCTTTCTTTGAATTTTTCACTATAGTGCTTTAAACTAATTAATAATCAGTTTTAAATAAAATTGTAATTAAAGTGCTGTCTTTGTTGGAAAAAACAAATTATAGGAAAAATATTTTTAAAATTAGAAATCAAATCACGTGGAACTAAAATATAGTACTATCTCTCTCGAGAAAAAAAATTTGATTTTTTAAAAGAATATGAAGATAATGTAATTATTTAAGATTCCCCCTGGGAGCATATTAGTCGTTTTTAATTAAAGATGTGGCAAATAGAAATTACCTGTAAGAGACACGATATATGTTAACTTTTGTTTGTGGGTAAAATTGTTTGGTAGAACATGACAGGGACTTTCACTCTTTACAATTTCGATTATAATATGAGAATGAATTAAACAAAGTTAGTGATTAGTTTCAACGATAAATAATTTTTCCCAACGTCATAAAATAGGTTTATCTGTCCACTACAACACCAATATACCAACATGAGCTTCATTCGCTGCTAAACATTATAAACACATGGATTAATAATCATAAATATTCCGAAGAATAAAAACATATAAATTCAGGGTTTTTTTTTAAATTTAATCAAATTAGTGAACTAAAAAGACATTGGGTGTCAGATTCAGGTATATGACAATGAGTGTTAGATTCAAGGACTAAATTGTTTATGACTTTTAACATCTATTCTTAAAACACTTCAAAATAATATCTACACATGCAAATTATAGAAACAAGGCAGTGTGCCACTTGATATTTTAAAATTAAAAAAAATGGAAAAATATATTTAATAACTAAAAAGTATAAAACACATGTAATACTTATCAAACACAAAAGAATGATATGTTGTAGAATAATTTAAAATTCTTTGAGAAAATAAAAAGACTAATTATCAAACTCATTCAAATAAATTCAATATTATTTTCAAAGGATAATTTATTACCTTCAACTTTAAACCCTAAATTCAATATTATCTTACATAATTTTTTTAGAGACAATATATCATCTTAAATAATTTGTTGTAGTGACAATATAGATGCTAAAATGAGTTAGTGTTTCACTCAGGTTAGAGTTTGTATCTTGAGTAAGAGATAACTCAATCAACTCTCTCTCCTTATAACGGTTCAGGACATGTTGGTCACTCAAATGTGAAGTTTAGTGGTGTTGCAAGGACTATGATACTAGTGTAGAAAAGTCCATTTACGACAGTTAATATGTACCGGTATCATTGCCAAACGATGTTCATTAAAACGTGGTGACATTTTTTAAATTAAAACGAAGATATAGACGACAATTCCTCGTAAAACCACTGTATATTTCAATTACTGGGAAAATAGGCGACGGTTGTTGGTTGGAACTATTGTCTATTAGTGTAAAATATACAACGATTTTAATAAAACTGTTGTATATTTCAATGTGTTTAGGTATAGACAACGATTTTACCTAAGAATCGTCGTCTATACCTCCGTTATTTACCATAATTTGAAGTCCACACCATTTACGCTTTCGTTCTCTGTATTTTCGTTTCGTCTTCTTCGCGCTCATTGCGTTCGTTTTGGCTTCAACTCTCTTCAACTCATTACCTTTGTAAGTTCTTCATCCACCCTTATTGCTTATTCTTCCCCCACCCTCATTGCTCATTCTTTTATTCGGTCCATTGTTTTAGGTTTTTGTCTGCATTTTTCTGTCACCACTGTGTGTGTCGCTGCTGCAACTACCACATTCTTTGTCGTTTTGCTTCCACCATCATGCTCTTCTTCGTTTTGTTATCGCCACTGCCCATCACCACCATTGTAGTGCAATTTTTAATTTTTTTAAATACTTTTTATTTGTTTTTTAGTATTTATTATAATTTATATATTTTAGTATTAATTTTTTTAATTATTATTAATTTATGTTATGTTAATTGTAGTTATTATTAATTTATAATTTGTATCACTACAAAAAAAAAAAAAAGTTTTAACGGAGGTTATTTAGCGGATGTTAATATAACCCTAGGAATTAATTTAATTAATAAAGGTTTTTTAAACCTTCGATAAGTCCCAAAGGTTATTCTAAAATCTTAGTAAAATAACAGAGACTCTTTTAACCTTTTAAATTTCAAAGGTTTATTTTAAAACCTTAGCAAAATAACGAAGGTTTTTTTAACCTTCGTTAAATTTCAAAGGTTTATTTTAAATCCTAAGCAAAATAACGGATGTTTTTTTAACTTTCATTAAATTCCAAATGTTTATTCTAAAAACCTCAGCAAAATAACGAAGATTTTTTTAACCTTCGTTAAATTCTATAGGTTTATTCTAAAATCTCAGCAAAATAACGAAGTTTTTTTTTAACTTTGACTAAGTTCCAAAGGTTTATTCTGCAATCTCAACAAATCAACGAAAGTCTTTTTTGTTAGAATGTGTGCCCAAAACAAGGGGGGGATGAATTGTTTTCACAAGATTTTCCGAAAGATTGGAAGTAAAGTGAAAACTTCTAAAAAATCAACCAATTGTTTTATCAAAACAACAGGTTGTTTATACTTGCAAACAAAGAACAGTTAACAAAGTAGTGAATAAGGGAAATGATAGAGAGATTCACACAAGGATACTTATACTGGTTCACTCTTAACCAAAAGCTGCATCCAGTTCTTTGCTAACCACGAAGAGTTCACTGAGCAATCAAAGCAAGATTATAAAACACACACTAAAAGTGTTGATCTTAAAGCACTCAAGAACACACAACACTCTTTGGCAACACCACCGTTTTCAGAAACCCTTTCTGAAACGGCCTTACACAAATTTACAGTGTTCAAAAGAAGGAAATAAATACAACTGGGCTTTACAAAACAGTGGTACGAATGTATAGAAAACCTAGTTCCTATTTCACACAAGCTATTATCCAAAAGCTCTTGATTCACTTAAAAATGTTTTTAATAAGCTTTCTTTCTTAGGTTGATGAAAAGATCATAAAACAGTCTTTATATAAACTTAAGGAAGTGGTTAAAACTATTAGATCATAAATCAAAAGTAGTTAAAAACATTTTGAAACAGTTTAGAATTCTTAACAGAATTCCGTTAGAAAAACAACAAATTGTTTTAAAAAAAATAACTAATTAAAATTATTTTTCTATTAAGGATTTCAAATAAAACAACCAATTGTTTTATCGAAATAATCCGTTGTTTCAATTTGACAGAAAAGACAAAATAAAGCAAAGATTTTTCAAAACCTTTTGAAAAACAGTAAGTGTCAAACAAGCAGTTGTTTCGACAAATCAATTGGATAAAAAACTTGCTATAGTATCAAGACCCTTTTGTAACAACTTGTTTAAGAGATTGTTTTGAAAAACAACTGACTAAAATTTCACAACTTTTTATAAAACACTTCTTTTAAAATAGATAAAGAGTCAAGTGAGTTTGGATCAATACTAGGTATGAATTGACAATTCAAAAACTACTAAACAACACACACAAACACAACACATGTTTTTCAGGTCTTCATATAAGATTTGGAAGCATCAAAACACCTTGTTCAACAATTTTAACCTTTGTTAAGTTTCAAAGGTTTATTCTAAAATCTCAATAAAATAATGGAGGTTTTTTTTAACATTTGTTAAATTCCAAAGATTTATTGTAGAACCTCAATAAAACATTCTAGAATTTTCAAACTTCAATAATAAATAAAATTAAATATATTTATAAATAAATAATTAAAACTATATAGTTTTAATATATTTTATAACTAAATTCTCTAAAATTATGAAAGTGTAACTTTACATTACAAATAAGTTTTCTAAAGTTTCAATTTTTTTTTAAAAATCAGCAAAATTACCTTGGATAGTAAGTATTTCAACAACTAATCTTGGATAATAATTATTTCAAGAATATTTGCATATTTCTTATGATTGCACTAGTGCAGAAATGACATTTTACACTGGTCCTGCCACCGCTGTTGATGTGGGCGTTGTAAAATGTGAATTACATATAACACCGGCTGCTTAACCGATGTTATATGTGACCATATATTACATTGGTTACTCGAGCCAACAGATGTAATATATGGGCTTATTTATGCAGTTCGTAAGCCCCTATATTACACCGGTTGGATCGAGTAACCAATGTAATATAGGGCTAGTTCTTAGTGATAAGTAATGCCAATATTACACCGGTTATGACCATAATCGGTGTAATATGGGCCTTTAGAGCTCATTTTTAAATGAAATGAGCCCCATATTACATTGATTATGGTCATAACCGGTGTAAAATGTGCCAGTTTTTTTTATAAATTTAATAAAATATTCTTTTACCCAAATTTATAAACCTATAAATATAATAAAACTAGAATACCTGCCATATTGATTTGTATATGTAGAGAAATATAAAGATTGCTATTGAAACTAATCAAAATTGTATAATTTACATATAATGAAAATGTACATATGTTAGAAAGTAACAAATCATTGCATGTTTTGATTCCTAACTTGTAGAAAGTACTTGGCCCATTCCATATGGATTTCTTCAAGATTTTGAGTGCTTAGTGGCTCGAAATCTTCAAAAAGCTGAGAAATGTAAGAGTATATATTAATGTTCATTCTAACTTTAAATATCTTGAATGAGAAGTTAGAGCATTTAAAATCACATAATACCTTCTCCCAAGAGCCTATAATCCTCACACGTGCTATGGTCCACATCCAATGTATCACACAGTAACCACATTCAAAGTTCTCTTGTTGCTTATTGCACTATTAGCGAAATATAAGTAACAAATAATTTAATTAAACTAAAAAAAGTACAAATTAATAGTTTTAATGAAAAAGTGAATAACCTTAGGATAAATCCAACGTAGATTTTGTGATGATGAAGTGGACCTACCCCTAAGACATTGCATACATTGATTGCACTAAAAAGAGAAAAATAATTAGTAATTCACAATAAATTATATAATTTACATTAACATACCTTTGTACTACAATCTTCATATCTTGACTTGGCTTCCTATGCAGTGAACAAAACTAGACAACAATGTTGTCTATGAGGCAAATAAGCATCAATTGCTAGTGAGACCTAAAATAAAACATTTCATTAGTCATTTTTCTAATTATGTAAACTTTAAATGTAACAAGTTTTACTTACCCATTTATAAAAGGAGCAAAATAAATCCTTTTTTTTTATGTCTGAATCTATCTTTGAATATAAGTTTGACAATCAAGTTTTTTATTCCCAGACTTCTGTATGGATTGGAACTCAAGGAAACCATAAGTATCAAATTTTTCCATTTTGATAATTATTTGATTTATATACCTACATTGTCAATATAAATATGAGTGACATGATTCATGAAACATCATTCAAATAAATAACATGTAATTATTAAGGGTACTTATATCATCCATAGTTGAATAACAACGATGTTCAACAATTGATTACCCTGGATGATTTTGAAGGCATCTTGCATGGTTTTGTACAATGGTATACCACCATTATCAACCCCAAATAATATGGCATCCCAAGGAATCACACAAGAATATTGAAATATTTGACTTGAAACCCTGACCAACTCTTGGATTGACTTCACAGATGTTTGGACCTGTGGTTGGACTTAAGGGATTAAAGGAACACCAATTGGCGCATTTTGTCTCGTAGTAGAGTCATGTAAAACATAATAACAAATATAAAGTGTAAATCTAAAAACTACTATGACATTAATAGCCCTTAATGAAATATACCTGATAATTTTTTGAAATAGTCTTTATCAAACGTGTAGGCCATGCAATAAATGTTTCAAGTGTCTCTCCCACTATATTAACCTTTGACGTGGACATTGGAATTGCAGTAGATGCATCTCTAACTTTTTCAACCACCACTCTAAAAAATCACTATGCATGGGCACGATGTGGATGATTGAACCTCCTAGATACACTCTGCTAATGGCCACTACACGAGGAGGATTTCCATCAACAAATAACCTACATTGATAGAAGGATTCAGTGTCATCATCTTCAAAGTCCTCCACACCACAACTACCTTTGGTGTTAGCTCGACCACGAGCATAAATTACATCCACTGGTTCAGCTGGTTTATATCTTTGCTCAAATTCAACTCTTAACTCTTGAGTAACTTGTTCTTTTATGCTTTTAGTCATTTGTCCAATCAGCCTCTTTGTTATTTGTGCAACTAATTGATCCATCATTTGCTGACTGACATTTGTAGAAAAGCTAGGTCGAGAAACTGATCTAAAATATTGTCTAACATCAACACCAAAACCAATCGTACAAACATGCCCAGGGTGTTCTTCAGTGCTAATGGACACGGTCAAGATGTCATATCGACCTTTGGGAACAAAACTTTCTTATGAGCTTTGCTCCACTAGCTCATCCTATTAAAAATAATAGAATGTGTTAATATAATAATATGTAATGATAAGTTTGTAAGACTAAAATTATGACATGTAATTATGAACTTACAATACTCTAAGAAATCTCTAATGATTTCTTAGATGTCAGCTAACCCCCTGGTTTAGTTATATCCAACTTCCATTTCTCATGTCGACTAGGAGGGAATGAAGGACAAATAAGTTCAGCAGAACCAAATTCTTCTTGTTGTCTCTTTAATTTTTCTTCTATTATTCTTCTTTTTAGCAAATCATAACCTCCCTGAGACAGTCTATGGGGAGTAGTATTTTTTTGTTCAATTATTTGAGCTTTATTCCTCTTTTTCTGTAAGTACATCATACACATAAATTATGAATTTCAGATAAGATTTAATATATATATATATATAAATATTCACCAACCTCCCATTTAGGATCCGTTCGACTTTGAACAAATTGAGACCATGTCTCTTCATCTATTGAATATTTTCCACAAGGGGACTTGTCCTTGTATTTACCAAATATGTAATAGGTTGTCAGATTTGTCTTGAATTGCCTCCATTTTGTAGATACTAAAGACATTATTTTGCTCGAACCAAATTCAAAGACTCAACTAACTTCATACGGTTGTCGTTGATGTTAAAACTAATGAATTTGAAGGCAATAAATGGACAGACTGATAAAAGCTCCACGAAATTGCTTCAGTTGTTGAAGAAGATGCTTCCAGAGGGAAATACTCTACCTAATCGTAATTATGAGGCTGATGACTTTTCTACGGCAAGTGTACCGCGTTGTCAGAAGTAATAATTTATCCCTAAGGATGGATATATAACTCACAATGAACAGTTGAATAGTCAAGTAAAAGATTCACTAAATGTAAAACAGAATAATAAAGTTTGTTGAGATTTGTTATGATTGCAATGATTAATAAGAAAACAAGTCAAAGAGTTTGTTGTTTAAATTAGAAAAATAGGGATTGAGATTCATTTTTCTCACTCTTTTATATTTTGATTAGCATGACAATATTGTGTCATTTGATTGATATTGATGCCCATGTAAAAATCATTTATATCAATTTCTCGCATATAAAATTATTAAGATGCTTCCTAAATATCGATTCCTCACATATTTATAAAATCAACTTATCATTAAGATTAGACGTTGATAGCAATTAACATTTCAAATATATTCCTAGCATTCAAATATGTTAAGCATTATTGTTTGGGTTTGAACCTTAGAAGTACTTTCCAGTCAAATCTAAGTTTCGAGATCATGGAAAACCAAACATTACAAACAAAACAATAATACCAATCATCAATCAAGAACATAATATTATGTTTAGATATCACCTCAATACATAAGAGTTTGAACAAATTACTCTAAATCCCAATGGGTAGAATTAGCCACACATGATGACGGTTACAAATAGGGAGAGCAAGAAAAAGAAGATTTTGGATGTTTCTCCTTGACGATTACCTCCTCTAGGGTTTTCTAACACCTTTTATTCTCCTAATTGGATTACAATTCACTCATTGACGTTCTCCTCTCAATCACCGACGTCTAAGGTTGTGTCTCAGGTCTCCTATTTAACCTAATTTGCTTACACTAAAGTGACTTCTTGCTTGGGCGTTAATGGGCTCGCCTGGGTGAGTTTCACGTAAAAAGGCCTAATGCTTCTAGAGAAATTTGGTTTCAGTGAGATTGAGCTCGCTTGAGCAAGATGCACTGGTGGTGTGTGGCTTGAGAGAGTTTGGGCAAGTTTTGGTGAGTGCTGGTACGTTCCAACTTTCCGTTTTTAGCTTTGTATATTCTCCTTTTGCCCAATCATCTTTATTCTTCCCTAGAATCCTGAAATTAACACAAATTTGGGAATAAATTGTTCTTATTTAAATTAAAATCACAAAATATGTAAAAATGTATAGTTTCATAAATCAGGGGTTATTTTATAGTTATGTTAGCAATTAATCCCCATAAGTGTCTATATTTTAATATGAAATATTACTGAAATTTGACACTTATCAGAGGCCAAAAAGATTCTTTGTTCGATGGGTATGGAGTATAAAAGATACATGCACGTCTTAATGATTGTGTATTATGCAGGAAATATTTTGAATTGTTGAAAAATTGTCTGAGGTGTGGGTTATCAGATTATAAGTTGAAACAAAAAGACGATGATACTATTGAAGAGATGGAAAAGCAGGGACCCCCAAAGAAGGTTGTGTGGTATCTTCCCATCATTCCAAGGATGAAGCGTTTGTTTGTAAACCTAAATGATGCTAAGAATCTTAGATGGCATGCAAATGAGAGGAAATATGATGGTATGTACTACCATCCAACTGATTCTATTAAATGGAAGAAATTTGATGATGAGTTTTCCGAGTTTTGTAAAGACTTAAGAAATATCCGACTTAGTTTAGCTACAGGCGGAATGAATCATTTTAGTAATATGAGTATGAATCACAGTTCATGGCCTGTTTTACTAGTTATTTACAACTTACCTCCTAAATTATGCTTGAAGCGAAAATACATGATGTTGTCTATGATGATATCCGATCCAAGATAGTCACGAAATGACATAGATGTTTATCCAAGTCTCCTAATTAAAGATTTAAAGTTAATGTGGGATCAAGGTGTTGAAGTATTTGACGAATTTGCTAATGAAACATTCAAGATGGATGTCATGTTATTTTGCACCATCAATGACTTTTCGACATATGGTAACCTATCAGAGTATAGTGTTAAGGGTCATAAAGCATGTCCATTATGCAAAGAAGACACCGCTTCTCAACAATTGAAACATGGAAGGAAGACAATACATCTCCGGCATCGGAGGCTTCTTAGAAGTTATCATCCCTACCAGATGTTGAAAAAAAAGGCTTTTATGGACATCAAGAGACTGACAGTCCACCAACTCCATTAACTGGTGTTGAGGTTTGTGAAAGGTAAAGAAAATAGACCACACCTTCGATAAGTCGAAAAATAAGTCATCGATGAAAAACATATGGAAGACGAAATCAATCTTCTTTAATCTTTCGTATTGGTCGAAGTTAGAAGTCAGACAATGTGTAATGCATGTTGAGAAGAATGTGTGAGATAATTTAATTGATACACTTCTTAACATTAACGGGAAGATAAAGGATGGTCTAAATGCTCGTTTAGATTTGATTGAGATGAACATACAATGCGCGTCAACACCAATACAGGTGGGTAAGCATACATATTTGCCCCCAACCTGTTACACCATGTCAAAAGATGAAAATAAATAAGTTTTTGTCATGTCTAAAGGGTGTGAAAGTGCCAAAAGGACATTCCTCAAATGTGAAGAGCCTAATATCAATGCAAGATTTGAAGCTAATTAGGTTGAGGTCTCAAAATTGTCACATCTTGATGCAATAGTTGTTGCTGGTAGCTATTCGTGGGATCTTACCAAAAAATGTTAGACATACCATAACCCGTTTGTGCTCATTTTTCTCTTCCATTTGTTGTAAAGTCATTGATCCAGTAAAGTCACATGAACTTGAAGATGAAATTGTTGTTATCTTGTATGAATTGAAGATGTTTTTTCCTCCATCCTTTTTTGACAACATGGCTCATCTAGTTATGTCTCTGGTAAGAGAGGTTAGATTGTGTGGACCAGTGTACCACACAATATTTCTTAACACAAAAAATTTGGTTATTTAAAAGAAAAAGAGATTTGCAGAGAACAAAAACAACTGATTGATTTTAAAAACAATCAATCGATTAAATCAATATAGAAAATTATGCAGAAAAATTAAGATGTAGTGATAAAGAAAGTTTAAAAGACCCCAAGATTTTATACTGATTCACTTACAACAGAGCTACATCCAGTCCCACCTTACACGAAGGTGGAATTCACTAAATCAACACAAATATTTTACAAGAAGATAAAAAATAGTTCTTGAACACTACAAGAACCAAACCACTCACTCAAACACCCTGTAACAATTGTGATTTCCACCAAGAAACCCTATCTTGACCCTTACAAACACAAAATTATAAAAATAGTAATCAAAGGGAAAAAAAATCCTTGATTGTGAACAAAGAAATGCAACAAGATCTCCCAATTCATAGTTGCACTTGTATAATCTTTGATCTCTTTCTAAATCATGGAAATTAGGCTCCAAAACACTCAAAGACTCACTCTTTCAAAAACTACTCACACTTAGGATCTCACAGATTTAAAAAATGTATATTGTGTAAGTAAACTTTTTCTAAAAATAAACTCACCCTTTTATAGAAGTTAAAATATAAACAGTTTTAAAATTAGAAAAATGCACATTCAGTAAAATTAAGTGGTTAAAAATGAAAACAATCTCTTGATTTTACTTAAAACTTTTAGTTTGTATGAAAATTGATTTTTCTCAAATAGAATGTACGTAAAGTGAAAACATTTCTTATCTTACATATCAAAATATGGTTTTCAAGACATTTCAATATATTATAGAAAAATATAAAAACATTTCAATATTTTCAATCAATTGATTTAAAAGACAACAGATAGACAAACTGTAACTTTCTAAAAAATAAAATTAAAATAAGTTGAAAACCTTTTTAACCAGTTAAGAAACAGTTTAAACCAGTTGAAAAATATTTTATTCTCGAATCCTGCATCATTCCTAAAGGCAAAGATAAATCAAGACAAACAAATTAAAACCTAAGCTATCTAGACACATAAGGCAACAGGTCTTCACTCATGGCTTTCGATCCTTGAGAATTTATCGACAAATATAGTTACGAAGTAATAAATTATATATAAATGTTAAATTTACTTAAGAATATAGATCCATGGGCAATAACTCATATGTAATGTTAAATTTAGCTATAGATACAAATTTGTGGATAATAATCTGCATGTAATGTTGAATTTATCTACGGATACAGATTTGTGGGTAATTTTTTTTTTTTTTTTGCAGTGGTTGTTGTTTCCCCTGTCATCATGTTATTCATGCATCTATGTTAGGATGCAAGAGTTGACCATAACATCTTGGTGCTCAAGCATGAATTTTCATGGTATGAAATCTTAACATCATGTAACTACGTAAGGATGCTTGATCGATAGTTCATCGCTCAAGCATTAGTGAAATTTGAGACTACTTAAGTTAGGAAGTTTTTCTCAATTATGAAAAGTAAGTTCACTCAAGTAAGAAGACTTCCTTTAAAGGCATGTGGTTGTAATGACAGAGTTATATGTAGTTGATATATTTATATAAGTTGAAATACATGGAGAATGTATAATGTGCATGATGAAATATATATGGATGAAAATGATTATGAATCATGTATGTGATACATACACATACGTGTGTGTGTATATATATATATATATAGTGAGATTTATATGATATGTGAAGCAAAGTAATATTTTAATTATATAGATTAAGATATCAAACAGTGATAATTTAAATGAGGTTTGCATTTACATGGTAATAAGTGTACATATGCTTGGTAGCATGCATGTGTACCACCCTAACATATGAAATTTTTATAATGTATTGGATGTTTCTCTATTGTAGGGATAAACTTGATATGTGTGAGTCTCCCAAAAATTATTGTGATAAATTACAATGTATTATTGAGAATGTGATTGAGAATTCCAACATCTTGTTCATAATATTTCAATTTGTATTGTTCATTAAATATTATTGAGAAATTTATTTATGAGTGATTGTAAGGACCGAGAAAAAAAATGTCTTAGAGTATAAATGGTACAATTAAAATGGTACCTTAATATTTTATTATTAAAGTGAAAAAGGTATATAAATAGAATTTCAGTTATTCGGGTTTCATTTTAAAAAACCACCATCTCTCTAAAAACTTATTTTTCCTTTCCTCTGCCTTCTCTCTAAAATTATGACCTCCTCGCTCATCAGTTTGATGATTAAAGTCCGCCATTAGACCCCATGTAGCGAAGACTACAAGATTGTCCGATCATAATCTTTGATAGAGTAAGTTCATTTTTGCTATTCTCTTTGAGTCAAATTTTGAACTTGTTAGGTTGGTTTCAACCTAGGATTTTGCATGTGACTCTTTTATCTTTAGAACTAGTCTCTATCAGCTCAAAGTCCTAGTGATATAGTTAGATTTTTTTGATGTGGGGGTGACGTAGTCACTAGTCTCAAATTTTCTTGCAGGATTGCTTGTTTTTTAGTATATTAGAATTTGATTGAGGTTAGAATGTGAAATTTTAGATATGGTAGATGTTATAGAATTATATTGTTTTTTATTTGATTAAGTAAATGAATGCATTTAAATAGTTTGATGAATCATTTAAAGGGTAATGTTTGCTGAGTATTGGTTGTTTGATTTTGATTTAGAGATATTAAATATATGGTAATGTAGATTTATAAAATAGCTATATTAGAGTAATTATCCAATTCTAACATGAAATTTGTTACTTTGGTTTAGTATATTTGATAACGTAACAATTTGAATGGAAATTTTTGGGTGAAAATGTGAAATAGATCAGATTTTACAAATTGTTTTCTATATATTTGGATTGTTTAGAAAGTTTAAAATATAATGTGATTGAATGGTGTATTGATATGTTAAATGAAGTATGCAATGAGGTGAAAGTGTGATAAAAACATAGTAGTTTCATGAAAGGAAATACCGTGTTGAGATTGTTGTTAGGGTTGTAAGTGTCCCGTTAATGAGACGATCATGACTCTATTGATATAATGGAATCACAGAGATCAAGTTATTAGTTCATTTATCATGTCTAACTGAACTATTTTTTTTATCATTAAATCTATAAATTTTCCATCAATATTTTTCCTTCTTTGATTAAAACATTTTCTAGAAAATACGTTATGCTATTTACTTATAATGAACTATCTTCATTTATTTATTTTTGTTCACTTGCAATTGATTGAAACCAAGACAATCCATATTTAGAATATCATTTATTAGTGACTTCGCTCTAACCTTTTCTGAATTTATCATTAACATTCCATTGAGATTGAATTAAGTCTTTTAATTTTCTCTTTTCTATAATTTCTTAAAACAAACTTCACACTTCTTACTTGACATTTAATACTACTACAATGAATATAATAAAATAACGTTTTGAAGTAAAATAAAAATATAGACAAAAGTATTGCAAAATAAAAACAAAATGATGAAATATAGAACCTAAAAATAATAAAAATTATACATTCTATAGTTAGAGATATCTTATGTGGCTTAAAGTCTTCTTTTAAGCCCATGTTTAGACATTAAGTCTACTAATATATAAAAAATAAATAAAAAATCACTAGTGTTTGTTTTCATTGATGTACTATACATGAAGATGGATTTGGAGGAGACAATGTTGTTTGTTTTCGCTAATGTACGAAGAAAGATGAGTGATGATTTAGGGGAGTGTGGGATTTCCTTGTTGCTATGAAGAGAAAGGAGAGAAAAACCACGTCAATAATGGGGAAATCACTGAAACGCCCTTATCAGTGGGGGTTCCAACTATTTGAAATGGAGGTCAATACGATGGTTTGTTGGCGGTGGTGGGTTGTTACTTAGTAGACACCATAACATGTAGGTGAGTGAAGTGTGAAATGAAAACATGGATAATCGACTATGGAAGTATGCATAATGAATTATCCATGAAAAATAATCACATAATCAATTATCTATACCTCCACATTCAATTATCCATAATTTTTTTCCAAACAACAAAATGAGCCAAAAGAAAAGAATATAACATAAGAAAATATCTTGTTAAAGAAGGATAAACAAAGAGAAAGCAGAAGACGACAGAAGAATAATAAAAAGCGAAAAACAGAGAGAACATAAAAAGGTCCTAAAAACAAAAATGAAAACAAAAAGTGGGACCCAATCATTTACACCAAGCATTAGATGGTCAAACAAAGACTGTCAATCCCAAAAACAAAAACGAAAAGAAAAATGTTTTGTTAACACCCTTTTCACCATGACATACATTTGATGTTGCGAACGTGGTCAAAGATGATGACATGGCAAGGGAAGTTTTGTAACAATGATGTTTTCAGAACCACGTCCGCTTCTCCAAACTCTTGTCCACCACCACTGAGGACTCCTCTAGTGATGCCATCCTCTCCATATCCTCGCTCCACCGCCTCCTCGACGAGTTCCTCTACTGTGAGGTCGAGTTGAAAGTTGTTGTTCTCATGGGTCGTGACCCTTTCCAGATCGCCAAACCGCCACTCGACAAGCTCCTCCTAGATCGCCAGCATCGTCGCTCTCAGCTTCGACGCTGTAAAAAATCTCTAGCGCCTTGCCGAGATCATCGTTGCCGCGTTCAACGTGACGGTGCACCGAGAACAACTTCGACGCTAACAACAAGGACCGTGTGTGGTCGTTGTGTGGACGATGGCACGAAACTAGTCGACGTCGAAACAGATCCACACGACTCTCAGACTCTCAGAACGCTGCCATTTGATGATTCGACTGTCGAAAACATCAGTGTAAAGCCCTTCACTGTGAGGATCGAAGGCGAAACTCTCTAGTTCAACACCACCATCAATCGAAAGAACCTTTCACGTCTTTTGAATATGGGTCATACATTACACCAGTTAAATGACTTAACTAATGTAATATGTGTTATTCTGAGTAAAAAATATATATTACACTGGTTGTTATTAAAAACCGATGTAATATAGTTCGCGCTGCTCATTCGTGCACAATCTTATTCTGCTACATTATTTCCATGTCTGTAGCATCAAATGTGTGTTACTGTCAGAGGGTGTCAATATATCAGGACTCAAACGAAAATACAGAGTCAAATGATTTACACCAAGCATTAAAGAGTCAAACAAAGATTGTCTAGCCTACAAACAAAAACGAAAATAAAACAAAATCAGGGACCCAACCCGTCTACACCAAGCATTACACAGTCAAATAGAGACCATCTTCCCCAAAAACAAAAACAAAAACAGGAACCCAAATCATCTAAACTAAGCATTAGTCGACTAGACAGAAACCGTCTACCCCAAAAACGGAAACCATCTACCCCAAAAACGAAAACACAGACCTATACCATCTACACCAAACATTACACCGTCAAACAAAGATCTTCTACACAAAAAAAGAAAACATAAACAAGGAGCAAAATGGTTTGCACCAAACATTAAACGGTCCAATAAAGACCGTCTACCTAAAAATAAAAAACAAAACGCTATCTCTGGTTTGACGACGAAAACAAGGAGCTCTACCGCAATTAGTTTTCCAATTTTTTTTTAATGATATGCGAAGAGTGGAAATTAAGATTTTGAGAGTGGTGCATTGAATGACTTGACCTTAATTATGTGAAATATATATGTCAAAATTTGTAAAATATTTTTACATAAATTTTATTTTATTTATACATAAAACAATTTAATCATATTTGAATTTAGTGTTTAATTTTGATCACAAGAATAAATTTGTAGTATTTACCTTCATCTATTTAAAAAATTATTTTTATCAATCATATCTATTATACTATTCACAAACTTTCATAAATTTTTTTCTTCTTTATTCGATATCTTTATCTTAATCTAAACAATCTCATTTTCCATTCATTTTCTCAAATCCACCCTCATAAATTCATCTTCAAATCGAACAAAGTCTAAAATAGAATCAACACGTGTGGTGGAATGAGGCAGTGAAAGCTTTGGCATATATTCATATTGGTGATGAATTTAGAATTAGAAGTAGAGCACATGTCTCCGATAATAATGCATGAGAGAGCATTATTCTTGAAATTGGCAAGTTGTGGGAAACAGTAAGTATTATGGAGTAGATAAGGCTCTTTTTCATGTGCACTCACCTCTCTCATATACAGATAATTTTATTCTTCCCACAGCATAGTCACATGTGACATTATCTGCAAGTACATATAATTAACACCCTTTGCATGCATGTCCCTTTCCCCCTCTTTTTCTCCCTTGTTTGAAGCAATTGGGCATGCATACTCAACTACCTAGCTAGCCTCCTACTGCATTGCATTGAGGAAATGTTCCATTGACAAGAGAGTTTTTTATGATAGGGTCATCATTTCTGTGGTCTCAGCACTTGTACAACTATCATACTAACTTTTCACTTGTACAGATCGAACACTCTAATTCAATGGTCAGCACTTGCAAGCTAGGTAACATGTGCTTCTGCTCCCTCCTTTCACCCCGTCCTTTACCTTCTTGTGGGCACAAACACCTTATATAAACACATATTCCTTTATTGTCTCAGATGAATTCCAGAACAAAAATATTCTTGCTGCATAAATCAACACTGAAACTTTGTTCTACATAAAAGAAGACATGACTCTTTCAACCTTGAATTACTAGGTATCAAAGTTGTTCTTGTCGGAAAGAGGAGTGCGTCGTTTTTAAATATTTCCTTTCTACGTAAACAAAATTATCTAGTCAATAAGTGATTATAGTAATAAATAACTGAATATTTTTCTTTGATATTTGTGTGAGTATATTTTTAGATAAATATTTAAGGTACTTATTCTTTTAGGGTTTAGGGTCACATATCACATGCAAACATAATTAGCTCAGCCAAAACATGCATAGAGTCCACCGACAAAACATGTATGTTGATAGAAAGGCATGGTTACTTTTCTAGGTTTCCCCGTAAACATCATCTTGAAGCTATATAAAGTAAAATCTTATTCATCATCAGCAATTGTTCGGACAAGTTGGGGTATTGTGTTGTTCAGTGGATCTAAATTGAACCAAAAAATAGGCTTTTTTTTTGTCCTTAGGAATGAAGGGTATATATGAAGCCATGAAGTGAAAAAGTTATGTGCAAAGTTGAGTCAGCGTAGCATCTCAAAGTGAAGAAGCAGCATTTTGTTTGCGCATTTCTTTCAAACATGTTCAATGCACATGGCACAGACACAGGCAATGCTACCTGACATATCTTGTAGTTCTATATATTCTACTCCAATAACCTTTAAATAAAGATTTTCGTCTTTATACTATAACATTTTTATCTCTAATTCAAACTTTATACCATAAAAAAAAATGAAAATTATTGAAATATCAATTTCTCTATGTAAAATATAGTTAATTTTTTTTAAATATTATTATTGTTTTTTAAAATCATTGTTATTTTAATTACAGACTATTATAACTACTTCTAAATAATGGGTTGGTAAAGTGAAACCTAAAATGGAATGAATTCCACGTACAAAAGTTGATTGAAAAAAATGAATGGTTGTTAAAATGCATAAAGAAAAGAAGTTGAATCACTCAAAATTGAAAGTATAATGTCCCTAAAGAAATTAGAGAGAAAGTATGATAAGTGAGTGTATAGGAAGAGTCTTTTTCTCCATGTCATTCCAGTTGGAGCAATCATACGTTTCTTTGTGTCTGTTTGGTGATCATGTGATGGAACAATATGATTGCTAAAAGTCAAAAACCAAGTTACAATTAAAGCCAAAATAATTGGACGATGTGTGAAGGTTACGTACTATCATTACACATTTGTTTTTGCTACATATGTACCAATGAATGAAGTACTCTTTTTTTACTTCAACTTACCACAAAACTTTACAATTTTTTCTCACCAATTTTGTGCCCGTTGAGTTGGGTCCCTTAATAAGGACCATTCCATCTCCTTTTCTTTTCCATCATTCTGCCCTTCATTACTTAAATATTACATAGATAGTGACCCATCCCATATGTTATTCTCACCACTTTGCTTCTATATTCACCTCCTTATGACCAAATTAAAATAACGATATAAAAAAAATACCCTTTTTAATACCCAAAAAGAAAATAAATGAGCTTTAGATTTTTTTTAAGGACTTCAACACGAGAAACATATAAAAAACCAAATTTTATTTATCTATAAGTTAAAAAATATATTTTTTTAAAATAATATATTTCTTTGTAAATTAATCTTAAATTACGGAAAAATCAATTTTATTTTGATATAGAAAGAAGTTGTTGAAAGTAATCATATTATAAGTTATGTACAAGTTATTGGCCAAACCCAAAATATAATTAACAGAAAACCAAAAAACATATATAAATTGCTCTCGTTGAGAATCGAACTCAAGACCTCCCGCTTACTAAACGGGTGCTCTAACCAACTGAGCTACGAGAGCTTGTTGTTTAAAAGTATCACTATTATAATAATATTCTCAAAACTAATTTTAAAAGTAATATTTTTCTTCCTTTTTAACTTAATTTAATTATATTTCTGTAGCCTCACCTTTTGAGTTGGTGAAATTGGTAAATGTTTGAAAGCGTAAAGTATAACATAATATCATTTTAACACATAATAAACAAAATAGGACAAAATGGTAACCTAACATTATCTCCCCACCAATTAAAATAATCTTATTCTAAAACTCCTTTTTAGAAAATGCTTTCCAGAAATTGTAGAAAATATTTTTCGGAATACACTTATAAATTTTGGAAAATGGTGTTCAGGAAGATTCTGAAAAAGCTAATATAGAAATCATTTATAAAAAGGTAAAATTGTCTTTTTAGACATGAATGGGGTGCAGGAAGAAATTTGATGATGTAGAGTAAGAAACATCCTTACATAAGAAGCATTAGAGTCATTCTAAAACTATATTGGCCCAGGATAATGTAGGGATGATGATGACATCTCCTCAATTACACTCTACTGCTAAAAATTGAGGTAGATAGAATGGAATTTGTTTTTGATATTGAGTTGAAGAGAAAAAATATAATTAAAAGTACAACAATAACAGTTATTTTCATATGTTACTAATAACTTTCATCAAATTTTACAATGACAAAGACAATAAGGAAAAAAAAATTATGTGAGAAAGAAGAATAATATTAGATAATAAAAATATCTCATATAATATTTTATATTTTCACTTATAACTGTGTTCTATCAGTTATAATTAACTATTTTATCGGTCTATGAGTTGTAATTACTTTATTTTAATTTTTTTTATGTACTATATAAGTATAACATTTAAGTGAGTAACAATTTTTTATTAATAAAATATATTATTTTTTATATTTCTTTCTTTTTTATTTAAATGAGAATATAAAACTAATATGAAAAAGTAATTATTGCCGTGTCTCCTAATTAAAATTGTCAATTTGTGTAAATGTAGTCATTTCATCCATTTGTAAATATATTGATATTGATATATCTTCTTCTTTATATGAGAAATGAATAAAAATATATTTTGGTTCCTAAAACGTCTGTTAATTTTTTATATTCCTAGTTTGTTGTGAAGTTCATGAAAGGAATATATATTGTTAAAGTAAATGCATTCCATAACACATGCTAACTGTAATTCCTTCCTAAGAAAACAAGCATTCCAAGAATGGATGGAAGCCTTGTAAGAGACAGATCCTTTCTTAGTTAACCAATTGGTGGCATTTATTGTCTTTTGTGTACACAGGTCTGATTAATAAAACTCCAATTTCAATAAATATGTAGCATGTTGTATAGAGAAATTCTAGAATTTTTTTTAGGAAATAATTTTATAATATATGCAAAAAAATCTATAATATTTAAGTAGGTTAGTTTTTGTGCAAAACCATTCTCAAAACTTATTTATAATCATTAAATTAAATACGTGTTGACAAGATCTTAACTACGGTTCCGATACACTAATATAAATATAATAAATGTTCAAAAGTTTATATTAAAAAAAAATAAAAATAGAAATTAGATAAATTCTGTAAAAATGAGTTAGAATTAAACGTATACCCTAATATACAAGATATGCCTTAGAAAATACAGAAGTGAGAGGATATGTATATACATATAACATTCAAAAACTCATGTTAATCAAATGATCATGGCTTGACAGAATGAGTGTTTTATTTTATATTTTCTTCAAATTTTGATCCTCCGCACAAATGCGAATTATACACTTACAGTTTATTATAATAATTTCGAGCATGATAAGTATATTGAAACTACACTTAAATAATTCATCTAATAAACTTAAACTTTAGATTTAGAATATTTATAATGCAAAAAACATTAGTACAAATTTATACCAATAATCTGGTTGGAATCTTTCTTAAGATTCTTATCTTCACTATTGTTTCATAGGACTTTATGAAACCTTGATGTTTGCAAAATACCCAACACCTACTATACCTCTATGATTGTATTGAATGTTTACTTTAACTATTATGGAAAACAAACAAAAAATTGAATTATAAAAGTTGGAGCTTGCGAATGTCAAACTTAAACTTAAGGTGAAAGAAAAACCCTGAGATCATCAATGAACATTAAGAAAATCATTTGTGCTAGTTCAATAAAAGAATATAACAATAATTATTGAGAAAAATTTATTAGAACTTCCACCTTAAATATTTTGAAAGATCTTCAATCTCTTCTCCATTTGAACTCTCAAGAATGTCACATGTAATTGCTCACATGACTGAGAACTGCTTTATATAAATATAGTCCAATATTTACTTGTTAGTGACCCAAGACTAGGGTAATTTGAAAGCTATGGTGACTAGAGAAGACAATATTTTGTTCCTGTCATGATTTCTACTTCAATGACATGATTCGTGATAATCAACCTAGATTCTTCAATAATATAATTGATCCCCACTTTTAATCTGACTATTTGATTTGGAAAGTCTGATGTACTTAATGTCTTTAAAACATCAGGGATAAGTCCTTTGAGTTTTAAGTGACTGGCGAATACTTCCAAATCAGCAAGTGGTGAAAATCCTATATAATTGATAATTTCATCACACCACAAATCATTTATACTAGCCATGTATCAGGTTGACATATCAATCGGATCTTTCAGCCATCAACAGAACATCAGACATAAAAAAAGTTTAAATTTTGTTAATAATGGTTTTTTTTTGCATCCTATGAAATCAGAAGCAGACCCTTCAATATGAAAGGTGTATAGTTTTCAATACCTATTCTCCCCTTACTGAAGCAGTGACCCTGCTGTTCTATTTAAGAAAACACAAGTTGATTCAGGCGTTTGTGAGCATATGGAAAAATAACTGTTAATTTAATGGACAACACAAATATACTGGCAGGGATTACATAAACTGGTATTTGGAAGTTGGGCTGCTTCTGTTAAGAGAATCTCCGGTCATCTCAAATATGTATAATGAGTCATGAAGTAATTGTAATCAGGATGATTGACTCGCAATAGCCTAAGCCAGTTTTCAGCAGCCCGCGACAGAGAGTTTGCTTTCTGACATTCAGAAACTCCGTCTGGATCCCAGACAGAAATTTTAAACTTGTGTGAGGCGAGCCCGAAGATTGGTAATGATAGCTTCGATATGTCCCTACCTCTTGAATAATGATTATTTAGCCCATCAGTATTTGAACCTGATTCAGAGATTAAACGTGTTATAGTTGATGCCTATTTACATACATCTAGCATACAGAGAAATTAAACAGACAACAAGACATACTTTGCAAGGCTGTTGACAGGGAATGATATGTCAGGAAGCAAGCACTCAGGCTCTGTAATGTTGGACCAGTAGGTATTCTGTATATTGGGTACCTTTAAAAATACACAGCAACAAATAATTTTAAATTAGTAATTACCATGAGCCATTGTCCAACCACAATTAGAAGACAAAGAGGATGATAAAAACATACCAAGCAAATGAAACCCAACTTGCAGGAGAAAGATCACAGCTCCAGTATGTTTTCAACTCTGGAAATTGTCGTTCAAGATCAGAAATCTGAGAGTCAAGCAATATGAATACTCGTTAGGATTAAAAAGAAACATATGATCTATTTGGTTAATTTTTTTTCCTATAAGCACTTACAGAAGAAAATAAGAAAAAAATGAAACAAAATCATTCACAAGCTAAATTTAGCTCACGAAAAAAGTTAATTTCATCTTTCCTTTTATTTTATTTAACTAAAAGTGCTACAAAAAGAAAATTATCCAAACAGACCCACAATCTACTAATATGTAAGTCCAACAAATGATAACTTGCCTTGGTTGCTAATGGCTCACGATTATAAGGTGATTCATGCTCAAAGAATTCAAATATAAGCTGACCAGGAGGGTTGCAGCTCTCAGTCTCATCACTTGATGAACCCATGAAAGGTTTACCTTGTGAAACCCTTTCCAAAGCATGATTGCTTGCATCCAAAACATTAAGATGATTCCTACTGCCATGAACACTCTTAGCTCCTCTTTCATGACAATAGCCACTGCTGCTGTCACTGCTTGTCTCTCTAGCTGATTCAGAGTCACTTTCTTGACTGGGTTTCCTGGAATAAGATGAAAATTAGAATGATAATGTTACATACAATACTGTGCCAACTCTTTAAATTCAGCTAAAATGGTAAACCGGTCCTGTAAAGGATAGATCATAACACGTGCAAAAAGGGAAAATGATGTGGTTCCTTGATCTGAACTCTTAGCATTTAAATGATTGTGCTTATGAGCATAAAAGTGCAAAGATAATTTTGTATCATATTGAATGTTGTCTAGAACTTGCGAGATGTAATTTATTAAAGTAGGCAACTAGTTGTAGACACCCAGAAGGCTGAGTAGCTGGACAAAATAGCATCAAAGTGAAAAAATGTAAAAATACTATTAATGGTACATTTTATAGAGCTGCAGAGGGTGATGGAAAATGAAGTAAATATACTAAGTACAATCCAATGACTTAAGATGCAAATACACAGTATAAGAATGCAGGTATAAGAAAATTTACTGTCTATAGTATTAAAACCGTTAGCTTAAGTTCGCCCAACAAAATGATCAAGTTTCAGTAGTTGCTAATATTGTGCTCAATTCTTAGGTCTCTTAGAGAATTAAATCAATCATTCCTGATTGGAAAATATGTTACCAGCTTACTCAACTAGTTTTGAATTGTAGACAAGTTGATGTATACACCAGACATTAGCAACTTGGTCTAGGCAATACAATCACACACAATACATGTACTGCATGTGAGTTTTTAAGCTACTTAGCCTTTCCTCCCACTTCATATGTTGTCCTTGAACACCCGTTATGGGAGAATATTCTCTGTACCCTGCCAAAAGCATCTCCATAGAAGCCAAACTAAAATTATTGACATATACTTCTATATTTGAAGCCTAGATACTCCTAAAAGATGGCAAAGTTTAGGTGTCTTACCCATATCACATCCAATAAATACATGTATGATCCTCCCAGATATGAATCCAAGAAGTATCTTTTATTTTCTAGAGAGAAAAACTACCAAATAATATTCCTGAGATATGGTTCCAATACATAAAATAGGACTAAACTTACAGTATCCTTAATGCTACAGTAAATAGTAGGCAAAAATATGTAGAAAACTTCTTTTGAGTAGGACTGATTTTTGTGACATCCTAACACGAGTTTAGGGAAAATAAGTAATCTTGTAAGATGTTCAATGGAAAGATAAGCAACTTCAGCTAAGTAACTTTTTCTATGATGACAAATACTGTTTTTGGAAAGTATGATCACCATCTTCCGAAATAGTTATGTATTAATTGGAAATGGTCAATCTCTCTTCATATAATTTTTTCATTTATGTGAAGTATTGTTTAACTCAAGGTTCATTTATCTAGGTCATATCTTTGAATTTGTAAGAATATCCTGCATTCTCGTATCTGTTTGTATAATATCCTAGCCACATGATGTATTCCTAGATTTTTATTGACTATAGCCATCCCCCACACAAGCAAATATCAGCAGTGAGATATTTAAGAACAGACAAAACACTAAAATAAGAATAACTAGGCAGGGCTAACACAAGCATTAATTTTGTGAACTAATTCATCAATTTGTAGACAAAAGAGAAAGTTTGATTCTGTCTCATCCAACTGAAACCCTCAAGGTCTTAGTGGGTAATTTGAACTACATTTACACATCATGCAGAATAGAAATGCATTACAAAATCTTTTTTGACATCTAAAATGAACAATTTCAATTCACCTAGTCATAGCAAAAGCAAATTGTACAAGACAACAATTTAAAAATATTTAAAATAGAAGTTAATTGATCACCAATCATTGGAAGGTAAATGTTTTCGACCAACATACCTTAGCCGTGTGGAGGGCTTTGAAGGATCAATATACAGCTGAATGGCAGATAAGGAGACATTATAATACTGTGTTACGGATTCGCTCCCATTCAACACTATAGGAACACCGGCCCCATAAGCACTCCATTCCTTAAAAGACTCCCATAAGTCTCCAAGTACAAAGTATGGATGCAATTCAGCTTCCCTTGTTTTCCATCTCCTGGAGTTCGTCTGTTAATGCCCACACAAACAAAATCCTCCAAAAATAAGTAAATGTCCTTCTAAACAAACTAAACAACATTCACATAGTAGGTTGTTTTGCAACAATCAATCTAGGGTCACCTCAAAGGCATAAATAACAAAACCTAAACGGCATTCATGATTCGTCTACATTAACTAACCAAACATCCTATCTATCTATTCATTCACTGACTAGATAAATAAAAGGGTTCAGTGCTGCTACTTCACTGCAAATTAAGTAAATTCAACACCTCGACCATCAAAACGAGTAACTAGAAAGGAGAAAAATCCAGAGCAATTGACGCTGATTTTACCTTTGGAAAATATTGGGCGGGAACAAGGGGCGTGATGTGCTCCAACAATCGATCCAAATTGGACATATCCGATGTGACACGAGAAGAAATCGAACAATCGGAAGAGGAACCAGGCCTGTTCTCTGAGGAAGTTCTGGACAGCGACGACCTTTGCTGCTCACGCTTCTCTCTGTGTTTTCGCAACGGCGGCGGACTGTAGAAGCGGTTCTCACCTAGATGACGATTGCGGTTGCGGCTTCCACCGGCGATGGCGGCACCACCAGTGGCCGACATTGACGCAGTGGTTGTTGAGACGATGGTGATTGGGGGAGAGGAAACGACAACGTTGGGTTTAGGTTAAGTTTGAAAGTGAGGAAGAGAAGAGAGTGCAGATGGGAACTGCAAAGGGTTTTATTATTTAGTGTCTCCAAGTGATTGCGCACCCCACGCTGAGGTTTTCTACGCCCAATTAACTCATAAATCTTCACAACTATCCTCCATTCTTACTATTTTTTTTTCATTATATTAATTAACTACCAAAATATTTTCCTTTTTTATGGGCGTGTACATTTTTATGTGAAAAATATAATTTTAACATATATAAAATAATTTATAAAAATAAATACAAAATTTATATGATTATTTTTAAATTTAAGATTATAAAATTATTTTTAGTAAAATAAATTATATATTTATATATGTTATTACATAATAAAATTGTTTTAATTTAATAAAATGTAAAATTTTATAATTAAAAAATTGCTACAAATAATTATAAAAAATTATCCGCTTTATATAAAACAATAGAATTTAAATATTATTATAAAAAGATATCCACTTTGTAATAATAATAATAAGTATATGTATTGATAAAACAGTATCATTCTCTCAATTAATGCTACCTTTACTATTTCCCTTCATTGATTATTGAACTCAACCAAATCATTAAGAACAAGAATCATAACTATAAGTGATGGAGATAGTAAGTATTTTGAATTTGTTGTCTATTCCACTATTTGGTGTGTTAAATATTTCTTTTTTAAAGATAATTATATTAATTTGAATTAATTTAAATATAGATATCATAGTTGATCAGAATTGAACATTGAAAAGAGATGCAATTAGAGAGTTATACCCTTTAGTTTTTTTCTTTCTAGTATCAAAACCCAAAAAAAAATATCATTTTAAAATTTTAAGATAGTATTATTTATTTTTCTTCATTATATCTTTATTTTATTTAATTTTTAAGTAATTTGAGCATTTATCAAGAAAATTAAAATAACTAATATTAATTATAATTTTATAAAAATATATAAATAAAATTCTTCATTTTATATAAATTTTTTAAAAATTATATAAACTATAAATTACTTACACCTTTTTAATAACATAATATATCACAAATCATCTGATACTATTTTTGACATAATCGTATAAATATGAATATAGAGACAAAATATAATATTTAATAACTTTTTAACAAATGTTAACAAGTGTTGTAAATTTTTTTTTCTGAGATATGTAATCCTATTTTATTAATATTTAGTGTACATGACATGATATTTTTTTTTTTGTTAAAAGTGAGTGTAAGAAAGGTTTATATTGTGAGTACATACACCATTTTCTCATAACTAAAAACATTATTAAATTGTATGAATTTTATAATTTAATTATTCTCACATGAAGACAATTCTGTAAGTTGATAGTTACCCCTTCAACCACACTTGTCATGACGTGTGTACAGTGATAATATCTTTGAACCCAAGATGCTTTTCCATCTTGATATTCTTTTATGATAATTGAAGCCCTAATTCTTTAAAGAAAAGAAAAATAAAAGTTAATGATTCATCTCATGTGTTAGTCATTTTCTACATGAGCTTGTTTGTGGCATAAGAAAGACTTCTCTGTGTTGTTGATAATTAATTAGGTAATGAATTAGCACTTCATATACTTTTTATTAATAATTTTATACTGATATTAAATTTGATTTGATTGTTTTGGAAGTTCTTCTTTGGTTCATATTCCAAAACGTTAGATTGGTTCCGTTAGATATAGATGGGGGATTCATTCTTTCCAATCCTTTCAGATATTATAATATATATTATTGCAAACTTACTGGTCAGTTAGGTTTTTGGTATTTGGGATTGAGCATCAGTCCTTTATTGGTTCCAGAAAAAAACAAAATTGACATAAAATTGTTTTGATTCAGTTATAGAGATTTTCAGTTTAGTTCATGTAATATAAAGTTAATTTAAGAAATTAAAAAATAATTGTTATGGTAATAAAAATTTATTTAGATTACTCAAATTAATAAACTACTTCTAATATAATGGACCTATAAAGTATTAGTTTAAAGTATTGGAAAAAACATTTGTGCTTTTAAAGTTATTTAAAAAAACTTATAAAATAGAAAATGAAATAATTATTTGCTTTTATTTTTTTCATTGAGATCAAAATAAATAAGCATTACACTCATTTTAGTCTAGTTGAAGAGAGAAAGAATCAATCAATAAATACTAGAATCATAATAGACAAAGACAACAAAATAAAGGTTATTCACCTCTATAAAGACAAACAACTAAGAATTAGAAAAGACACAATTAATATTATGATCCTTCTATAACTCAGGTATCAATATCCTTTAATATCTCCCACAGATTGAGGACTTCAAGTTTTGGTATAAATGTCAGCTAATTGTTATGTGGTGCAAATGAGAAACAAATGGATGAGACCCTTCTTTAATTTTTCTCTAACAACGTGACAATCTATTTCTATATGTTTCGTGAAACACTGGATCTGCTGCAATGTATCTTGTCGAGTCATTGTCATAGATAGTATAAAAGAGATGGTTGCTCAAAAGAAGTTTTGAAATATTGAAGAAGATAAGTTAACTATTGAATTTCATATGTAACAGTGGTCATTGCCCTGTATTTATCTTCACAAGAACTCTTTGATATTGTTCCTTGCTTCTTTGATTCCAGGATATGAGAGAATTTCCAAGATACACACTAAAGACTTGGAGCTCCTTTAATATATATGAGAATTCTAATCGCTGTAGTATAGTGAGAAATTGTAGGCTTAGCAAGAAATTGAGAAAGTTGTTGCACAGAAAATGTTATGCCAGATCGGATATTAGTGAGGTACATAAGTCTTCCAATCAATCTTTTGTAGGCTTGAATAACTGTGAAAGGAACACTTCCAGTAGAAGATAATTTTTCATGATTATCAATAGGAGTGAGTGTAGGTTTGCAGGCTAAAAGACTTGCATCTGTTAACAACTCCAATGCATATTTCCTTTGATTCACCATTATTCCTTTCTTACTTCTTGCTACTTCTAGACCAAGAAAATATCTTAAAACCCCAAGATCCTTAATCTTAAATGTCTGATTCAAGGCTTGTTTAATTCGAGCAATCTCTTCTTTATCATTTCTTGCCAATATTATATTATCCACATACACCAATAATGCTGTAAAAGATCATTCAGAAGAATTAATGAACAATGAATGATCATTCATAGATTGAGTATATCCCATAGAAAGCAAAAATGATGACAAATTGGCAAACCACTCTCTACTGGCTTGCTTAAGGCCATATAAAGCCTTTTTTAGTTTACAAACTTTTCCTGGTGGAATAGAAGTCAATCTTGGAGGAACAACCATGTATACAACTTCTTTCAAATCTCTATGTAAAAAGGCATTGTTTATGTCTAATTGTTTAAATTCCCAATTATAGATAGAAGCTAGAGAAAAAAGCAACTTTATGGTGGTCATCTTTGCTACTAGAGAGAAAGTATCAAGGTAGTCAATGCTTTCTGTTTGTGTGTATCCCTTTGCCACTAACCTTGCTTTATACCTTTCAATTGTCCCATCAACCTTATATTTTATTTTGAATACCCATTTGCAACCTATGGCAGCTTTGTCCTTAGTCAGAAGAGCAATCTTCCAAGTTTGATTTGACTCTAAAGCAGATATCTCACATTGCATAACTTTTCTCCAACAGTCATCTTTCACAACTTCAGAATAAGTGTTTGGCTCAACATGTGAAGAAATAGACATAACAAAAGATTTGTAAGAAGGCAATAAATTGTTATAAGACAAAACAAAATTCAAAGGATATTTAACTCTTGAAGATGTATTGGAAACATTAAGATTGCAATGATATTCCTTTAAATACTCAGGTGGTTTTTTTATTTTTGTACTCATTCAGACAGATTGATCTTATTCATAATTTTGTTCTATGTCATGATCTTCATTGAGGTTTTGGTCTATATGGGAACAAACTTATTCTGGAACCTCAATGTGTGACTCACAATTATTATCACTGTTATTTTCAGCATTATCACTAGGTGCAAGAATGATTTGTGATGGCTGACTCAAGACAGGTTGATCTTCAGTAAACAAAACTTGATCATAAATGTTAGGACTATTAGTTTCATTGCTAGTATCTTGAACCCTTTGATATGGAAAAACATGTTCATAAAAGACAACATCCCTAGACACAAAAAATTCTCTTGATTTAATATTCAACAAAATATATCCTTTTGTCCTCCTTTTAAAACCAATAAAAACACATTTTGATGCCCTTGGATCAAAATTTTCTTTTATTTGTTGGCAAAGTGCTAGCATAACATAAAGAACCAAACACCTTTAATTCATTAAAATTTGTTTCAGTTTTGTAAAGCATTTCATGAGGAGAAAAATAGTTTAAAATAGGTGTGAGGAGCATGTTTATAATATACGCAACATGTATCACAAAATATGACCAATAAATTTTGGATAAATGAGATTGTGTCATGAGAGCTCTTGCTACATTTAATAAATGACCATGTTTCCTTTCAACTATACTGTTTTGTTGTGGAGTATTGACATATGATGTTTGATGTACTATTCCTTTATTGACAAAGAAATTAGTCATGAAAAAATCAGTCCCATTATCACTTCTTATTATCTTTATTGTTGTTTCAAATTGTGTTTGAACAAAAACAACAAAAATTTCCAAAACATTGACAACTTCAAATTTTTGTTTTAAAGGAAAAATTCATGTGTACCTCAAATAGTCATCAACTATGGTCAAG
>Ga0123342_1000471_pt1 | contig 63550 bp, 31 predicted proteins | sample Turbeawhitnodule_FD_89960 | JGI IMG/M metagenome (GOLD analysis project Ga0123342, IMG submission 89960) | Root nodule microbial communities of legume samples collected from Mexico - Turtle bean Mexico white nodule | ecosystem: Host-associated > Plants > Roots > Nodule | place: Mexico: Nepantla... | reverse complement strand
TTTCTAAATTGGTATCTAATTAGCAACCAAGGTTTTAGAGACCAAATTTAGAAACTAAATACTTGGTAGTTAAAACCTTGGTTGCTAATTAGATACCAATTTAGAAACTATTTAACAATAATAAAAAACAATAAAAACTAATTTAGAAACCAATTTTTTGTTTAGTTTCTAAAATGATATCTAATTTAGTTACTATTGCAACTAATTATTTTGGTTTCTAAATATTGGTTTCTATTTCATGATTTTCTTGTAGTGATATAACAGGGGTGAATATAGAATCTTGTACAATTAATCTGATTAAATCAACCAAATTCGTAAGTGTTTTCTATTAATGTACTATTTGCAGGTTTGGGAATTGTGCAAAAAAAATATGTACATACAATGACGTTTGAGCAACAACTTGAAGTTCTAACGAACATCTTTGTTTCCACAACTTAAAATTTATGCTTTTTACTTCCACGAAGGTTTCGAACAAAATTATCATTTAAAAAACTATTTGATAATGACATTCAAGTCATTGATGAATTCTAGAATTACAGCGACATTTTTATTAACAATATTTTAAAAAAGAATAATCAGTGCTAAAAATCCTGTGTAAATTAGTGAATCATCATTTATATTTTTAAATACTAATAATTATTCGACCTTCACTATAAAGTAACTTTTGATATGATTAATCACCATTATTTACTTTCTTTTAATTATAATTATAAAATAATTACATCATTTTTAATGACAACTCATATATCACCGTGACTAAAAGATATCATAAATTAATTGCAATTTTTATTCTTGTCGAATCTTTATATAATGATTTATGTTATTTTTCATCCAAGCCAAATTATGGTAACTATATATTGGGTGTGGGAGAACCTATTATGGATGATACGATAACGGTTCGATAGTGAGTGACACAATAGAGTCAACAAATATTTTATAATAGACTTGAAATAACTTTGATATTATATTAAGAAGTGAACTTTAAGTATAACTAAATCTTATAAAATCGACTCATGAGATTTGCATTCACTTATATACAATGAAATATTCTCATCTCTAGTCGATGTGAGATCTCCAACACACTATCGTCACGCCAAAAGTGACAGCTCGACGTAAAACGAGTTAGGGTGTTGTAATACTATATCTTTTATTAATAAAGTATTTGAATTATATTGGAATAAGATGTATGTATGAAAATATGTGTTGTGGAGAGTGATGGAAGTAGAGTAAAGAGTGAGGGTGTACCTTTTTCTGAATGAGAGAATTTATGTCGCAATGAAATAAAATCTATAGCTAAGGACACATATTATTATATGTATGACAAATATGTTTGGGGATGAAAATGAATATTATAAGATATGATATGTGATGACTGCAAAACTTTTGGTATGAAAAGATCCATAGAGACCCAAAGAAAACGGTAAAGCCATAAACAGTGCGAGTTGAAAGATTAATTTGTTTTTATGTGTCAGTGAGTGTGTGGTGGTATGAGCTAAGGACATGGAGGGTGTTTCCTCTGCAACCCCATCAACACTTGTTTTCTTTCTCCTTCATGTCGCATAGCCGCCCAGATCACCGACTCAAATTCACTTTTCTAAAGCATCTTCCTCATCTTTCCCACCACCCATGTGAGAGAACCTTTTTTCGCTCTTTCTTCCATCGCACTGTCAAAACGTTTCTTCTATCTTTTCAATTTTTTAAAAATTTAACTACTAATAAATTATTTAATAAAAAATAATTTAATAATTATTATTATTATATATACTAAATTAAATAATATTTTAAAAATTAAAAAATTATTAATATTTAAAGTAATTTTTATTATCGGTAAAAAAAATTAAATTAATATTTAATTAATTATTAAGATTTTAGTTATCAATTTTAAAAGTTATTATCAATTTAAAAATTATTTATTAATAATATAAATTAATTTATTTAGTATCTAGTATCAAATTTAGTCTGTATAACAGTTAATTTTTTTATCTTTAAAATTAATTATTATTTAGTGATTTTCGTTGTTTTACCTTCTTTAAAATAACTTTGAGATTATCTTTCTTCTAACATCCTATTAAAATGTCATCTCATCAATTTTCAAAAAATTACTTTATCATTCTTTAAAATGACTATCTTTGTAAAGGTGTTCAGAACATTTCGAAATTCATAAAATATATTTTGAAAAACATATTTTTTAAAAGGGAATAGAATATCCAGAAAACTTTTTTCATAAAGGATTTTCGGAATAAACCTTCCAAAATATATCTTATACGTCCCCCAAAAGGTATTCTTTAGAATAATTTTTCTAAAATATATTCTAAAAAGAACTTCTCAAAAGGAGAACGAATTAAATAACACATTTTGATCATTTCACAAATTTAATGAATTATATAAAAAATCACCCACTTTTTTTTACTTCTAATAATTTTTTATTTTATTTTCACTCAAAGCACATAGCACGATGCTTTAGGATTATAAATAAAATGAAAAAGAAAAAGTTATTGGATATTGAAAACAAAGTTATTAGAATTAAAAATATACTTAACCTATTAAATTTGAGGGTAAGACTATCACTTCTCCCACACAGTACTAAACATTTCGAATATAAAATTAGTAAGATTCAATATATATATACAATATATATCTAATGGATGTAAAATTATAATCCCTAATGTAAACTTTTATATCATTTTGGAATTTGAATTTGATCTAACTAAACATTGGAACACTAACTTAAAGAAAAATGTTAATCGTGTCATTGTGAGATTGTAATTATCATATTAATGCTTTGTTTCTATTAGAGTGAAGAAGAAAAATAAAGGGAAAGAAAGTAAATTGGACTGTAAAAGAAATTTAAAAAATAATAAATAAAAATAAATTTAAAATTTGTAATAGATATAATTGATATTAAAATTAAAATTAATTATATAATATAATTAATTATAAATATAATTTTAAATATATTTTAATAAAAATGAGTATAGTAAATAAATAAAATAATAATAACAAATGTCACTGTCTAACGGAATCCAATAGAGAATAAAAACAATTAAATACAGAAAAAATAAATTTTAATAAATAAATAAATAAATAAAGTTCAAAGACTTATATTAGATTGAATATGCAAGGACAATGAAATTAACAAACTATAGTTTTTGACTGCTTCAATAAGAAAAAAGGAGAAGAAAAAAGGAATTGAAGTGCGATTTTAAAATATATTAATGTATAATAAATTATAAATTACGTATGTCTAGATTCATAATTGATTCTAAATTTATCATTATAAGCTTATCTCTTTTGCATTTTATATAAATCAGTGCAGCAATTTTATTAATATATAGTTATAATTATTTGTTATGGATTTAAACTTTTAACAAATTTTATAATTTTGTGTCAAATTGGATACAAAGTTGTAAAATATAACTCTTGTTTTTATTTTCATTGAGTATACGAGGAGAGGAGAGAACTCTCCTCCTAGTCCCTCATTATTTATTACTCAATTTTAACGTAAAAAAAAATCTTATTTTAATAAAAATTAGGAGTGGAAAAAAGTAAGAATTAGGGTAGAAAAACGGATTAGTTAATCTGATCTATTTTCATTCAATCTATCACTAGTATTAAAATTAGATAGAGTGGATTAGTCTATTAAAATTATACGTATTAAAATTGATAATTTATCTTGTTATAAGATAGATTGACGATTTTTTTAATATTTTTTTAATCTATTTATGTTTTATAATTATTTATATTATTTTTTGTATAATTAAAATATAATAAAATTGAAGAAATTTAAATATTTTAATTAAAGAATATTTAATCAAATAAATAGTAACAGTACTTCAACCTACATTAAACTATATATAAAAAATAATATAAATAAAATTTTATATAAAATGTTGATTACCATTAATTTTAATTTTAAAAATATAAGATTCATTAAAACTTTCAGGAAGAAATGGAAAGAGATCAATGTCATATTATGTGAAGTCATGAAAAAAAAAAGGAGAATGGATGCTTCCCTCAAAATATCTATTTCCCACACGTTGATCAAGAAAGTCTTGTGTATTTTTGTAATTGGCTCGAACAGAGAAAATTTTCAATTTTGGTATTTAGTTTTTAACATTTCCTTCTTTTATTCTTTTATCCTAAAACTTTTATTTATTTTACATGTATTCTTTACTATTATCTATACTAATAGGATGTTACTATATCTTAAAAAAGAGTGATAATAATAATAATAATTAAAAGTATTTTTAAAACAAATTAATAATAGAAAAAAAAAAGTATAAATATTTAAAATATATATATATAAAATAAATAAAAAATATTTATATATATATATAAAATAAATAAAAAAATAAAAAATATTTATATATATATATATATAAAGTAGATTATGAGAAACGGAATATAAAGTTTGTAGAGTTTTGAATTCTTTTTTCAAAAATAACATTTCTAAGAAAATTACAAAATTAACTTTCTCAAACCATCTTTATTTACACAAATAGGCATGTTTATTCTTCATGGACTAAAATTTAACCTTCAATATTGTGTTTCGCATTGTAAACCGGTTAGAATTTGGTTATAAGAAAATTAAATTTTGACCAAGTTTCCCATTTTTTTTAAATTAAAAAATAAAAAGAAGGTTTCTAAATAAATTATTAAACTTAAAAAAAATTATAAAAAAATGTACTTGTAACACCCCCTTATTACATTTATATCATTTAACATTCATCCATAATTTTCGTCACATTTATCATTATGAAATCATTCAAAATAAATTTTTCTCTTTATAAGAAATCAAAATACATATATACATAAACATATTCCAAGAAAAGAAAAATATATAAAGTATAATAAAATATTTTTCTAACTTCTTAATCTATCTCTACTGAAATTATCTTCTCACAACATACTCTACTCCACTGTAACACACGATCTTCATTGTTGATAAATAAAACACAAACCACAAAACAGGATAAGTTAGAGTTTTAAAAGAAAACTTATGCATGTATAAATTTACTTATATGCACACATTTCATCCATATATTCTAATGCATAAAATTTCAATTTAATCATTAACATTTATCACTACCAAGTATCTAAATCTCAAACTAGCTACATTTCATGTCATAACTCAAAGACATCAACATCATAGACACTTGATTCTATTTTTAGAAGACTCGTATGTCGAATTAGACTCAGAAATTTGCACATCTCATACTACCTTCACTAAGTTGTCATCCCAACAAAGCTACATAATATAAACTTTTGACACTCAAACAGTCTACATCTCTTAGATGGTCTGATGACTTGTAAACCTTGTGTGAAGGTTTTGATGATAACAAAAACACTTTATATTAATCATTTCAACATTCTAACTAGTGTTTTGTACATTCGCACTACATAGTAGACGATCTAAGTAGACTACACTAAACAATCTAATACCATATTATTTTCTCCTTAACTCGTTTCAGAAGAACATAAATCACCAACGATATAAAAATAATTTCATAAGGAAATTAAAAAGCCTAATTGATTCTGATATATCTACAAATAAACTACTAAATATTTTGAGTGCATTTGAATTTTTTCCTTTGATCAATCCAAAGCAAATTCAAAAAGAAGAGAATATACAAAATTTCCTTTTAAAGTGTCTACAACATTAAAGATGAATATATGCATAGAAGAATTTGTGTAGAATCACATCTAGTTATTGATATTCCAACTGTCCAATTCATGAGGCTATATAAAGTGCTCGAAGACAAAAAAAGACATAATATTATAACACTCTTCTTTTCTATAAAAAAAAAAATAGAGTTTCAAGAGTTCTTATAGTTTTATCAGTTTTTTAGCGTCTATCTTTCGAGTTGTGTGTAATCCTTTGTAAATTCTTCACTCTATAAAGTTATACCCTTATGAGCTTTATTTGTGCTCTCTTTAAGAGTGTTCTCTTTTCTTTTAGTGATCTCAATCTCGAGAAGATTGAGAATGATAACCTAGAGTGGTTTATGTACTCGTTATAACTTGGAGGAGTTTGTGTACTTGGTATAATCAAGGTGTCTTGATTAGTGAAATCTCTTAAGTGGTTTGCATAAAGGGACTAAACATAGCCCGAGTTTAGGGTGCTTTGGTATAAAATATTTGTGTTATTTCTCTCTACGCTTACTAGACGATCTTGTTTGCTTGACTAGAGGATCTAGTAGAATGTTTGTGTTTTTCTACTGTGAATTATAGTTTTAAGGTCCCTTCAACCCCTTTTGGAGCCAGTTATCCCTACAAGAACTAGTCAACTCATATGACAAGATAAATTCACTTTGCTCTTCCAAACACAATTCTTTTTAACATTGCAGACTAGGTCATAGAAACCTCTTTCGACTCTTATCACCTAAACATTTTTTTCTGTGTGAGTCCAGTATTAGTAGAGTTAGGATCATCTCATTCAGAGTCCAAAAATTAATGCACAATCTAACGATCTTAACATAGTATTCCCTTCCCATAAATAAATGTGTTCACAACATACCCCATGTTCATTTATATCACAACCAAAACATCATAAATTTTCATTTATACATATATATCCAACTCAATTCAAATGTTAATACATTCCAAATTCATCATCCATTATAATATAAATATGTTCAAATATAATAATATAATAAAAGGTAAACATGTTTTAGCATTTAGAAATATTTAAAAACATATTTTTTCAAAGTTTAGAAAAATTCCTCTCACTCAACCAACATTTGGCTTGCCCAGGAATTTAGCACATGTTGTAATTTGCCTAGCCAGCACACCCAACAACTTTTAGTCACCCAAATACTCTCCCAACCTTACACTACTGGAGTTTTTCATAAAAAAATCTCTTACTTACCATAAACTCTAAATCCTAATAACATAATATTTGTTTTAAGGTTATAACATTTGTACTTTCTATGATAGTAATTGATGGAAGAATCTCCGAGAGCCCAATGAAAGACTTAGAAAATTGTTAAAATCTCCGAGAGCCCAACTCTAACATCTTAATGTCTCACATCAAGAAAAACTTGCTTCTTTCAAGCCTTTAAAATTGTTTCTTCTTGAAGGACTAATGCATGCTGAAGTGGTGCCAGGTTATAGCGATGTATTGACCTCCTAAATTAGGGTTTTGACTTCCCTAATTATAAGGATTGAATGTTAACTTGCACTTTAGGGTTTCAACTCCCAATCAAACCCTAATTGAGGCCCAACAATAGCCCACTCATTCTTCAACTATTTTACAAAGGATTATACTCATAAGTGTCAAGTTTTAGCAAAAACTCATAGTCAAAAGGCATGTAAAACAGGAAGAATGTGTTCTATATTGTTGGATAGGAATTTTGTTTTTAAACTAATCTAGTTTTTTTTTTTTGTAGAAAATAAAATTCAAGCTGGTGAGTGTTGGAGCATAAGAGAATGACTTTTCAGTGCCACATCACACACACTTGCAATGAAAGCTTTAACAAATAATCCACCTGAGCATCTTGCTTCAACACCATCTTTATCAACATAATCAAAACTAGCCTCACTTGCTCTTCTAAGAAGTTTGACTTGATTCCATCTGTCAGGTCCTAAAATTTTTTGAAAATATACAAAAGAAATTGATTTTTAGATTGCATAATAAAAAAGTAAAAATTTACTTAAAAAATGTGCAACAGATTGTAAATCTAGAAGACAATTTTGACTTCCAGATTTCCAAAAGTCATTCTCAAAATTACAGTCTAAAAAATTTCAAAAAAAAATTGGAACCCAATCCAAAAAGACAAAATGCAAGGAAAAGGTGAGAGAGGATGCAAGGACTAAGATAGAAGCTTGGCAGCGAGATGGAAGAACATATGAAGGACAAACAATAGGTTTAGTGACAATTTGGTATTTTACGGACCAGTGAGGGTGCAGTTTTGGAACTGCAAAAAAAAAAAATAGCCAACATCAATCATCCTAGTATCATCCAGATGATTTGGTTAAAGGAGCTGGCATAATCTAAAGACTTAAAATGTACAAGAGATTTTACGGTCTGAACAAACAATGAAAAGGAGTATATTAAAAACTATCCCCTATTTAACTTCTATAAACTTTTATGTTACTTGTCTAACTAATTTTAAATGATTAAAAAACAAACTCGTTTCATTGATTTTCTTCTTTTTCTCTCTTCAATGAACTTCTGAAAAGTTATCAAACCATGCCATAAAGCCTAAAATTTATACAAGATCTTTTAAAGGTAACAAATCTTCTTGATAGGAAAAATATATTAATTCTAGCTATTTGTAACTTTGACCCTTGGGCTTATCTGGTTTTACTATGTTGACTTCAGATATAATTGATTGCAGTGTAGATGGCTCGATTGCTTCCGGTCGCTGGATTGTTACAAGGTAAAATTGATCAACTCTCCCTGATCATCTAACATTTTAATCCTTGAAAATATAGACAAAATGGGTTAAAATTCCCGCTGAAATAGTCGCTGTAATTCTTCAAATGAAAAATAAGTATACAACCAAAGCCCGAACTGTCCTATTTCCATACAAATTTACAAGTGACAACCATTGATAAATAGCAATTTACAACCTCTTCTTCCACTTGCCTTGTGTGGTTTGAATGATGTCGTTAGCCTTCACTCACCAACATATATAATGGTGAGATTATTCATCAAGTATGGCTCGACCAAGATTTGTAGCAAGAGCCAGCCTAATAGAGCTTAGCGCATCAGGGGGTAAGCTAGGCTCAGTATAGTTGGGGCGCAGCTTCGCCAGAGATAAATCTTGAAGTTTGTTCAACAGAAGATTGGTCTCGGAGACACCTAAAAGAGGGCAATCCTTCCAATTAATCAGCTTCAACTGCTCCCAAACAAAAACAATACAATCATACAGGCATGAGTAAAATATACAGCTGGAACATATAGGGCATTTAAATATACACGGAATACAAATATATCATGCAAAAATCAAAGATAGAGAGAATCAACCATAATACACAGGCAAAGGCGACGAAAAAAATTAATTAATAAAATATATGATTGCAAATTAGTAATAAATTTCTAATTGCTAAGTGCCAAAAACTTAGTAGAAATATAAAATAATAAGCATACAATATGAGAAGAGACCACGGAAGAATTAAAAAAACTTGCAGTTAAAGCATGCGCCAAACGGCATTTCTAAAAGGAAATATTAATAAGATTAGTGGAAACTGGGTTTGAGGACGAGCACTGGTTCAACTGAAACAGTGGTTCAAATTAGGAAATAGTATCTTTGGATATGCTGCATAAAATGACCTTTCCCCACAACTTCGCATAGCAAGGAGCCTTCTGACACTGAAGTACATTACTTTTTTTCTACAGTTAAAAACTTGGTGAGCTACACATATTTTAGAATATCAATTTTATTATTGTTGCAATCTCTCAGCACAATGATTTTCATTGGGCCTACTTGATGCATAACAAAAGGGTTAAATAAGTTTTTTATACCTCCAAAATTGACTCATCAAAATCGGTACCGGTATAAAATTCAGAATGTTTTATACAAACAATTAATAAACATGCAAATTCGCTAATCCTCGGTTATTTCGTTAATTTTGAATGAACAGTGTTGCCATACTAATTTTGATAGTGATATATATCAACATATCTATAAATATCTGACTAGGATGGTTACATGTCAACACTGTGAATTCAATAAAATTACCGCTAGAACCAAATTTATATATTCACGAAATGTTTGTTATCTAAAACATCAAAAAAAAAAATTTAGAGGTACCAATTTCATTACGAACTCATTTTGGAGGTACAAAAGACTTACTTAACCTTCAATAAAACTACGAAAGGTATCTTAAAGAGGTTACAATTTACATATTAACGCAATATAATGAACAATCTAAAATAACTAACCGAGTCATACAGAAGAGGCAGCCAAAAGCGTTGAGGAGTGGATGGATTTTTCATAAGCTGCAGAATGAGAAGAATCGTATCATATTTTGTAGTAAGCTAGCTGACTGATAGAACTTGATCAGAATTTAGTAAATGAATAGAATAGTTATTGACAAAGTTCCCTACAAATGAATCTTCGATAAGTAATCAAGATGAAAATACAACGATCAATGTTTGAACAACTGAAAGTGAAAAGCTGCACAGTGTACAGCTCTCATTCTGGGCTCTTTTCCTTTCATCCTTCTAAAAAATCCAACTCCTGACTTAATGCCTTTTTATATTCCAAATAATAGGAATCAAAGAGGTGGCATAGTACAAAGGAGTATCAAACACCAGAGAGAAATTTAACCAATATACTTCCTGAGGTTAATTTTAAGTTTAAACCATGTTCTTTAGCTAGCCAATCTGATCTATATCCTATGTTGTCATGCCTTGGGACATACACGATTTATTTGGCAATAAACTGGTCAGTTACATCCCGCGATACACTTTTGTTTGGGTGTAATTAGGGGGAAAAGGAAATTCATAGGACAAACCTGCATAGTAATACCAAATTCTAATATATTTTGTTTCTATCCATCCAAACAATAATACCCTATTACTTTTTTATTTTTACCTCCTATTTCTTTCTTTTTATTCCCATTTCTAATTCAAATAGAGCATAAAAGTCCAAAAGAGAGTTATTAACAGAATTTAGCCAATCCCCCAGTCAACTTTATTACCACTTGCATTGAAGTACAGCTAACAAGAGAAAACTAAAAAAATTAGGGTATTCAATGAGTATGTGATAGCAATTTAGGCACTTACTCATTGAAATTAAACATCATTTGATGAGAGACCGTGCTCAAAAGGGAACTGTAGGCCTATAATTTGTACTTACGAAAGACACATAGTCAAACATTGTTCATGCATAATCTATATAGTGTTTAATGACTTATCATCACACCGTTTATCATACAGAAGATAACAATGCAAACAGTTGCACTGAGCTCAAGGGACACGCAGAATAGGCCAAAGCCCAAAGTTCAAATCAAACCCAAATGGCCCCTTTCCTCCAAGTAAAAAAGACGCAACTATATAATAAGGCAGTTATCCTTTTTCTAACACTGTTGCCGTGCATTAAAAGACATATTGTGATAAAGCTTCTCAAGCAAGAAATCATTCACCACTATCATGGCTATCAGCATTGTGATGATAAGCATCCTAAGGAAGATTGAAGATGGATACATTCAACTCAAGGTTGAGCTCTACATCAACATTGACAACCTTGGCACTGAGGGGACTTAATCTACATCGGCTTTTCGAAGTGGTATAAAAGACCTTGGGGACTTGATCTACACTAGCTCTAGCTCAATGTAGCATAAAGGACTTCTTCACATGACACCAGATGGTGTACCTTGAGCTTGTGAAGATGTTATGGCGAAATGTCAGATTAGTAAGGATGAGAGACATTCAGCCTCAAGCGTTAGGAAGATAAGTGATCATCAACCAAGTGGCCATTTCTATGCTAAAACACATCAGAAATATTTAGTGAAAACAATGTCATGAACTGTGTTCTTTGAAAGGAAAGACACACAAACCAAGGCAAAGGAACCAAACAACCATTGATCTAGAACTGCCACCACGAGGCGACTCTGGCATTTGGCTACGAACGATGGCAGGAGGTGCCTGCATGCGCCGAAAAACAGTGGCACATGAGTTCTGTCTTGGCAGCATGACTCTAGCAACTGGCAGAAAGAAGGGTGGCAAACCTCCTAGCCAATGTTGTTAAACTCAAGGATTGGAAGAGGGATAAAATATCGTAACTCGAGATCGTAACTCAAGATCGTAACTCGAAAAGAGTCAATGATATATGAAAATAATATGAATATGAAAAATAATATTCAATATATAAAATAAAATAATTAAACATATATTACAATTTGCAAGAATAATGCATAAAATAATTAATAAATATTTAATATAAATAAACTTTGTCTTTATATTAGTGATGAGTGGTGCCTTGCTTACACATTAGGTCTCTGTAGTAAACAACGGTGCATTTATAAAACAAGGCAAGGAAGTAGAAAAAAGGGAAAATAAAAAACAAACAGAACAGGCCTAAGGCAATTGAACAGGCCTAAGGCAATGGAACAGGCCTAAAAATAAAAAGGCAGCGGGGAGAATGAGCAGCGCGACAGCGAAGGTGCGTGACAACGGAGGCGCGGCGGAGAGGCACGAGTTTGATATTAGGGGTTTTTAGGTTTCTTTTGGGCCTCATTCTTGGGCCTTGCTTTTAGGGTTTTTTTATTTAATGGACCGAGTCACGGATCGAAGAGACTCCTCGATCCTCTGATCTGACTACCAACTCGCTCGATCACTCTGATCGGTTTAGGTAGTGATCCATCACAGTTTCTTCTCAAAAAATTGCAAGATCTACGATCTTACAATCTAGATGCGATTTTAACAACATTGCTCCTAGCATTGTTACTGGTCAGAATAGAGTCTTCAATGGCAACGAGGTGGTGGATGTGGTGATAGCAGTGGTGAAGGTTGAACAAAGGTGATAGCTTGGGAGCACTTCACGCAAGCCAAAATAAAGGGGAAGGATGGGTGCACTTCAAGCGGATTTATCCTATTTTCCATGTATGCCTGCTGAAGAAGGCATTGGCAGCAGCTTCTGTGAAATAATACCAATATATATAGGAATAGGAGTTACATTTCAACCCCAAGTAGCATATATTAGTTGTTAGGTATGGGGATTCAGGAGCAAGAGAAGTCCTCGTTTGTTGGGAACATCTTCCTTCTTCTAAGGATTTGTAGGAACAATTTGTAAACATTCCACTCATTTCCCCATGAGATAAGGTCAAAGCTTTTGGGCAATGATAGCAGACCTGTGATTAAGCAAGTGTACTTTAGAAGGAAGTAATTGGGTCACAGCTGGATGCACCCATTTAGGGGTAGCTTACTATTATAAACTGTAAATCAATGGCTCACATAAAAGGGTTTAAGGAGATACACTATTAGGGAATATTTTCAGAATTAGAAAGTTGAGTTGAGGGGTGTATCAGACCTCTCAAAATATCTACAGTGTTGATTCAGATCCTTTTCAAGTTCGAGTGTGTCATTCTCGAAAGAAGATATTCCCTATTAATCAATAAAGATTTACTTTTCATCAATGTAGTCAAACTCGTAACTCGTAACTCGTAAGAAGATCGAAGAGGAAATAAAAGATCGTAACTCGACTCGTAAGAATTACTAATAGTGTTATAATATATATTTATCGTGTTACAATATATATTTATCGTGTTACAATATATATTTATAGATAAATTAAATAAAAGATTAGAAATCTGATGTGAATTAAAATTATTGGGAACTTATAATAATTTTAAATGGGTCAAGTAAGGCAAAATAAATTTAAGATTTTCAATTAATAGTGCTACTCACTGTCTCTTCCTACTACAAAATAAATGACTTATTTTGAATTTGGAACTTGAATCAGGCTTGCAATAGACTAGATATTAATATTGGGCATAGACCCAAATGTTTGAATTAGGTTTTAGGGTTTATTTTGGGCAACAACTGTTACACTTCTATGCGACGGTAGTGGCGTTCGCAAGCGGCGGTGATGGCTAATGTTGGCGACAGCGGTGGCGATGGCGACCGCGAACAGTGGCAAACGCAAACGGTGAACACGACTGTGAACGTGGGCAGTGGCGGAGAACCTGAGCTCGACAACGGCTTCGGTGAGTTCTGCATTGCTTGTTTTCTCTCTTTAGGGTTTGTGACTCTTCAGTATCTTTTACTCTTCACTCTACTCTTTCCCGCTTCACTCACTCATAAATATGCTTTTGGGCCACATTGGGCCACGTTGGGCCTTAAAATGGTCGCGCTGGGTCAAATAAATTTGGAGCGAAACGTGTCGCGCTAGGTTACAAGGCAAATCGAGGACGCTTTCTGGTAAACAATGCATCGAGCTTCGCGGTGTCGTGGTACAATCCGCTCTGACACCATCTGTTGGCCGAGTCACGTTGGTTTGGCTTCAAAACTTGTTGCCTCGTGCGAGTTTGCAATTTTACTCACGATTTTGACTACATTGCTTTTCATGCTATCATAGTCAAGAGTTTTACCAATTGGTATCACTAAGTAGATTATTGGTGTCTCAAAAAGGGCTACCCACAAAGGATTATGACTAGTGGAGTATTCTAACCAATGAGGTAGTTGAGTGAAAAGTCAAAGAGTGAAAGTCGCTTAGATGTCGGTTAGGACAATACTATGACAGGGACTTGGTTATTATGGGTGAGTAACTCCCACATTGAGAAATATGTGTATTTAAGTCTCTAGTCCTCCACCCTTAACAACTAGCTTTTGAGGATAGGTTTCCAAATGCTTGGGTTCTAATCACAATCTGTTGCCAACTAGATCATATAATAACATGTGAAAAAGACTAGATTGTACAATCAGCACACACTTCTACCATAGCAAAAGTAATCCAGGGTGAGCAATACCAGCATAAGGGAGCCTACAGCTTGCCTGGCTATCTCAGTTGATTTTCCACCAGATGCCTTCTGAAGGGATTTCTTGAAATCCCTATACCTGACATTTATATAATATTTAATAAATGCAAGAACTAAGACGAAGACAAGGAAACAAGAAAATGCATTGAACAGCACATTCATACTTGTGCAAAAATTCAAGACCCCCAGCAGGCTTAGATTCAGAACCCAGTAGCTCAATCATGCCTTCCCATTGCTGTAAGAGAATGGGAAAAATTATAAATCTAAATAATTATGCAGAAAACAAATTCATAAATAGGAATAAACTAATATATATGAAAATCTTTCACTAAGTTGTTTATTGGAGTATTATGAGAACTACCTTGAAGCTTTCATCAGATATTGACTGTCCAACAGAATCAAATAACTGTTGGGCAATCCTATCAAGACAACTAGAATCTTGGGCTTGTTGAAGCCAGAATACCCCAGCACCCTTATGACCATGCTTCCAGTGGTATACTCCAGCAATCTATATATTTCTTATGCAGGTCAGTTCTTGTTTAAATAGCAGATTATTAGGATAAAAATTATTCTCTATATCTCCAGTGATTAGGAAAAAATATCTTCAAAATCAGCATATTTTTGTTTCCTTTTTTAAGGGTTTTGATTATTACAAATAGAGATTGTAATTGGTGTGATTGTTATTAATAAAATAATTATTTATTTCTTACATAGTTCAAGTGTTCTAGTGCATGTTGTTTAAAGAACCATGGAAGATTTTTTAATGCTCAAGCCAGACACAGAATCAAGAGGTGCAAGTTACCTTCATGATGTTTGAACTAATATGATCAAGCTCATACAAACGGCATATCTCAATGTTCTGCATGAGTAGCAAGTATATGTCTGTCACTCAAGTATATCAACAATATACTACTAAACCAAAAGGGTAAGTACACTTGTGAACAGATAGTAACAAACAGTACGAAGCTAAAACAGTTACCTTAAGCAACACATTATTGTGTTGAACAGATTGCCTATACAATAAATTCTCTAACAAGCCCATTCCTTGCTTCATGCACGATGTTAAATATATTGGAGCTATCTGCATATATGTGAACATTATACCATAAGAGCACCAAACAGATTACTTGCTCAAACATCATTATCATTTTTATCAAACTCTAATCTCAAACTTTCATTTCGCAAAGGTTGTTCTGGTCTCGTGGTATTGCTAAATCCTGTTTATTTTATGAGACATCGGTATCATCCTTACTTCAATCTATAAACCATATGTTAAAATCCAATACGTCTATCTATGTGCAACAGCAAATTATGATGTTAATTAAGACATTTATGTAATTCATGATTCATCAGTTTGAGGTCAGATTAACAAGATATTTATGCAGAAGTAGCTAGCACTTACTTGCCAGGTCAATGCATGTGATGATAGAATTTGAGCATACACAAGCCGATGTAGTTCCACTATGCTGATTCCCCCCAAGTTATAACGCTCCTCATGCAGAAGAACCTCTGCTTGCTCACTTCCTGCAGTCAACAATTCTATGGCATGTGCCACCAACCTATTTTATTGATACATAGCACATACACGGTTCATTATCATCAAACCATACTAAATGAGAAACCATGCATAATTCGTATAGAGTTTTGATGAAATGATTATTTTGAAAGCAAAATAAGCTAATCAAAACATGCATTCAATAAATAGAGGTAGAATGAGTTAACAATATCAATGCAAGCATCTCACCAAGGGCCAAATTCTCTGGAACACTCAGCTAAAACAACCTGAGACATAGCAAAATGCTCATTCAAGTTTAAAATGTAAAGAGAATAATTGAATCAAATAACAGAATAATGGGGAAAAATATACAGCAATAGCAGGCCCAAATTTTTGAAAAAGATGAAGGGGAGGGGAATGGATAGTAAAAATCAAATAATCACCTCAGTATTTTCCTCAAGAATTCCAACCATAAGCCCTGTCAACCTATGGGTATTAGATTGTGGCTTCAACTGGATGCATTTCTGGGCCAAATTATACATGCTTTCTATTCCCTGTTAGCAAAAGGACAAGAGAGGGGGATCATGTTAAGGTCCACTTAATTATCAGGTAATAGAAGAAAGGAATCATTTAAGCCAAAAGTTTAAGGAAAAATCAATTTTAAAATTAACAGTTGCATTGCATATGTAGATTGAACATACCATTGTAAATGGCCTGATGTATAGAAAATGAGAAATATATAATTCAATCCAATAACATGTAGCCATGCAGAGACTGTCAGTGTTACCCAGCAAAATTTGTAGCAAAATTCTCAGGCCCTCAACAGTTTGCTGATTATCACATTGAATCCAGAACGGACTGCAATCCAGTTTTGTAATTTGTGACCTCCATTTTTCCCAACACTATAAAATAGAAATACGCAACAGCATAAGTGTGGAAAGAAGCAAATTTTAATAGTACATCTTAAAATATGGTGGAATCTGGAAATACCTTGATAAAATCAGGCTTGGATTTATAGCATTCACCTAATTTTCCACCAGATTCAGGGCGCAACCGGGGCATTTTGGAAATAAGAGTAGCAACAGTCTCTACAAGTCCATTTTCTAACTGTACAAGAAAATGACAGAGTGAGAAAAAATAATGAAATATTGGAAAACTGATCCACTGATTTATTATTATGAAAAGGGTAAAAACAAGAGTAAAAGAACAAGATAAATGAGACACTGTTAACAAAAGACTATATACAGAGCTCAGTTACAAGTTAGTTGTAACTGTCTACAAAACAGTTAACCAGTCTACAGAAACCATTGCTGTAAGATAAAACTGTTTAGGCAAAGATGAGTTAAGCTCTCATAGGAGATAGTCTTAAACCTTAAGTCCTGCCATTAGATACTCAGGTTTTGATCATAACAAAGCACTTTTGGTGTGTTTAATATACTTTATCTAGTGTGCAAAAAGCAAAAGGCAAAATAATCATGACCAACGAGCAAGTGGTTGTTAATGGTAAAATCATGGTTAAAGTACAAGAAGCAAAGAGCAAACAAGGCGCATTAGACAAGCTACAAAGATTACGTTATTAGTAGATGTATGATACACTCAAAACACGAAGCACGTGTTATCAGTAAATGATGATCTCTGATATACATCTCATCTGCAGACGACTATATCTTGCAAGACTTCAAGAAGTCAAGATATATGGCATGGAAATTAATCTAACACGATGAAAAGAATATAAGTTGCAAAAAGATATCAATAAAGCAATCTTCTATCAAGAAACATCAGGAGAAAATAAGACAAAAATACAAGTCGAAGTTAAAGAGAAGACACTACAGTTTCAAATATTTGTTTTACTATTAATGCTTATACTTGGCATCTTAGATTAGAACATCCCAATATTAATGTTACACTTGTAGGTCTTTAAAATTGTAATATACCCTTTTCTAATAAAAGTTATATGCCTTTTTGTTCTTATTGTTGCATGGGCAATCTCAAATATTAGGGTAGAATAGAATTACTTTATTGTTAAGAGTACATCAGATATATATACAAGATTAGAAAACTAATGTAATCATATCCCTATTATTCAAGGATATAATTAGATCCCTATTATTCAAGGATATAATTAGATCCCTATTATTTAGGAATATAATTAGATCCCTATTATTCAGGGATATAATTAGTTCCCTATTACTCAGGGATATAATTAGATCCCTATAATTCAGGGATCTATACGTTATAGACTTTAATTATAATTTGCAAAATATTGAGTAATAAAATATGATTGTTGACACTCCCCCTCAAGCTGGTGAACATGCATTTTCCATTCCATGATTAGAAACAACCTTTTCAAAGTTATTGCAATTCAGCCACTTTGGTAGAAGGTTTGCAAGGTTGTTTTGAGAGGAGACACATGGAATGCAGATTTGACCACTATTCTAATTTTTCTTTGATAAAATGCCAATTAATTTCAATATGTTTGGTTCTATAATGTTGCACTAGATTATAATAGTAGATTTATCATCATAGTAAAGTCTCATTGGTTCATCCCACTTTATTCTCAAGTCTTCCAAGATGAATTTCAGCTGCAATAGTTCACACCATTACCCTAAACTCTACTTCAACGCTGGGTCTTGCTACCACATTTTGTGTTTTACTCTTCCAAGTTACTAGATTCCCACCAAGGAAAGTACAAATATCCAACAGTTGATCTCCCATCCATAATTGACCCAGCATAGTCAACATCTATGTATACTTTGAGACTTACATTCCCATTTTATTTTAACAGAATTCCCTTGCTTGGAGTCCCTTTCAGATATTGCACAATTCTTAGTGTAGCCCGCAAGTGAATCTCCTTTGGTTGGTGCATGAACTGGCTAACTAGGCTCACTACAAATGCAACATCAGGTCTAGTGCAAGACAAATATGAGTTTGCCAACTAATCTCTGGTACACTTCCTTGTCAGCAACGAAAATCTTCTTCAGCATTTTCCAACATCAGATTAATTGGTGTACTTGCAAGCTTACATGCTAACAAATCAATAATGTATTTCTGTTGGGATATGAAAATACCCTTTTTAGAATGGGCTACTTCAATTCCCAAAAAATACTTCAATTTTCCCAAGGTCTTGATTTCAAACTCCTTAGCTAGATGTTGGCTTACTGGTTGTTGCACCTTTTCATCATCACCTGTCACTATAATATCATCCACATGCACCTGCAACATTGTTACTTCCCCTAACTCGGTGTGTTTAACAAACAGTGTGTTGTCTCTTCAACTTTGTTTGAAGCCCAAACCTATCATAACTTTAGTAAAGCTTCTAAAGCATGCTCGTGGCGATTGTTTTAGTCCATATAATGCCTTTTTCAGTTTGCAAACAGTATTGGCAACAATTTCCAACCATATCCAGGGGTCAATTCTATGTAAATATCCTCTTCAAGCTCCCCACGAAGGAAGACATTTTTTACATCAAATTGTTGTAAGTTCCATTTTTTTAAGAATAAGAGCATCTCTAAAACATCAGGCTCAACTGACTGCCATAAAACAGCACATAGTTGGGAATCAATCTTTGCCACTAGGATCTATTTGCCTCAGGAATAGACTTGAGTTATGTTTCTAAGTAGTCATGGAATCCTTGACCAAGAAACCCTAATTCTAAGCAGGCAGACCAAGACAAATAACTCTTCCAATTAAGCCTTGCACTTGTAATGGTCAGAGTAACTGAGAAGAAAGGACCAGAACCAATTGAAGTCATTTCAAAGAGAAAGAACAATGACCAACCTCGAAAAAGAGAAGAGAAACCCTAAAAAAATGCGAAAGAGCATGTGTCCTAAAACAAAGCCACATCAAAACACTAAAAAAAGTCAAAACAAAGACGGTAGAGTCCAGTGAGTCAAATGGAGATGTTGCACAGAGATTCCAATGTCTGGAAGACATCACGTACAAGACACACACCACAAACAAGACGTGCATGGATTGACAAGTGTTGACACGTGGATGATTGATTAGTCAAGCAACCACCAGGGTTTGTTGATGCACCACTACGGTGATGGCAACGAACTAAGGCGGTGACGGCAACAGACGAAGGCAATGACGACGGCAAACGATAATGAAGAAGATAAGACAAGATCGTACCTACTATGATACCAATTTGAATAGATGAGAGGACTGCAAAAAAAAAAAACAATGTATTCAACCTACATTGTTGGACTTTTATGGATGTATATATAGGACACATAAGAGGCAAGGCACTTGCCTAAAAGCCTAACACCAGATATACACACAAGAGAAAAAATAAAAAAAAATAACATTACATTCTAACATAGATGAACAATGTTGTCATCTAGGATTGTGGATTTTACTAATAGCAATGAAGGATGTCATCTAGGATGTTTGGATGCACAGTTAGAGGCGACTCTCAAGATTTACCATCTCTTTTATTAGGGTATACTAGAATTATTTTATTGCTAAGAGTACATCATATATATATACAAGATTGGAAAAGTAATTTTGGAAATACACTTATTGAAAACAGATCCTTATTATTCAGGGATATAATCAAATCCCCTATTATTCAAGAATATAATGAGATCCCTATGATTCAGGAATGTTCATTATACCAAGGTTGTCAAACTCGCGAATCTACGTAGACTCGTGGGAGTCCAGTAAACTCGACTCATAAACTCGTAAGAGTTTACTTTAATATTAAAAAAAATAGTAAATAACTACATTTAAAAGTTAAAAAAAAATATCTAGGAGCCAAAGCTTTAGTTATTTCTTGCCAAATAGGCTTGGTTAAAGTAGATAAAAATAAGCTATGGGCCCCTTATAGACCACTTGACCTATTTCAAACCCTACACGCAATTTAAGATTAAAATTATTAAAAGAATATTATTCAAGGAGATAATCTCTGCATGAAAACAGGAACATTTTACAAAAAAAGTAAAATCTATGAACAGACTCTTTACTATTATCTCTAAGTATGGAGGTTATCAAAACATCATCCAAGTTCATTCAATCATGAACACCCAGAAGTAAAGACCCAAAACAGTGGCACTTTCAATTTGCATACAAATTCTCCAGCTAAAATGAGGCATGCTTGGAGGTACACACCTCAACTAAATAAAAATGAGATAAATTTAGATCAGAGCTATGGGTTCTAGAACCTTTTGTTGTGATAAAAAAAATACATACAGGGATTATCAAGGGCCAGCTAGTACAAATGAAGCATCTAGGATATCAATCTTTTAACAAGCATATTCAGTTTAGGTGTATTATAATCAGATAACAAAATCCCTTTAATGCTCGCATATACAAGGCCCACAATACTACAGATTGAGGTAATAGTCATCTGTTATTTATGAAGATAAGGGGATTATTTAGTGGTTAAGAAAATCTTTAATAACAAAAACCAATACAAGCACTAAAGGATCAAACTATTAAAGAGATTTGAATCTAGTTGAATATTCTTCGCAGTAGGCCAACAATATAAAAACAGACTTTTACCAGGAAAGTAGCATACAAAATAAAAAACTACCGAATTCATCTTGTTCATATAATAACATTTTCATAATTGTCATGCCAACCTCTCGATTACTGAGCTGATCTAATTGGTAAGATCCATGCAACCGCAGCATTTTCACCTGCATGTAAAACCAGCTCAATATAAAAGTCATTATTTAAAAGGAAATATATGCTGCAAAAAAATGTCAGAGATACAGTAACCTTACCACAATATCAAGCCAACCAACTGACAGTGCAGATGATAATAAGTCCCAATATCTGGGATCATTCTCAATCACCTGCACAGACAGATTAAGTAATTTTATTTTCTCATTGTTGAAGAAATTGATCAAACACGATGATTATAGACATTAGCTAAACAAAAACAAGTTAAGTAACATGAGGGATGATATAAAAAGTAATACACAATATTCTATATTTGTTGACATAAATTCTTTTGGAATACAAAGAATAGAGAAATAGCTCAATATCAGTTAAGAGCAAACATTAAAATTGCAATTATGTCTAAGGTACTGTGACAGATTGGTTAAGTTGGAAAATAAATTGATATCTCAACAACAAAAGGAGCTTCATACATTGGTGTTGCATCTGAATCCATAAATTTGCTTGAGAGAAGATGTTTTAGAGGGAACATAGCAATCAAAATTCACATTGCAAAAACCTTTGATAATACTTTAGACAGGAATTTTCGGCTTAAAGTACTAGAAAAATTTAGCTTTCATGCCATGTTTTGTAATTGGATCAAGATGATTTTAAAAACTGCAAATTTGTTGTTTTCTGCGAATGATACAGCAGTTGGTTATATGAGTTGTGCTTGGGGAGTTATGGAAGGGGTCACCTTTCCCCTCTTCTCTTTTTTTCTTAGCTCAAGAAGATCTAAGCAGAAGCCTAATCTATGATGAACGTATACGATGAGTATTGAATACGTATCCAATTTAGTGATTTGCCTCATCGTAAAAAATATAGAATATAATATGTTCATATACGTTTAAAGAATATATTATGCATACATATAATTCACAAAATAAAATAAATATAATTGTAATTTTTTTTAAATCATATTCAAATTGAAAATCATAATTAAATATTATCCATATGTATATACAAATAGTTTGTGAGTTGCTTCTATCAACATTTGTTGTCACATCGCTTCTTTTTTAATTAAGTGGTACTCAAATATCAAATCTTGAAAATGATTTCATGGAATAAGTCACAATGTATGTTTAATGTTTAGAATCTTAAGAAGTGAATTTTAAGCCTCACTCAACCTTACAAAACCGACTTGTAAAGTGAAGTTTGCACTCACTTATATACTCTAAATTGGCCTTATCTATAGTCGATGTGGGATCTCCAACACACTCCCCTCATGCCGGGACCAGCCAACCTGTGGAACCCAAAATATTGGATACTCTTAGATCATTCAAGACCTAAATCTCATTCAGAAAAGGACTCAATATTTTTGCAAATGATATTCAACATCTTTATGACTCTACCAATAGATTGGACTCTCTAAAACAAACAATTGATGACATGACATCTTTTATTGTTGAAGCTCAATCTATCATTGAAGAATTGAAGATGTTCTTGGAGGTTGAGTCATTAGATGAGATTAAGAAGTTGGACAAATTGTATACGATTACAATCCTTCATGCCATGAATCCATATTTTAATCATGTTAGAAATCAACTTTTAATAGGTCACAAAGTTCCATTCATGGAAAGCTTGACAACACAACTTCTTCGAGTTCCAACTCTTCAAACTAGGAATGTTCAAGAGCCTATTGAATCTTCTATCATGGTATCTACACGTAGAAAAGGAGGCAGCAATACTAGAGGAGGATTTGGTAGTAAGGGATGTCCTTAATGGACGTATTGTAAGAGAACGAGTCATAACCAAGAGAACTACTACTCTCCGCATGGCTTTCCCAACAAGACAATCATTATCTCTAAAGCTAAAGTTGTTGAGCCCAAATTCTCTAAAGAATACCAAGAATATTTTAGGATAAAATCTAAGGAATTTTTTTTTATGTTTGTATCCATTCAAATGCAAAGATAGAAAAGCAATGATTCTTGGGAGAGGAATGAAATCACTCCCCCGTGTCAAGTGAAGAAAAGCTAAGAAAGCTGAAAAAATTTACATATTATTATCAAAAAGTCAATTACAATAAAAAAATGTTATATAGTTATATTATAAATAAAAATAAAATAATTAATTATAAACTTTACAACATAATCAATTACATTGTTTGATATGTAATATGTTATCAATTTTATAAGATAATCGGTTAATGGATTATGAAAATCGATGATGTTATAAAAATTTGTAACATAATATAAATTATCTATTAAACTTAATTGACTATTGATACAATCCAACTAAGTGTTATCACTTTTCCGTTATGGCAACCCCATGGCAGAAAGCGGTGGTGAAATGGCGGCCCATGGCGACCGCTTTTGGCATCTCGAGATGCTAACGGAAAACGGAAATATCGAAAAAGGCAAAGAAAAAAACAATGGAAGCAGCGCAAAGTGAGCTAATTTTGTGGCCCAGGCGGTGCACGCTGTGACAGCGGCGAAAAATGAAGGGATTGTGCGCGCATGAAGAATATGAAGACCCTAAACCTAATTTTGAACAAACCCTAATAAGTTTGGGCCTTTGGCCCATTCCAACTTTTAACTACTAAAACCCTAATTATTCAAATAAAATTTGAATGTATTGCAACTGCATGAGTGGTTAAAACTAATTAAGAGGTCAAAACCTACTTAAAATTAGGTTTTGTTGGGCCTATTTTTGGCCCATTTAAAACATTATATTTATTGCAATCCACTGCACATTTTTTTTTTATCTTTGCCAAAACACCTTCCCCCATAACCCGTTATATATTCTGTTATAACTTTATGGAGGATTTATAGGGTCTCTGATATGATTCGTTATCCGATATTAATAACACTGATCCATCTCGACAAGGAGATAACTAAGGACACCACAGACACTCCACAGCTAGGGCAATCATCTCAACATACAAGACCAAGCCCCACCTAACCTCAAAAGAGCCTGACCAGAAAAAGAACCAGACATGGATCGGAATATCAGTTGTTCTACCTTCTGATCTTTTTACAAAACAAGTTTAAGTAAATAAATTAAGCTCACTTTGGGGTGCAATTAGAATAATAAGCTAGAATAGGGTATACTTAGTATAATATTGGGCTTGTGCCAAACCCACTAAAAACCTAGCTTCTAGAAACCCTTTCCAAAATTGCCCCTTAACCTAGTTTCTAGAAGATGTAGGCTAGCTTGGGAGGCACTCCACTTTGACATACCTTCTAGAAGGTTTCTCACAAATGACGCCCCTACCCCTCTCACTCTTGCTCCCAAGTCACTCTCTCATATATAAAAGGCATCTTGCCGATGTGTTGGACACATTGAAATTGAATAGAAAAGAAACTCTGTCAGAGTGTTTAGTGAGTTGAATCTCCTAGTATTTTGGGTCTTACTTGAGAGTAGTGCACATCAAGTGGCGGCTCCTCACCACTCATCTTGGAATTCCCTCACCTTCCAAGCAGTGTTATCGATATCGGATAACAGATCATATCGGAGACCCCATAAATCCTTTATAAAGTAATAATGGAAACCATAACGAGTTATGGCGGAAGGTGTTGTGGCAGAGATAAAAAAAATGTATTATAGATTGCAATAAGTATAATGATTTAAATGGCCAAAAATAGGGCAAAATAACCTAATTTTAAGTAGGTTTTGAACTCTTAATTAGGATTAACAGCTCATTTATCCTAATTATTCAAATTTTATTTGAATAATTAGGATTTTAGGGTTTTATTAGTTAAAAGTTGGAATGGGCCAAAGGCCCAAACTTAATTTAAGTAGGTTTTGAACTCATAATTAGGTTTAATAGTTGATGCACCTGCAGCACATTCAAATTTTATTTGAATAATTAGGGTTTTAGGGTTTAGGGTGGCATAGATAAAATAATGTGTTGTTGAGAATAATTATATGTTTTACATGGCCCAAAATAAGCCCAATAAGCCTAATGTTAATTAAGTTGTCATGTTTAAATTAGGGTTTCCCAGCTGCACACTACCTACACACCACACTCAGTATTTAAATTTTAGGGTTTTTATTATGTTAAAGTTGAAATGGGCCATTGGCCCAAATTTCTGTTTCCTAAAACTAGGTTTAGGTCTTTCGCGAACCTTCTTCAGCAGTCGCAACCCTTCTCCGTGTCGTCACAGCGTGCGGCGCTACCGCTGCCACCATTTTTTTCTGATATTTTGGATATTTCCTATATTCGTTAGCACTCCGACATGGCCATAGCGGACGCCATACAAAATCCGTTTCGCCACCGCCTTGTTGTGGCGGTGGTCAGGAAAACCGCCACCGAAATCCGCCATGGCGACACCATGGCCGATAAGTGATAACACTACTTCCAAGGGACGTGATCATCCCTTTCATTTCACTTAAGCTCTCTTATCTTTTCTCTCTTTTCCTTTTCTTCATTTTGCCATCATCCTTCATCTTATGTATTGTTATCTTCTTTTTTTCATTCGGTCTATATTGTTCTTTATCTTTTGCTTCTTAAATTCCACACCTCATCATCATTATCATCACCATATAATTGTGTTTTTCTCTTTTGCTCTCTAGAAGAGAACTTTCACACTTAACAATTTGGTTAAGTTTGTGTCTAGTGGCAATCTTCTTTGAGCTTATCACCATATCATGCTTATTTCAAAAAAAAACATAAACAAAATGCAATCCATCAGAATGTGCAATCCTAAAATCAACTAACTTCAACTCTGCTATAAATTTTATAATATATAATTATTACAATAATAATATAATATATAATAATAAAAAAAATTATATAATAATAATAATATAAATGTATTTATATAATAATAGTTAAAGGAAATAAATTAGTAATAAAAATATAAAAACTATAAAAGAATAATAATAATATATTTAAAATTTAAAATTTAAAATTTAAAATAGTAATAATACATAAAAAAAGTAATAAAATTAAAATAATAATAGTAATTAAAATAAATTTTTAAAATAATCATAATAAAAATATAAATATAAATTACATATTTAATAATAATCAAAATAATTTTTTTAAATAATAATATTAACAATAATAAAAAAAATTGCTTTGATTTTATGAAAATATTTTGTATATGTATTTGTAATAAAAATAAAAATAAAATTATGTTTTTCACATCAAAATTTAGGTGAAGTTGAAATAAAAGTTTTTAAAATTTATTACATTCTTAACTTTATAATTGATAATTTTATTTTCATGATAATTTTTCATATGTTAAGTAATTTGTAATTTGTTTGAAAATAATTATTTAACGATATTTCGAATAAAATTTATAAAATTTTAATTAACTCAAATTTATACAAAAATATCTAATTTTATTATTTAAATATTTTTAAAGATAATGGTAAATTTATAAACTTACATTTTACACATTTTAAAAAAAATAAAAATCCCCTTACAACTATCATATCAACCACAAACTTCAATAAACTTTACTCACAAATTCACTCTAACATACCTTAATCCAAACAACCTCATTTTCTTTACACTTTTCTCTCAAATCACTACAAATTCACTCTCTCAAATCTTCTCCCCAATCCATACACAACCGGAATCTCAGCTTGTTCACAGCTTACATCTCACAATTTGAGGAAGGTCAATTTCATAGATAATTGACTCAAGTGCTTATGATCATACTTTTGGTAATATCTCTTTGTTCTTGTCCCTTTCTTTTCCCAAAAATCCTTAGCTCATAGGGGTTGGTCAAGTCCCTCTCTCCTTGCTTAAATTTAAAAAATATGCTCTTCTTGTTCCTAAATGTCCATTCAATCTTATTTCTTTAAGTCAATTAACCAAGTCTTCAAATTGTTCAGTAACCTTTAATGCCAATTCTTTTGCTATACAAAGACGCAGTATGATTTGACAAGCTGGTGAGGGACATGAATCTAAAGGCCTATACTATTTTGGAACTAGCTCATCTACCTCTCGTTTTGCATCCCCATCTCCAAAACTTTTACATGATCACTTATGTCATCCTCACTTGAAAAGTCAAAGAAAATGGTTCCTAAAGTTAGTAGACTTCCACCACTAGAATTCGAGTCATGTCAGCTAGAAAAACATGTTAGATCTTCTTTGCCTAAAAAGTTTGAATCAAGATGTAATTTTGTCTTTTCTATCATCCCCTCAAATATTTTGGGGGCCAAGTCATGTCTTGTCTTGTGATTTTAGATATTTAGTTACTCTTATTGATGAGTATTCAAATGTACTTGGGTTTATCTAACGAAAATTGACTTAAACTTTTGTCTATATTGTTCTTTTTTCCATAAAGAACATGTCTTAAAGGATCAAAGTATTCCTAAGACATCTTGTTCTATTGATTTCCATAAAACAACACATAACTAGAAGTCTAGTTTCTACCATTGAGGTTTTTCTTCATTTGGAACAATATTGACTTCCTTTTATGGTCATGGTATCCTTGACCAATGAACCATAACTACATAGGCACAAACCAAGATAAGTAGTCTTCTAGTTGAGCTTTGTCATGGTAATAGTGTAGAGTAGCAAAAAAAGTAGAGGTCATTCCAACGATAAAGCCACAAACAATGATGAGAGGAAAAAAGCCCTAGTTGTGAGCAAAGAAACCCTAGCCATGAGGGGAGCAAGCAAGGTGCAACAAACTAAGGACAGGGGTAGAAACATGACAAAGAGACACCAATAAGACAAAAGGCAGCAGTTAGATGCAATTTTGACAAATAAAAGTATAATGAAATCAAAAGTTATCCATCTATACGTATATATATATATATATATATATATATATATATATGAATATGTATATATTTAAGTATGTATAAAGATGAGTACAAGTATGTCTCAAAAAGGAAGGTTACACCCCATGTTCCTTAACCTAAAGCTAGGTACATTGAAAAAAAGTTATATATAAGTTGTACACTATTACAAACATTATGTTAACAATGATAACCAAGTAGCTATTCATATTGCTTCAATATGGTATCTCATGAGAGAATACATAAAACAATGGAGTGACATTATGCTCGAGAGAAATTATGGTCCAAAAGGAAATTTGCACTAGATTTGTCAACTCCAATTATTAGCTTGCAAATTTTTTGACTAAGTCCTTGAGGGGACCTGGAATTCAATTTATCTGTTTAAATAGGAATGCCATAAGTGTTTAACTTATTTGAATAGGTTAGCTTGTCGGAATAGGTTAACCTATTGTCACCTATCTATTTTATATTACCTATTTGTCACCTATTTGTAGGTTTCTCATATCTTTTCTAAGTATCTTCGATGTAAGGATCCCCATAAATATATGAATCAGCATAGAGATGATTTATCTCTAAAGCATTTTTTCTATTTTCACTCTCAAGTGGTATTTATTTTAACTTCCAAATAGGTTGATCAAATTGGAAATGGAACCCCTACTTAACATACAGGTTACACAAATAAGACTCACAAAAACTTACCAAGATGATAAAAAGACCAAAACCTTCTATCTAAGATAGAGAACAAACTTGCTAAACCAAGGAGATCCAAGAGAATATCCAATTTAGAGCACAATGACATTCAATCTATCAAAAAAATCAGTAGAGATTCCAAGAAAAAGTAATCTTTAAACACTGTAAATTGTAGTTATAAGAATTGTAACAGAAAGATAGAAGTAGAAGTCTAGAAAACACAAATAATAAGAGGATTCTCCTACCCAATAGACAGATCCACTAAATACCATCAAGTGAAGCAAAGACTAAAAGCAGCATAACCTTGGGTCTCAAGAAAAAAAATCCACACAACATATTTATACTGATTACCTAATGCCATATGGAATGAGGCTCTACAGGAAAATGAGATATCTATTTATCCATTTCAACACTCTTGAGTTGAGACTTAAACATTAATACTTTGAATTCAAAGACAAATAGAAGATATTTATTATTACTCATCGGAGCAGCTATGACCAGACCTGTATGTTGACTAGTTCTTTCTGAAAATCCACAAGCTTGCCATGAATTGTTTCATGCGTGCTAGTAAATAGGCTGTCATAATCCTGTCATAAAATGCAGTAGTAAACTAAAATAAGCATAGTGATCAGTGTCAAAATAAAATGCAACCATTTACAAAACCCGTCAAGAAAATAAAAGTAGATTAAGATTATTACAGCTAACCAATCAACCAGCCTTTCAGGTAGCCATGCTTGAGATTGCTTGTCCACATAAAATATTTCAATTAACTCCCATGCAGCTTTCAAAGATGTTGGCTCTTCACCTCTCTACATTAAGTGTTAAAAGGAGGTGATTGACTTCTCAATATTGTAAGTCCCACAAAACAGGTCTCGGCTCAAGTAAACAAAGAAACAATTTAGAACCTAAAACAACACCTTGAAAATTGTTTTTGAGTCCTCAATTATAGGACTTGGGGGCAACTTTGAACCCCCAAGAAGAGAACCTATCTCCTTGCTATACTGAAGGACATTCTCCCACCTGACAGTTAAACATGCATGATAAGCTATTGTCAACAAGCACACTTACACAAAACTCCTAAGCAAAAAACACGATTCAAAACAACATGTAAAATTAACTGAGAAACTTCCAATGAAACCAGATTTGATAACCCTAGAAAGGAGGTGAAGTGTGTTTGGTTTCTCCAAAATCACGTTGAAATCCCCCTTAACATGGTTTTAAGTTACATTTCCATGTGTTTGGTATCACGTTGAAAAATTGACTGTGTCCAGAATTGATTCAAAGCTAAAGTAATTTTAGATAACTTTAGTTGGATAAATTTATGCTGAGTTTTACTGTTAACCTGCTTTTATAATAATAAAATCATCCAAAAATAAATCACGTCACTTCAAATCAGTTTTACAAAATAAATTTCATTCATAATCAATTTTGCCAACGCACAGATAAAGCCAATGTAGAAAATAAAAAATTAGGATTGAAGACCATCATTGACATTTGATACAGCACATACTTACTTGGAAACACTGGAAGACTCCAATTAAAAGTAAAATATAAGGTTACAAAGAGAAATAACTTGGGCCTTCAATTTCTCAATCTTATTAAGAACCAAGACAAATAAACCGCTGAGATGAACGAATCTAACAACACTACTTTAATAGCATTGGTCCGTATAATAAATGAAGACATCTTCCAAAGGTCTTCAGAAAACAAAATTTGCCTGAGTCCAGCTTATGAAAGAAAAATTAACACTTTTATTTTACCTCACATGAAAAATTTAATTAAAAAATAACAAAAATAAGTGTTTCTCCGAAATTGAATTTAAACAAGCGAGCACTCAAAGTTGTGGTGAATTACCAATCCGAATGATACGGAGAAGGAGTCTTCATGAGAGTGGAAAGAGAGCTCCTCCGACTCTGAAGCAGCGCGAAGGGCGCAACAGAGCCGTAGGCAATTCGGCGCCAGTGGGCATCTGGAATCTCTGGATCTTCACTGGTAAGCTTAACTTCGACGACCTTGGCGGCAGCGGCGGAGAAAAGGGAGAGGCGGAGGGAGTTACCGCGGGACCAGGAGATGGAGAGGCGACAAATCGGAGGGGCAAGGCCATGGTGGAGAGGGTATAGCGCCGGCGGGTCACCGGAGAGGGGGACCAGAGCCCCGTTGCCGACGGTGTCCGACGGCATTTTCAAAAGGGGGAGTGTTTTAGGGTTTGGAGGGTTTAGGGGAAAAGCAAATGGACTACGCTCGGTTCGCCGATAAAAAATAGTTTAGGCGGGAAATATTTACAAGAGGGCAATTAGAGAATTTTATATTTTATTTAATCTTTATAATTTTAAAACTTGATAATTTAAACACCTAATACTTGTAATATTTTTAAATCTTCTTATGATTTTTCTTATATAAAAGATTAATCATCATTCCCAACTAGACATTCCAATAACATTGACACATAAAAAAAAATTGTTTAGCCGAAAAATAATCACTTAAGATAATTAGAGAATTTTATATGTGGTGTATCCTTATATTATTATGAATTTTCATATCCCAACACATGTAATAAAAGCACCATCATCTGCGGCATAAAATAAAATGTGATGTAAATTAAAAAAACGAAATACAAATTATTATAAATAATTAAGCTATAAAAACACAACATTAATTTGGGTACATTAATTTTGTATATACAATCCTTTGAATATAATGGTTTACTTTTTTCTTCTTACTCATTCTTTACATTTGAAGAGGATATATATTCATTTATAATTTCTTTAATCTTTTTTTTCATTAGCTTATCTTTCACAGCAACAAGCATATTTTGGTAGAGCATTTCCAACTTACTTAGCTTTGTACAATCTAATGTCTCTAAAATGTTCTTCCATTCCTTTGAATTGTCAAATGCATCTGAATTTTGCAACGAAAGAGGAATATTTTGTTCATCAAAAGGTTCTCCAAAGATAGAACCATGAAGCACACTGGCATATCTTTCCACTATGGATAACTTTGTTTGAAGTAGCTTCACTTTGTTCAATGCTGAAGATAATTTGTCATTTGTCTCACTAACTTCTTCACTCTCCGTTTTATCATGCTCACCAGAGTTATGTAATTCCTCTTGTTCGAAATCTTTCATCAGTGGAGGCCATAACACAATGGTGGGAGTGTAACTATCAATAGTCTTACCATTTCCAAGAACCCCACTCCTTCCTCTACCCCAAGACCAAAGCTTGTATCCCTCTTGTGCAACAATAACAGTGTGTGCAGCTCCGCATGCAACTTGAATTGGTTTTGGAAATTTGGGCTCATATGGATTGCATGAGATAAGATAGGGAGAAAGAGCATCACCAGAATGTATTCCACCATTACTATCATCAGGGCATAAGCCAAGACCTTTCTCCATTCCCCATGACCATACATACCCATCAAAGGAAACAACACAAGTATGAAACAAGCCACAGTCAACAGAAACAAGATGCACATTTTGTGGCAATTCTTTAACAGGTTCAGGAAGTAATTTGCTTAAAGTTGTACCATGCCCAAGTTGTCCATTATCCCCAAGGCCAAATGTCCAACATGTGCTTCCAAATGTCTCACTAGGACTCTTGTTGCGAGTGAGCAAAGCAGTGTGAAAGGCACCACATGTTACCTCATAAATTACCCAAGGGGACTCCAAATCAAATGTTTTCACCACTTCAGGTCGTGGCCTATTCTCCTTGTCCCCCAAACCTAATTGACCATGATTGTTGTTACCCCAAGTATAGCACACTAGATCATCCACACCCTTGAATGATTCTCCAGCAGTAACGAGAGCCACAACATGCTCCTTTCCACATGCTACTTGAACTACAATGTGACCATGAAAATCCCATACTGGTGTGGGAGTGAAGTTGGTTACAAGAGAGACGCCACCTTCTTTGTTTTCTCCAGGACAATTTCCCCACATCCATAGGGCACCAAGATTATCAATACACATAGACATCATTCCTCCTGCTTTGACAACAGTTATCTGTGAAATAGTTTAAAATACATATATAACTAGTGAGACACACACCTTGACTTGCTTTTTGTTTATAAATAAATGCAAAAGGGCAATTCATATTTCTTAAAGATAAATTGACACCCAGTATAGTTTCAACACTCATCCAACACCCTATTGTAAGGGACTAAAAAATAACAAAACTTAAAAATATCAATAAGCGAACACAAATAAAAAATGGTGTTTTATGTAATCACCAATCTTCATATATTTACCTTTAATGATGACTCATCTCCTGCTTCTGAAATAGTTGACGTTGATGAAGAAATAGGAGGGTGCAAGTCGAGAAACTTATTTAATAAGCAGGGCACTATAGAATAATCAACATCCTTATGTTTTTCACCATGGAAGTCCTCTCCATTGATACCAAGTTGGCCATCCATATAATAGTCAAGGATGTTGATAAACTAGATAAATCAGTTCATTATTATTATAACAAATAACAAATACACAAAGAATTTATGTGATTTAATTTCACCAAAAGACTAAGAATATTAAGGATACATATATTGTAGCCCCAACACCAAACAGATCCATCATCTGTCAAACACAAGTAGTATAAACAATTAAATAGGAGAAAAAACATTTAAATTTCATTTTCTTTGTATTGTCCTAAGTTTGCATTACATAGCCATTCATTTTATTTTACCAGATTGCAATTTTGAATACATCATATGTCGTTTCTTATCCATTTATCAAACAAGTCGTAAAAAAAAACCACATAATGCACACAATATTCATTTTTAATTATAAATAAACATCTTAGGTATAAGTATGTGTCCCATCATCACAAAAGAAATTAACTTCTTTCTTATTGATGTTTAAAAAATATTGAATATCCTACTTTAACAAGAAATAAAATATTTTATATTATATAAATGAAATGTAGATCTCATCTTGTCTTATAAACGAGATTTATAAAATTGAATAGACTTAAAATCTACTTCTCTTTAAAATTTAAAGAAACTATAGCACATGTATCAGCTTTATCAAACTTAGTTTTAAACTATTTTTTCATCAATGTATTGAAATGGCACAAATGAAAGAAAGAGGCAAAAGAAGAACCTAAAACATTAAAAAAAAGATAGTTGCAATATTCATACAACAATACTTTTTCCTTTCAATATCTCTCTCCTTTAGCCTTAGTTATATCTTCTCTCTCTTTCTTGCCTCTTTGTAATATATCTTTGTAATATATTCTCATAAAAATTGTTGTATAAATAATATTTTTTCTAAAAAACACCTAGAATTATTTCAAACCATAAATCATTAGTATGAAACCAACACTAACCATATATGACTTAAATGAATGTCAAGTTATTCTTATAAGTTAACCTTTTATATATTTAAAGAAATAATTATGATAAAATTCACTCAATTTTACAATTGCATAGAAAACTCACCCATTAATATGATACATTATATATTTTATTTATACTACAAATTTTACAATATTATGATAACATATGAGCATGTATTAAGAAAAACACTTAATATAGTATTATAACACATGAATTTGACTTAATATAATCATTTTTATTCAACTCTATTGGTTTGCAAATTATGTAAAATAAAATTCAGTCTATTTTAAAATTGAAATATTCAAATAGATTATATATATATATATGTGTGTGAATTATGTATTTTATAGTAAAAAAATAACAATATAATAATATAAAATAATTATGTTGGAACAAACTTAACTGGGTAATACAATACATAACTTTTAACTTGATAGTAATTTTGAAATTTTATTTTTTGGTTTGAGTGGTAATTTATTATTCATATTGATAGATGATGTCTTAATCTCTTTATATACATGTGTAGATCATCTTGAGGTGTAGATCGTCTAGCTAGCTAGGTTGTCTAATGGCCAACAATATGTCTTTTTATTGTCCCTTATATATGAGCAATTAGAATTCATTAGTAAATGTAGATTATTTAGCTATAGGTAAATCCTCTAATAGCCAACAATGTACCATTTTATTATCCTCTATATATGAGTAACTTGTATTCACTCTAGTAAAGTGAAAATGAGATAAGAATTCAATTATATATATAAGTTATTTAAAATTAAAGAAAACTATTTATATAAATACTCTTTTAATTTAATAATGGATGAAAATAAGATTTACATTAAAATAATATTTTTACTTATAAGCTGTTTCTAAATTTTCGATAAAAAATAACAACAAGATAAACAAGAGAATGCAAATTCTACCCCACATTAGATCATCAAAACTTACACACGAATCTCAAATATTTTCAATGATTTTTAATGTTTTTCTTTTCCTCGTGACTTAAAAATTAGGCAAACTCTAAAAAAAGGTGTATAATTAACACATCAAGCGTGTTTAAAATAAGACGAACAAAATTTAAAGTATACACCATACATGAACTTGAAAATTTTACAAGAACAAGTTTTTTTTTTTTTTTCACTCTGTCTAGTAAATACTAACTAATTAAGTTTACTAATTTTTTTAACGAGTTTATCATAATTGTTAGTCCATATAAATATATCAAATTTTGACTTTACTTTCTATACTTCTTTAAAATGATATTAAATCCTTATAAATTTTAAAACTTTTAAAAAAATAATATACTTCATGATACGTTTAGCTAGGACAACATGTCTACAAAACAACTACATCATTAATGAATGATATTAAAATTCATTAAAAAAAATCTTAAGGAATTAATGCTAGATGAATTTAAGATGGATTAGCACAATTTGCTCTATTTTGACTAATCCCTCAATTAGTGTCAATAATGTGACCGCTAATATTAAAGTTAATTATAAGGATTATTATTGTAAAACACTAGTTAGTAAATATTGATGTGATGTATTTTGTATAAACTTGTTACGTATATGAGTGAATCTATATCAATTTTAAAGTGTACAAATCCTCATTTCTCATTAATCTATAATTGAGATATCACATAAAACTTGATATAATGGATCAAATATCTTTTTTGCATTTCTAGTTAATTAAACAAATATTTTAATGTATTATACATGTTATATATATAAATATAATTTTAGTATATTTAAAACATGTATTATACTCTGCTAGAAATCCTAATTTTATTTATACTAAATTAGTAAATTTTGATTTTAGTTCTTACATTTTTTTTTTAACTTTTATATCTCTAAGATTTGAAATTTTGCATTTGATCCCTACTATAAATTATACTCGTTAATAACTTGGATTATTAAAAGGTCAAATTACTTATTTTCATATAATACTCGACAATATCAACATTTGGGTACATATTTTTTTTTTTTTTTAAGATTCCATTTTATTTAATTAACTCAAAATAAGCTCTAGGGACCAAAAATTATAATTTCATATTTTAGAAAAATTAAAATAAAAAAAAAATATTTTAAATATCAAAATCAAAATTTGCTCAAACACAATTATATTATATTATATATTTGTTAAATATATTTTTCGTAGTATTAAGTAAAATTATTATTATTTTCATAATTTTAGATCTCTGAATAGTAGTTATAGTAAAAGAATTATTCAAATAAGTTCTTAGTATATAAGAAACGATTTTTTTAGAATATATTATATTACTATATTATGATATTTGAGTCAATAAAATATTTTAATATATTAGTTTATATTAAAAATTTATTTATCACGTAAATAAAATTGATAAAAAATCATTTTAACAATTTTTTAATAAAAAGAATCAGAAAATATAAGTTTGAGAAGAAAATCAATAAATATTAAGTAACAGAACCTGCTACGGCAAGGCTATGATAAGCACCGGCGGCAATTCCCACTATTCTGACGCTGCGTTCTTCTGATCCAAACCTGAGTTGAACGGGAAGATGGTGGTCGTGCTCAGAACCTCCACCAAGCCGCCCCAGTATTCCTCTTCCCCAAGAATAAACACGTCCATCCCCTGCAAACCAAAATCATATAAATAAATTTAAATTTCCTTATCGCTCGCAAATAAGTCTGCGATAATTTCATAGAAACTGCAATATGTTACAGAAATGGTTATGCGCATGATTCGTACGGGTCGCAAGAGCAAAGGAATTGTTGAAAGAAAAGAGGTAGTTAGACGATCACCAGTAAGAATAAGAGTATGTGCTTCCCCTGCAGCAATAGAGCAAATTTTGGTGGATGAGTTGGGCAAAGTCACGGTGTTCATTGTGTTCTGTGTGAAGAGAAGCAGATGAAATGCAAAATAGATTATAACTTTATTTAAGGTATCAGCAGTGTTTGGCCAAATATTCTCTCGGTTTTCTTTTTTGACCATGTAACCAAGCCCACCAACCCATGTACACGTTTCCAATTTCATTTCCTAATTTTTTCTTATCCTTATTTTGTCATTAAATTATTAAAAAGAATACCCGTAATAATTTTTATTATTTAATAAAATTTCATTTTATTCTATACATTCAATTTTGATACACTCACATCATAACAAATATATACATTCTCAATCATCCTAATTTTTAAATATTATCACAAAATTAATGATTTTATTGACAATTTAGTGTCATTTTTCCATACTATTAGTTTATTTTATTAAATTTTTATTTTATAGGATTATTAACTCTCCTTTTTAATTTTTAACTAACTGGGAGAGTCCATATGTCCAATAATTTAATTTAATTAATTAATAAATAGTAAAATTGTAGTTCATGTTCCTTCTCTCTCAAATATTTTTTTTCTCTACTTTTCTTCCTTCATATCTTATCTATTTCAAAATTTTATAACATCTTGCGGAAGTTGGGGAGTCAATGATTATTTTTATTTGGTCAGATTTTCAAATAGACTAAGTTTATGTTTATTTTAAGAACAAATCAATTTAAATTGGTAAACACTTTCCTTTTAAAAATTATTTGGTATGATGATTTCTAAAATAGTTCCTAAATCAAGATTGATTAAAAGTGACTAATTTTAAGAGTAAATATGTCAAAGATTAAGAATTCCTTATTGAATTTTAAGTTTGATTAAAATCTTATCAAAAACTTGAAAACATAATGTGATTCAGACCACTAATGCAGATAGAAACAACAAATTCAATTATGAAACAACAAATTTATTTCATCACAAATTTTCAGATTTCAGTTTTAGAAGTAGTGATTAAGGAGAAAGGCACACACAATTTTATATTTGTTCACTCAATAAGAGTTACATTCAGTCTCACCTTACACCAAGATGGATTCCACTAAAACAAAGCAATCTAATTGGGCTAATTTTATGTTTTTATGAACAAGCCCAAAGCGCAATGCAGGAAGTCACATAACCCTAGGAAATTAGGTTAAATAAGGGGCTATAGGCACAACCGTAGTGTGCCAGATTGAGAGGAAACCGCCATTGAGTGAATTTTAACCAATTGAAAGAATGAAAGGTGCTAGAAGTATGCGTGGCTAATTCTACCCTTTAGGATTGAGAGTAATATGTTCAAACCCTTATGTATTGAGGTGATATTTAATTATGATATAATATTTTGTTCTTGATTGATTATTGGTATTTTTTGTTTTTGTTTTAAATATTTGTGACATGTTTGAGGATCTTAAATCTGACTGCGAAGTATTTTTAGGGTTCTGACCTAAACAAATATACTTAACATATTTCAGTGTTAGGAATAGACTTGAAATGTTAATTGCTATTAATGTCTGAAGTTGATTCTAAGTTGTTCTTATAATTATGCAAGAGATCCATATTTAGGGAACATTTTAAAGAATTTTATATGTGAGGAATTGATCTAAATGACTTGTATACGGACATCAATTTCAATCAAAGAACATAATGTTAACATGCTAATCAAAATACATAAGAGTGAGACAAATGAAACCTAATCCATATTTTTCCAACTTGAAGCAACCAATTCTTTGTTTGTTTTCTTATTGATCATCGTCAACACAACCATTTTCAACACACTTTTAATTGTTCTATTTTATATTCCTTGTGGGAATAATTCAATGTTCCCACAACCATTTTCAACACACTTTAATTTTAGTTGTACTTGATAATTCAATGTTCCTTGTGGGATCAATATCCGTCCTTAGGGACAAATTATTACTTCTGACAACGCAGTGCAATTGTTGTAGAAAGTCATCACCAACCCTGTATACCTCTAAATCAGTTTGGAGCTTATGTAGCATGGCTTGGAGACATGTACTATTTTTTTCAAGGGGGGAGGTCCAACACATGAAGTAGGACCATCTACAACTATAGATTAGGAATTTAAAACAAAGTTGGATGAATTGTTAAGAAGAGAAGATTGATCTTAAAAGCAAAACAAAAACATGGTTTTATCATTCTAGTTATTTTTTTTCAGTTGTTTAACTTTCTTATACTTTTCAATTGTTTAGTTTGTTTATTTTGCTTTCTTATTTTGTTACTTCCTTTCACTTTTTTAATTTTCTTATATTTTTAGTTCTACTTTTATTGTTGAAGTTATTTTAAGTTTTAATTTAATTGTTGAGTTGTTTTTCTAGTTTTCTTTTTTCTTAAATAATATTTTAAGAACTACAATATTTATTTTGAATTATAGAAAAAAGTATACTCTGTGTTTAAATATTAGAACAATGAAATGAATTTGACGCGGGTTGGAAAAGAAAATGTGTTGAATCCATATTCAAATATGGTTGAAATTGTGATACATGAAAAACTTAAGAAGATGATTAATTGAAACAAATAATGACAAATAATAAGGAATTAGACTAATTAAGTCGAGTGTATGAATCTTAAACAATTTGAGATTTTCATTGATGAATTAACAGTTGTGGTTGCTTAATTTTTATTTTATGTTACATCAAAAAAGAGCGCGCATGAAAATGATTAAGACATTTGTGTTAAATAGAAACCCAAAGCCAAACAACCAACCTTTATGTAAATTGAATTCATTTTTTTGATAATCCTTTTGAGTCAAGAAGTTTTGTTATTATTATTGTACCCTGAACCTTAATTGATATATTTTCCTACCCATTGACATGTTTAAGGAAGGAGAACATAGATGCAATATGTAGAAACAAGGAATGGTTGTTTTAGTTATTTTTAAAGTTTAAATAATTCAAAAAAATAAGAGAAAAGAAAAGAAAAGAAAAGGTTCATGTTGAAATCTTGAATAATTAAAAAGAAAATGAGGAAAAGTGTTGAATTTAAAGAAAATGGTGATTGGGTAGCACATATGTACTATAACAAGATTGTAAGTATGTTCTTCTTCTTTGAAATGCGCATTTTGTTATATGAAAAATCAATATTTTTTTAGAAACCCAATCTCATTATAACGCTATAAAAGAACTTAAGATTCATGGTTCTAATATGATTGTGATATGAAAATGAAATGAAAAACAATTGTGATTTATTAGGATTCAGTGAAAATAGAGAGAAACACTTACTTATGAGATTACGAGAACTTGATGAATTGTCATTTTCATTGTTTTAGTTCGATCCTGAAAGTTAATTGCATCTATATTTTGCTATATTTGAATTTGGAACCATCATAAGTTTATAATTTAATCCATTTTTTAGTAAATAAACTTGTTTTGATATTTGAATTCAAATGTGATTTATTTATATCCATTTACTTCGCTTGAGGACAAACAAGATTCTAGGTTGGGGGAAGTTGGTAAGTGCCATATTTTAGTAATATTTCATATTAAAAGATAGACACTTATGGATGTTTATTGATAAAATAGTTATAATTCACCCCCTAATTTAGGAATTTAAAATATTTTTACATATTTTGTGATTATAATATGAATAAGAACGATTTATCTCCAAATTTGTGTTAATTTTAGGATTCTAGGAGAAAATAGAGATGAAAGGGTTAAAGGAGAATAAAAAAGATGAAAAGGGAAAGTTGAAACATTGGAAACTCGCTCAAAACTCACCCAAACTCGCTCAAGGCTCGCCCAGGCGAGTTCACTAAAGTGAAGTTGGGTTTTTTTCTCGTCAAACTCGACCTAACAAGTAATAACTCGTATAAGCGAGATGTCACTTAGCCTAAGCCCAAATAGGTTCAATAGGAGGCGTGATGCATAATCCTAGACATCATTGGGAGAATAGAAGGGGATAGAAAACCCTAGAGGAGGCAACCATCAAGGAGAAACATCATTGATCTTCTTTTCTTGTTTTTCATGCTTGTAATGACCAATATGAGTGACTAATTCTTTCCTTTGGAATTGAGAGTAATCTGTTCAAACTCTTATGTATTGAGGTGATATTTGTCTAAAATATTTTAGTTTTTGATTGATGATTGGTATTTTCATTTTATTCTCAAAGCTTGAGTTATTCATGATGCTGATCCTTAGATTTGATTGCAAAATACTTATAAGAATCTAACCTAAATGATAATTCTTAACATATTTGAATGCTAGGAATAAATTTGAAATGTTAATTGCTTCATAACATCTATTCATAATGTTAAGGAGTTTTTATAAATATGTGAGAAATCGATATTTATGAGACTCTCTTAATAATTTTGTATGCGAAAAATCAATATGAATGTTTTTTATACATGCATTAATATCAATCAAGACTGAATATTATAACATTTTGTAAAAATACAGACAACTGAGAGGGATGAATCCCAATCCCAATTTTCCCAATTGAATCACACAAATATTTTACTTTACTTTATTTAAATTCTTGTAAATTCCATCATACACAACAACTTTTCCAACAAATTTTTACATATTGTTTTCTAGTTAGTGAATATTATACTTGAAAATTCAACTATTCCTTGTGGGTTTCATATCCTTCCTCAGGGGAAAATTTATTACTTCTGAAACGATACACTTGTCGTAAAGTAGTCATCAACAATCCTCTTATCATAGTTATCTAAAGATTCATATTCAAGTTCAAACAATTAACCGATTTAATTAATCAACTAAACCAGATATACAAAATTAAATCAAAATATCATTCAATCTAATATGTATTTAATCATTATATCAAGATTCTATTGGTTCTTAATCTGATTCTAAAATTAGAAATGCAATTTACAATCACAAAGAGAAAAATTGATATTAAAGAAGAGAAAAACAAATCCAGAGCGTCAAACAATAAGTGGAAAACTCAATTTGGTTTGTTTGATCTTGATTTCGTAAATTGAACCTTAAGATTTAGTTTTCCATGGATGAAGAATACCAAGAGAATTTCGAAGAAGAAGAGAGGAGAAGAGGAAAAGTTAAAAACATAATTAAAAAAAAGAGAGGAAAGGAGGTGAAGATGTTAAGAAAAGACAACCAAGTTCAAAAGGGTGGTGCATTGACCAATAAAACTCTTTCAAAGTTTTTTGAAAACTTTTTCTAGTTAACTGGAAATGCTTTGTTGAATTAAAAAATTAAAAGATTCTTGTATGCCTTTTTAACATATTGATCAACTGAACTTTTAATAACAACAAACAACAACTAATATAGTAGATATTTAAGAGATCACAAGTGCATAAAAGATAGAAAATTTTATAGTAGTTCACTTTTTTCCAAGAGCTACATGCACTTGCTTAACAACACTAGTTAAACTTACACTAATAACAGTAAAAATTGTGATAACAAGTATGCCAAGAATATACTTCTTGCATCCTATAAAACTGATTCAACAAGACTTTGTAAAACCCTATTACAAATCAATAATTTGGATACCCTATTTAGAAACACAACTTACAATCTACTCAAAACCAAATACAAAGAAAGATATAACCTAATTTGTTTGATTATAACTAAACCCAGACAAAGATAAGGTTTACTTCTCCTCAAACAACTAAGATGACCTCTAAGATTTGCAAAGAAAGTTCCAACAACATTGTTTTAATTTCATAAATACATCTCTTCAAAAGTAATACATTTTGCATAATTTTTTTGATAAAAAACTCAGATCTTATAAAATGATTAAAAAATGAGAGTCATATAGAATGTATTTGATAGTTTTAATGGATTGAAAGCTCAAAATAATATGTTGATTTCACTTACTAGTGAAAAGAACAAATTTAGTCATTATTTCAACCTATTAGAGATGGAATGATAAAAACCTTCTTAGAACTTAAGTGATTTCAACCTATTAAAGTATCATTTTAATAGATTAAAAAGACTTTGTTAGAACCACTTCAGGTCTTAATTAATTTCAACAGATTAACTCGACAATTTAAGCGATTAAAATATTCATTATAGTCCTTTAAAATTTTAAATACAAACATTTTAACATATTTAGTTATCTTTTTAATCCATTAAAGTTATCTCTTAACACCTTTCTTTCGCAAAGGATCAAATCAATCACTGGAAAAAATATATACAAATAACATACACACAACTTAATAAAAACTATGTCTTCAAACTTCACAAGGATTGGATTCATCAAATACAAGTTTAGGGGTGGCAAAGCGGGCCAGCCCGCCCCGCGTTTGGCCCGCAAAAATGCGGGCTGGGTTGGCCCGCCCCGCAAAGTTATTGCGGGCTAGAATTCTCTACCCGCCCCGCATAAGAGCTGGCCTGCAGTTCTTTTTTTTTTTAAAAAAAAAAATTAAATATATATTTTTTTACATTTTGTTCTTAAAAAATTATTAAATTAAACCTATATATTTGTTACTGTCAAACCTAATTTTTTTTTCCTTTTCAAACATAGTCAAACATCAAAACATTAAACATTAAGATAAATATCAAATATCATTATTCTTCCACTTGCAAAACATTAAAAATATCTAATTCCAAAACATTAAGCATAAACATAAACATTAATTCAAAAACATTATTGACGCGATTGTGTTGTGTTTCTTTCTTTGAAATTTTGTGAAAACCTAATTACATTGCCATGCTGCTGCTAAGTGCCAATTTTTTTTCTTGCGGGTTAGCGGGCCAGCCCGCCCCGCCTTGCTGCTGGCCCGCGCGGGCTCCGGGCTAATGCGGGTTAGCAGGTTGAAAAGGTCAGCCCGCCCTGCTTTGCCATCCCTATACAAGTTTTAGATTTAACTTTAACAAATTCCTTTTATTTAGTGAAGACAAACTAATAAATGTTCCCTCTATTGTGGAGATTTGTATGACGTGACAATTTTATGCTAGCCTGTTACATATGAAACATAGAAAAGACAAACAAAATTCTGGCATAAACATATGGTCCAAAATGATGTAAAACAATCATTACAGTCACCAAACATAATCATAAAAACAACACACACATTGTTCTCCCCCTTTGACTTCACCAAAAGGTGGGATAAACTAGAAACCATAGTAAGAAGTGTTCAAATAATACAAACCATAGGTAAGCATGATAAAAACATCAATAAAGAAACATATTTAATTAGAATGCTAATTTGCTAGTCTCTTCTAAAGAATCAGAAGTTGTCAAGTCTGATATGGAGATTCTCTCTTTGATCATCTAGATGTTGAACCGTGCTACACAAAACTCGTAGTGATCCTTTTGGTCAACATCCATGGTGCCTATCTTGGTCAAAAGCAACTTCTGAGATGGAGACAAAGGCATTCCATGATTTACTGGTGGCACATAAGGAACAAGTGCAATGTTTTGATATTTTGTTTCTTGTTTAGGTTTTGTAGTATTATGACCAACTTCATCCTGTGTATGAGCTCCAACACCATCTTTGCTTACCCACTTATTTCTAGTTTTTACAAAACCCATCTTAAGTAGAACAACATTATTAATCTCATGAACTGATTTGATGGTTTTAGTCGTTTCACTATTAATGTTAATGGAAACTGTTCGAACACAAACAAAATACATAAACTCTAATACCAAATGATGGCATTCTTCTCCATGCTTGTGTATTTTATTGTTTATTGTTGGATGATGATGACGGGAGGTTGTGGAAATATGGAGGAAGTGAAACAATGAATCAAGAATTTATAGTGGAAAAGAGGAAGTAGCCTAGTGAAAGATTATGCCAATTCACTAGGAACAGTTCTAAAGGAGGCTGAGAGGAAGACTACCCTAGAGAGGGCTTAGGAAAGTGTTTTAGCTACAATTTGGAAGCATAAGACTAGTCAATTGCAAGCTCATTTTATAAGAGGCTATCACACTTATTTATAGTGCTAGGGTCATCCCAAAAAGAGAAACAAAATTCAAATTCAAATTATAACCTTAGATCTATAAGAGCCAATGAGAGTGTGCCTAGTGGAGATCATGCTTTCCATGGGCCTTGATCGACTTAAATAAGAGGTTGATAAGTGTCACCTATTCATTAGTGCAAATCCTCTCCATTAAGGAAGTTCCATATGGCTAGTCACACTCTCCATGGCCTCTTCCATGTGTAACACATGTTAATTTCGTCCTCATTTTCTATGCATCTTCTCTTGGACGTCTAGGGTTTAAATTGGACATAAAGAAGCTGAAATGTAACCCTAGATGATTTATGACATCATATTTTAACCATATTCTACCATTGACCCAAATACAAGGTCCAAAATCCTATTCTACTTGGCCTAAAATACAAGGCCCGATTATTCTATGCTACTAGGTCCAATATATTGCCCATGAAATAATGTCATACTTTATACAATTAAAGAAACTAAAGCTTGGCCTCAAAATGATGTTGACTTGTCTCCCTTGAAGTTAGCTGAGACATCGTCTTCTTGCATTCTTCTGACCAATGCTCTAGTTGATGTTAGGATGACTTGGAGTCTTCTTAGATACATTTTATTCCTTTCTTAATCCTTGATTTTTCCTCCTTAGTGGACCTTCAAAAGATAAACAAAATCCCAATTAGGCCTATACATGCAAGTAAATGCTTAGACGAACTCTAGGTCTTCATCCTCCTTATTTTATGTGTGTTTATGGTTGGATATTCCATCAATTTTGGTATTGGATATATCTTCTTCTAATGTGTTGACTCTATTTTCTAACCAATTATTTAAACCCTGAAGTCTATTGTTAGAAAGGGCGAACCTTTTAGCTTGTTCGTGAGTCTCTTTAAAAGCTTCCAATAACTGTCTATTATTTTTAAAAAAAAATAGAAGGAACAAAACTTACACTACTACTGGATGACTCATATCTAGCCATTAGACATAAATTTACTTCTTTGCCTTCCTTTGATGATCAACCTAATGAGGTTTCATCATTTATCCTTCCATGTTATATACACTTTTTCTGGTTTTGATCTTCTCAATTTTCCTATCAAAACCTTTTTTTCCCTATTTTGTATATTTTGATATTGAATTTTCATATGTCCTTGTTTTCCACAACCACAATAGGTAAAATTAGAAGAATTAGAACCATGTTTTCTATAATTGTACCTCATTTGTGAAGAACCATTATCTTTGTTTTTTTTTCTTTAAAAGCTTACCAAATATTTTAGTTAGCATACTTAAGTCATTGTATCCATCTGACTTATCTTCATTGTAGCCCTTCTTTTGAACAGTTGATTTGAGGGCAATTCTCTTTACCTTCTTATCATTCTCTCTTGCTCATTTAGTCGATTCATCTCTAACTCATGTTCTCTTAATTTTCCAAAAAATGTTATAATAGTCATTGTTGTCAAATCTTTAGATTTTAAAATTATTATTACCTTAGTTTGGCAACTATAGTCCAAACACTTTAAGATCTTGATGGTTAGTTGTTCATCTTTATCAAACACTTTCGTTAATCCAATCATATAATTCACAATGAGATCATCTAATAGGTTAATCAGTGTGAGGCTGTTTGTCATCTTAAAATTGTAGACTTAACTGACTCTTTTGAACACAATGAGACTGTCTAACGAGTTTAACTCTGAGAAATTGTCTAACTGATGTAAGACTGCAGGATGTCTAACAAATTTAATCTCAATAGATCATTTATGTTTATATGTGTAATAAAACTTATCATCTTATAATGTTTGATATCATCAAAACCTTCAATGACGTGCTTATCTGTATAAGATCATTTAGTGGGGTATTAGACCGTCTAGCATTGATTAGACCATTCATTGTCTTAACAACTTTGCTTTAGGTCCCTAGATTTTGAATAGTTTTAGTGTTTGGATGGAAGTTGCTTTGGAGAAAGGAATTTTAGGCAAAGGAAGATGTCTATTTTTTGATAGAACCTTAGGATATATGTTGTAGATGTGAAGGTGACACGGTCACAATTTCTCGAGTTTTATGCAGGGTTGTGTATGTTTGAGTTTAATATTAATATTAACTGAGTTGAGATTTGTTTAATTTGAATGAATGAAATTTGTTGTGTGTTATTAGTTTTGTGTTATAATGCTGCATTTGAGACAAATTAGTTCAAGTTGTGATTATCTTGAAGCAAAATATTCAATGTTCGTTTATGAGTTTGATGTATGTATATATACATATATCTGTGTGTGTACCTTTTACAATTTTGTAGAGTTTAATGTTTATTAGCAAGTGTTCTTACTGAAAACGAATTAGGAGAGTTTTTGAGGTGGAGAAAAGACGATTCGATGACCCTTTTGATCTTGAGGTGTTACTTGACCGTTTGGTTCAAGTTTGCAAAAAATCTCATGATCGTTTGATTCTCGGTCATGCATTATTGGTCTGATGATTGTTTGATCTTGAAGAGTGTTGTTTGACCGTTTGGTCTTTTATAAATTCTTTGAAGATTTGATCTTGTTTGATCTAAGTAAAAGTGTCAATCATCGTTTGATATCAGTTAACAACTTATAATAAGTATCATTGTAAACAGTTATGTGTAAAAGGAAACTTTTATTTTAAAAGAATAAGCCTCATTAAAACCTTACTTGGGAAAATCCCTCCTTAGGGAAAAAAATGAGTTGGGCTTTTGCCTAGTTGTTTAGGATTTGTGAACCAGGGAAATTTTTTACTCGGGCTCCATGATGGACACCAAATGTTCTTAGTGAAAATAGATTAAGAGAGTTTCGAGGTGGAGAAGAGATGACTTATGTGTGGACCAAGCTCTCGTGTTGACCGATCACAAAGAGAGAAGGGAGGTCCACCTACAAAAGACTCTTTGACGCTAATATATACTTGCATAAAGTTTCTAATTAAACAATGAAAAGTTTCAAACACTTTATTATATCCTAAACTATATAACAAACTTAGAATTTCATTTCCTGTTGTCTTATCTAACAAACTTAATAAAATTTAGATTTTGGTATGTAGCTACTTATTCAAATTTTTTTTTTCAATATGTGACTATTTTTGTGAGGTAACCTTGTTACTAGTGCCATGTATTTAGTGGCTATATATGTAAAGAGGCAAGATCCTGGTTGACTCACTATAAACATATTAGGTATGTAGGCCGACAATTATAATTGTGCAAACAGGATTTAGGAGAAAGATTTAGAGGTAATATGTCACATACGAGGCGAAAGGTCTATAGCGACACCCACGAGTATGGATGGAGTTGTGTCAGGACGACATTCAAAATTCGAAGTACATCCATAGACAAATGTTGTCTATGAGGAAACATCTCCTGACCGAGATTATGCCGACCTTAACATCTTTACTCAACATGGGAACACTGGCGAAGAAGAAGTCCACCGTCGGCATCCACCGATACCATGATAAGTACTCGATCACCCTCTTATCCACCACGAGTACCCATACCATAAAGGTAACTCACTCTTAGCCTATTTCACAACCAAATCTGACGCTCTATCAAACATATCTATGCGACATGATCTCCTTGCATAAATTTCACTACTCATTACTACTGAAGACTCCTCAGACTCTGCCGAGGTGTGCCCATAGAAGGAAGAAGAGGAACTACTAAGGGAAGACATCACTAACTTGGAGGAAAGCGAAATTCTCAGCACTTAGTTACTATTCGGGATGCAGAGAAAAGGATTGACCTACTATTTGGGAGGCGGAGAAAAGGAGTGGTCCCCCACTTTAAATGCGCTCCTATTTATAGGAAAGGAACCACAAGGAACTCAAACGTCATAAAATTTTGTGACCGTTAAATTCTATCATATCCAACAACCACAAAACAAAACACTTGAATCCTAAGGTAAGTTTAAATTCAAAATTCCTCCCAAACATAGGGAACGTTTTGGAACTTACTGTAAGCTTCTTAAACAATATTCACTATTCTCATCTACCTGTTACCGAACTCTAACTTAGACATCAAAGTACGTTTTGTAGATATTCCATCCTCATCGACCAAAAATAAAAAATCTCACAATATCATTAATTATGATAGCAACAACACGACGAGACAGAAAAAGCACCAAAAGACCTTTTTGAAATTAAGACCTTCTAATACAATAATAAACTTAAAATTTCATTTCGTATTGTTCTATCTAACAAACTTAATAAAATTTAGATTTTGGTATGTAAGAATTAACTGGAGTTTATAATGAACTTAATTAATTGAACAATATAACCATTTTAGTATTTTAAACAGTCATTCCATACTTATTCAATTTTTTTTTTAAATATGTGACTATTTTTGTCAAGTAACCTTGTTACTAATGCCATGTATTTATTGACTTTGTCGAGGACTAATTTTGGTCAAAAGAACTTATTGACTATTTGTAGTTGAATTTTCCCTCTTAAGTAGAATTAACAAAAATGATAGTTATTTTTGTCTTCTAACTAATTGATTCATAGTACAAATTCTAAAAATGTCACTTTAGGTATAAAAGAAAGGATGAGAAAAAAACTCATCTAATATGTGTTTGGATCTTAAAATGAGAGTGTACCAGTATAGATAAAGAGGGGTCCAGATAATACTTGAAACTGGTAACATAATTGCTGACGTGTCTCCTTCAAATCTCCTTTCCTCAATATTGATGCTCAAGTCAGGACTCTAATTTAGGTACATTTTAGTGAATGGGAGAAACGTACCTTACTCTTTTCTCGAGAGCTCTATTTATAGTATTGCTTTATGGGTCTTTGCTCTTAATGGGTTGGAGATCAGTTGTTGACTGATGTGTAGTTGTTCCTTAATCTCAGAAAAGTGTATGTTCAGTTTAATATGTTATATTAAAGATATTTTTCGGATATTTTGAGATGTGCATTGACTCATTCAATGCTAGTGATAACTGTTATTTATTGTACTTGTTATGTTATATGTTATTTGATTCGGACGGTTGGTCACTGAGACTGACTCTATGATACATAGAGTAATTGTTAAGTTAATAAATAAAACATAAATTATAAAAAATAATTATATATATACTTATACTAAGTTTCTTATGTTAAAAGATATTTAGTGAAGTGTACGTGAGTTGTTGTAAATTTTTAATGTGTTTAATTTTTTTAATTAAAAATAATGTAAATCCTTTAACATGTTCTAGATGCTCTGAGGTGACATATAATATGTAAGATATTGATCAATATTTTTTATTATTAATTATTAATAAGAGTAAAAATTCAAAACGACAATGACGACGGAAAAGAAGGGATGGTAGAACTTGAACCGACGGAACTACCTTATGAATATTAATAAAGGAGTATTTCGTTTTCGTTTCCAACGTTATTTCAATATTCATATCTGTCGACAAATCTATTTAAAATTTACCAAAATCAATATATCTAAAATCTAAAATTAATAAAAAAAAACTACCTAATATTATCTTCATTCTTTTCTATAAAGTAAATAACTAATTTTTTAAGAAAAATGAATAAATATCTTATTCATAGAATTAAAGTAAATTTAAAAGCAACTGTGAATAATCTTTAATCTATCTATATTTTCTGTAATTTGAAATAAAAGAATGCACATTTAATATATCTTACGTGTTCTTAGATTTGTTTTAAGACTGTATCTTTAGTATATTTTATCCACATTTATTTCTCTTCAAAATACGGATAAAAAATAGCATTTCATTACAGTTTATTTATTGTGTTTAAATAAATAATTGATATTATGTTGATAAATAAATTAATATTATTTTGATAGACAATTTTAATAAAGCAGAAAAAACGTAATAAATTTTATTAGATATTAACTTAATTTTTTTTATAGGAAAATCTTCTAATTACATACTTTTATGTCCAATGCACATTTTAATAATAATAACATATATAGTTAAAACATTTAAATTTTAAAAATATAATTTATGAGATATGTTATATTTTTAAAATGTTAGTAGATAAGAGTACTTTTTATATGATATTAACGATTAGGTCTAAGTGAAAGTTATAGTTTAAAATTAATATTAATTATTGTATTCATATGAATAAAATGTTTTTTAAATAAAAATTAATTCAATATCAATTTCTGATAATGATATGATTACTTTTTTATCATTTAATTAAAAGAGCCAATTCCATACCTAGTAATCTGATTTGAAATATAATTAATGATAATTCGTTTATGTAAATTTATTTGAAATTGTGATAATATCTAAGGTTTGTAATGAATGATAACTTATCCATTTAGCTTATTTAATTTTATAATTAAAATTATAAACAATATGAAAGCATTTGTTTTATCAATATTTAATTTCAATTGTTATCTTATTAGTTAGAAGGTTTTTTTTTTTTTATAAACTTCTCTGTAAACATTTATAGAAAAAAAAAGAAAAAAAAATTAATAAGCATTTTTCTTAAACTAAAATAGTAGTTAGCGTTCAACATAGGATCAAAACTTTTTTTTTTCAGGCAGTAAAATTAAAAAGATTTTGTCATAGTAACTATGATAACTTCAAATCAAAGATTTCGTATACGATGATCTATTTTCAAACAATATGATCTTATGGACTGCCTATTACTATATGTTATTGGTTATATTATCCACTTCAAAAGAAAAATAACATGTTAGTCAAAGTAAGGAAATCACAAGAATACAACCTACGAAAGAGTTTTTGTGAGTTTTGTCCATCCTCGTTATAGAAAAAGAAAAACCCACTCTGCCGAAGAAGCAAAGTCAAACCTTACTCAAAAGTTGTTTTATGCTAATAAAAAGTAGGTCTTCTAGGAAAGCACGTAATGTTATGAACAAACTTAGAGCAACTCACAAAGGTACGAAATCAGGAATATATATATATATATATATATATATATATATATATATATATATATATATATAACAAACCAGATAAATTTAGTTAGAATAAGTTTTGAATAAGTTTATTATTAATGTTTTGAAATTAAGTATATTAAATAATATTGTTAGGATTAATTATCACATTCGATATATTTGTTTTGAAATTCGGAGTTCCATAATTGTTTTGTCTTTAAAAAGGATCTTGGAGGGTTAGTGGAGAAATGTGTATTTAAATTGTCCATGACCTCGACTCTTAAGTAATGTGGAACTATTGAGCGTACTGGAACAAGTCATCGAATCAATGTTTAAAGGGAATAAATGTTTGTCTTTGAAACCACATTTTCATTTCTCGAGTTGAGGGCTAAGGCCACAATGATTAATCTTTGGAATCACTTTTCCACCTAAGGATTAGTCTTTGGAACCTTTTTTCCATTCTCACGGACAAAACTAATCTTCCCACCTCAAGTCCATTAAGATAGCATCGTTAGGGTTAATCATCACATTCAAGGTATTGTTCGCTTTGGACCTCGAAACTCCATCATGATTTTTTCCTTAAAAAGGCACATCAGAGAGTTTAGGGAGAAATGTGTATTTAAATTTATCTTGATCTTGACTCCTAATCGATGTGAAACTATTGAGCATAGCAAAATAGTTAATAAATATTTGGATATTTATTTTTCAAGTAGAGTAGAATTTTCAAGGGTAGAAATGACAAATATATTAATAAATAAAAAATGACCAAAAATTATTTTTAAAATTGAAAAAAAAGCGCCACTTTATTTTGTATCTCATGCACAAGTTTTTTAAAAATGTAGACGCTTATTGTTAAGGCAAAAATTAAACACCTTAAGATTTTGATTAAGCTAAAAATAGCTAAGTGTAAAATATTGTCATACTTCACATGTAGGATGATAGTTCTACAAAAATAACAGACTATGTAAGACATAAATGGTTTGTTTGACAAACAATATAACATTGTGTTTCCTTTTTCATTAAGTCGGATAAGGCACATAAAAGAACAAATGAAATGCGTTCAAAACATTAGATGATATGCACATAAACTAAAAAAACATTGTACTTCAATAAATATTTGTATGTTTATTCTATGTTGTAGGAAATGTCTATCTCTCAAAGATATTTGTTCAAGATAAAATATAAATCAATATTGAGATCTCTTGGGACACGAGCTAAAGTTGCTTTCTTCTTTGACTTCCTAACACAAAGAACATTTCAACTTTGACCCAAATATCTACTTTATAGAGTGTGCACTTTTATCATGAATTGATGTAAAAGACTATGCTACACATTATCAGTTAGCATGATGTTGCGTAAAGGAAAAAATAATTAAATTCAACAATCATGTTGAAGCCCTTCCAACGCAAGGTGGACATGAAAAAAGAACTGAAGTTGCTCAAGATATATAAATGGTCCCTCAATGACTATCTTTTTTCCAGCAGATGTATAAAGCCTAAAGAAAGACAAAGTCGAGATTGCACTGTGCCAAAATGTTGTGAAGATGTTGAGTAATCCTCATAGCTTCAGAAAAGAGATCCTAATGCTTAGATAAGAGAAGCTGCCATGTTTATGGATAAAAAAAATTCATTAGAATAACACTGAAAGTGTTCATTAAATCACCCAACATAATGAAATTTTATCTTGTATTCGTGGAAATACTTAACCCCTTCGTAGAGTGCCAAAAGATCTAAACTTGGAGAGAAAACCTAAACTTTGTACTCATTATTAGTGGTCATACCCAAAATGATATGTTGATCATTTAAACATTGAACCTTCAAGACCTTAGTCGGGAGTGGTTGTGATGTGAGTTGATTTTTAGATGTTTTCATTTATGGTGACACTTTTACTTAAGGTTGGGATTTTAGAAATTATGAGTGAGGACCTAAGGAAGATTCTTACTGGATACACACTTAACCAAGTGGTTAAGTAAGTGTGAAGGTTCACTTCACAAAGCCAAAAATGAAAAACAAGATATGGTGAGGATGAGATGCAATTGCAGAATTGAAATGGGCACAAGGTAAACATCAATGGTGGTCAAGGCCTCCCAAATGATGCACCATACTCGTGATTATGAGTGAAACCCAAAAGCAACAAATAAGAGACTAAGAGACAAAAACATAAATGGAATGAAGAAATGGAAGGAAAAATGGAATGAGAAAACTTATGGTGGTGGGTGAGAAATGTCACGCCACTTGGAGGGTGGTTTTGCTCCAAGATGAGTGTGTTGGCGCCACTTGAGAACCTAAGAGGATATAAGCCTCACTAAGAGCTCACACAATTTGTACAAAGTTTCTTTACCTTATTCAAATTCAATTTGTAAAAATACAATGGGTAGGCCTCCTATTTATAGGTGAAGAAGCCTTGGAAAACAAACAAGAGGAGGAGGATGGGAAAAGGGAAAAAGGGGGCATCCTTAGGGTTTGACTGTCAAACCCGCACCATAGGCTTGTCCTTCTAGAAACTAGGTCAAAACTCCTTCCTAAAGGGTCAAAAACAAGCTGAAATGATAACTACACTCCCTATTATGCTAAAGACACCTTATTCTAGCCTATCTTTGCTATTTGGACCCTTAAAGTGAGCCTAAAATTATTTACAACATATTCTATCTCTTAAGAAGACCAAAAGGAAGAACAGTTGGTGCTCTGGTTTATGCCCATCTCTTCTGGTTGGGTCCATGAGATCCTTGGTGGTCTTGAATTGTTTGCTTAGATGACTGCTCACCATGTGCTTTGTCTTTTGCTTCTTTGGTCATCTTTATAGCTACTTGGTTTGTATCAGGTGGTTAGGCAAACAATACTCAAAGAATTAGTCAAGAGTGGCTAGATGCCGAAATAATACTTAGTTAAGCCATGAGTGACTTCGTAAAGAATACTTGGTTGATCCAAGAGTGACTTGGGAAAGAAATACTCCTTGATGGGCTCATCCAGGAGTGGCTGGGAGTTATAAGAATACGCATTAAGCCAAGAGTGGTTGGAGTCAAGAATACTCATTGAGTCAAAAGTGGTTGGAGTCAATAATACTCATCAAGCTAGGAGTGACTACGAGCCTAAAGAATATTTTGGTGTACTTCACAATGGTAGTTTACATAGTTGAACTTGACTTGTTGTCAAGAAGTGGATGTAGTTTGTTGCGAAAAATGAACCAGTATAAATTGTTGTGTGTATTTTCTCTCCTTTACTTTGTATGTTATTATCATCTAGACTAACCCATGAAGGAGAGTTATTGTGAAAGTAGAAACTTATAAGTATGCTAGAAAAATTTATTCTATGGGTTAAATTTCATTAATTATGGGATTATTTTTACATATACAATCCTAGTATTAATATCAAGATAGTGTAAGCAGACAAAATAAAAATATAGCAAGGCTAATATAAACTTCATAAATGCATCTAGAATAATCACAATTTTGACATTTACTACAGTTCTTAAGTTAAGAAACCTTACAAAAGACGAGAATTGGAATTAAGCCATGAAAGAAGAGACAAGGGTATTGTAAAACAACATATAACTTAAAAAAGATATAAACAAGAAAATTATAAAACTAGAGACATAAACATAGACCAATACTTCATCAAAGAGAAACTAAATAGTGGTACTATAACTACAATCTATATGATTCCCTTCAAGAATTCAATTGGCTAAAGTATTCATCAAAGATCTTCCCATATAGTGGTTTTGAGATCTTGAAAAACAAGAATGATTGAGATTCTTTGAGTATCTTCAAGAGGAATGAGAGATTTAGTGATGTCGTCCGGCTTTGCATCCTCGTGTGTAGATCTTCTTCTTCAATGTCTTTTATTTGAATTTCTTAACAGATGATGAATGATAGCAAAAACATGTAAAAAGTGTAGAAAATTTCAAGAGGAGATGGAAATTATAAGTTCAATCTAAGTGAAAATTTGATTTTTTTTTTCAAAGAGCATAACCAATGGAGTTTATGACAATTTTTGGGCTAAACATGACTCTAGACAAAACATTTATGATTATAAAATCAAAATAAGTCAATTATAAGAAAATTTCATCGAACAAATTTGAAGAAAACTCAAGAAAATTCAGAAGAACATATATGAACACAAGAACACATAAAAGCACATACATGAGGTTCAAGTAAGAACAATGAATTTGAACTGAACAAAAAGACAAAAAGACAATTTTAATCGGTAAATTTTTTCAAGATAATCAAGAAAATATGAACAACACGAAAATTGAAAAAAATATAAAATAAAGAAGCTAATTATATTTGAAACCTAAGCTCTGGTACCAAATGATGGAGTTCTCCTTGGCTCCATGATAAATTCTTTGGTTGAAATGAATTGAGAGTGGATTTGAATGGCAGTGGAAGGAGTAACGATTAAATGCATGGAGAATCTATGAGCAATGGAAGGAGAATGGTGGTAGGTAAGAGCTTAGGCCAACCTTCTAGCTCTTTCCCTAAGTTTATCAACTAAGAGATTGAGAGCAAGAGATAAGAGAAACTATGAATGAGTATTGAATTGTTACCAAATTTGTGTTTTTATTCCTCACTTAGTCTCTCTTATCTCTTGCTCTCACTCTCTTAGTTGAAAACCTTAGGGAAATAATTAGAAGATTGGCCTAACCTCCTTCTTGGCAACATTTTCCTTCCATTGCTCATGGATTCTCCATGCATTTGATCTTCACTACTTCCACTGCCATTCAAATCCACTCTCAATTTATTTAAACCAAAGAATTTATCATGGAGCCATTGATAACTTCATCATTTAGGACACTATATTTTGGAAGAAAGGGGAAAACAATAGTGAATGTAAGGGTTCTGAAGATTACTTACCAACTCAGTGAAGGTTGAGAATTAGCACAACCAATCACACCTAGAATGTAGGATTTAAGGCATCAATTTTGGAAGAAAGGGGGAAACGACAAGGAAAGTAAGGGTTGACTTACTAACTCAATAAAGATCGAGATTTAGGACTACAAATCACACTTGGAATTGGAGATTTAGGGCACCCAATTTTGGAAGAAAAGGGGGAAATGAGAGAGAAAAAGAGAAATGCGAGATAAATTAATAATTAAAGCATGGGTTAAGCCGACCCTACCATCTTAATAACTAAAACAATAGTTAAGTTGATGCTAACATAATAAATAATTTATTGTTTTGCTCATTTTTTCCACACATTTTTTTTTTTTTGCATTTCATTTAAATTATTATTTTTAAAAAAACATTTTGTGTTGGCTATAATTTAACTATTAAAAAAACAAAATCTTGGTATATGATTTTGCATCCTAAAGCTCGATGTTTTTTTTTTTTATAATTCAGCAATTAGGGTGGGCTTGGTCGACACAAGGTTCTATATATGTATTTAGTGTCGGGTTGGAGTTAATTAAGCTGACTCAAATAACATTGACGTTATGCTGTGGTTGCTAATCCATGAAATTCTTGTAGTGAACATTCAATTTCGTTTGGATAAATAAATTTTGTTTATAAAGAAAAAAATGTATGATCAATTTGAGAAAATGAAAAAAGAAAAAAATATTTTAATAAAAATAAAATTAAATAGAAAAATTAGAAAATTAGAAACTTAAAATTATAAATATATAAGTAAGAATTTTGTTTATAAAAATATTTCGAAACTAGAAAGATAATATTTAATAAAAAATTTAGTTTTAAAAAAAAAATATTTGCATAATTTAGTTATTTTATTTTCATTTTTTCAAAGTAATAATAATAATAAGGAATAAAAAAAACATATTGACCCATCCCATTAAGTTTTCTATGAGATTAGCCTAATGCGTTTTCTTCTTGCACATCTATACCTTCTTCTTGCATTTTCATATTCTTTTTTAAAAAAGTTTAATTTAGTCTTAATAAATTTATAATTTCAATTATAGAATTCAAGAGATGTTTCTTGAATTCAAAAATATCTTAGGAGAACTCTACAATTAGGATTATATTTTGAATTTTAGAGTTATCAGAAGGTATTTTCGAATCCAAAAAATACATTTCAAATTCTATAATTCAGAATCCAAAATTATATTCTAAACTTTACAGTTCAGAAAGTATTTCCAAATCTAAAAGATATCTTTCAAGTTCTAAAATTTTGAAATATAATTAATATCTTTCAAGTTCTAAAATTTTGGAATACAAAATTATATTTTGAATTGTAAAATTCAGAAGGTATTTTTGAATTCAAAACCTACAGATATTTTTAATCCAAAAATTGTCTTCCAAATTCAAATTCTACAATCCAGATTTCAAACTCTATAATTTGAAAGGTAATTTTAGAATTAAAAAAATTATGGAAGTGAAAAAAAAACTATGGAAGCAGTTGGAAGAAAATGCGTCAATGAAAGAGAAAACAAGAAAAACAAAAGGGGGTGACACAACACAATAAATACACATCAAATGATGGTGATAAGTTGACACCGAATCCCGTGAAAAAAATTCACTAACAACCCAATAAATTAATATTTTAATGATGTTTATATTATGAAGGCAACCATTTTATTCCCTCCCCAGCTTTCTCCTCTGCTTTCTTATCTGTTGTTATCTTCTCCTTATTGTGTTGATGTAGATTTTTATGATTTATGTGATTTCTTCATTTTTTTTTCTTTTTATTTTCAGTGATAACATGAGTTGGTCTTTGTTCGAAGTTCCGTGCTCCTCCTCTTGTCCTCCCCTCGCAACCATTCGCCACCTTCGAAGCTCCCTACAATTTCATTACCAGGTTAGAAGTTTTAGATTTATTTTAAATTTTGTCATTATTATTTGTAATTACTAATTGTCTTGAATTATTAGTTATAATAGTAATTAATCTATAAATAATAGAATTATTAATTAGTAATATTTATATGTCTAAGTAGATTATTAGTTGTGTTATTATTTAAATTTTTAGTTAGATTAGTAGTATAATTGTAAAATTGGAATTGATTAATTAATTAGAATATTATTTTAATTGTAAGTTAGACTATTGATTAAATTATTAGTTAGGTTATTATTTAAATTATTAATTATATTATTAGTTTAATTTTAAAAATAGAGTTGATTAATTAGTTATGTTATTTAAATTATTAGTTACATTATTAATTAGATTATTAATTGAAATATTCGTTGATTTTTATTGAAATTAATATTTAGATTATTAGTTGTAATTGTAAAGATTGAATGATTAATTTTTGAATTGTATGTATGTAATTACAATTATTTAATACTTGTTGGTATTGGGTTTGGGGTGTCCAATCCCCGACAAATATTGTTACATTTTGGAAATTTTGTGTTTTAAGCGTTATACTGCCTATATCTAGTAGACTTTCATTGAAAGACCTTTAGTTTTTCGTTTGAGATTTAATACATTTATTTGTCTAGTACTCTTCTAATTCTAAATGTGTTTTTTTCAAACATTTTATAAAAAACATAGGAAGTCGTATCGATAGTAAATGTATTGAATCTTGAATTTGTTAGAATTGTAGGCTTTAAATAAGAAGGGGAGTGAATTGTTTATGGAGGATTTTCGCAAATATAGAAGGTATAGTGAAGGCCAATGATAATTGATCCATTAGAAATCTGTTCAACTAATTTTAAAAAGAGTTTTCACTTAACAACAAAAAATCAACCAATTGTTTTTGCGACACAATCGGTTGTTTATAGCAGCAATAATAAACTTCAAGCAAAAACAGATTTAAAGAGATAACGGATAGAAAGGCTCACACAGAAAATTTATACTAGTACACTCATAGCCAAGAGTTACATCTAGTCCCCACAAAACCTTCGAGTATTCCACTAACCAATCAAACACTTTGATTACAACACACACCACCTTTGGCAATCACTCCATAGAATTCAGAACACCCTCTGAATCTGCACACCAATAGTTCTTACAGAAATACACTTGTCAAGAGAGAAAAGGAATGATAACACCTGATACAATCACAGATTGAATAGAAGAAGTACAAAACAATCTTATTCCACTCTTAGAAAGAATCCAAAGCTTGAAGCAATCTTGTAAAAACTTGATTTGAAAGTATTCTCATGAATCTATAACAATCAGGAGCGTAAAACAAATTATATATACTCCAATCAGTTGTTAAAAACATTTAATGCAAAAGCCAAATCAGTTTTAAAACAAACATAACAGATTAAATCAGTCCAACTGAATTCTGTTAAGAATTTTAAAAAATCAACCAATTTCAAGTTTTTTTCAAATTCTTTTCAAGAATACTAAGTGTAAAACAACCGGTTGAAACGACAATTCAACAGGTTGATTTTCCACTTTCTTTAGAAAACACATTTTTTTTCAAAAGAACTTGAATCAAGCAACCTTGGATAAAATCTATGAGTGAATTTACACATTCAAACTACACAAAAGCCACACACACAAGCAACAACAAAGTCTTCAAGCAATCTTCTTGGATTTAGAGACATCAAAGCCTATGTTCAATAATCTCCCCCTATTTGATGAAGAAAAATCCTTGGTTTGCTTGTGTTGTTCTGTTTGAATTTGAAAACACCTGCAAAACATAAATTGTGCATGTACCAAATAACAATAATACCCAACTTTAAACAACACCATTGAACCAGTTTTCATCATATGATTTCCAGCAAGAAAATCGTAAAAATCAGTGTGAAAACCAGTGAAAGAGGTGCAAAATCAGAGCAAAACCACCACCAACTATAAACCAAATATAAACCATATAAGAACTAGATAAAAGTAGCAACAGTTCAACAATGAAAACCAGATAATTCTCCCCCTATTTCTCTTCACAAATAGAGTAAGACAAGGGAGAAGAATAGAATTAAGAAAAAAATTGAGAATCAAGAGTACCCAACTCATTTCTTATGAAGAAAAACTTGTCCTTAGGCAGTGGCTTGGTGAATATATCTGCAAGTTGTCTTCTAGTTTCAATAAACTGAACTTCACAATCCCCATTGCTCACATGATCTCTTATAAAATGGTGACGAATCTCAATGTGCTTTGTCCTTGAATGTTGAATCTGATTTGGTGAGATTAATAGCACTTTTGTTATCAAAAAGCAAAGGCACCTTGTTGACCTTCAATCCAAAGTCCTCTAACTGCTGTTTGATTAGAGAATTTGAGCACAACAACTACCAACAACTATATATTCAGCTTCTACAGTGGAAAGGGCCACACAAGCTTGCTTCTTGCTATGCCAATATATGAGACTTGAACCAAGAAGATGACAAGTCCCACTTGTGCTTTTTCTATCTAGCTTACACCCTGCAAAATCATAATCAGAATAACCAACCAAACGAATAGGAGAGTGAGAGGGATACCATAAACCAACAATGGTTGTACCCTTGAGATATTTCAGAATTCGTTTTGCAACTTTGAAGTGAGATTCTTTTGGATTGGATTGAAATTTAGCACAAAGACAAACTGCAAACATGATGTCTGGCCTGCTAGTAGTGAGATAAGGCAAAGAACCAATCAATCCTCTAAATTTTGTTTGAGCTAATGTTGTTCGAGCCAAGTCATCATCCATATAACAACTTGTAGACATTGGTGTGGATGCCTCTTTGCAGTTTTCCATCTCAAACTTCTTGAGAATCACCTTGCAATACTTGGTTTGGCAAGGAAGATGCCATCCTCTAATTGCTTGACCTGCAACCCTAAGAAGAATGATAACTCTTCCATCATAGACATTTCAAACTCCTCCTGCATTACTGCCACAAATTCTTCACATAAACTATCATTAGTAGCACCAAATATGATATCATCAACATAAATTTGAACCAAAATGATAGTAGATTTGGACTTTTTAATGAAAAGAGTCTTATCAATTTTGGCTCTCTCATAGCTATGAGACAAGAGGAAATTGTTAAGTCTCTCATACCAATCACTATCTTGGAGCTTGTTTGAGCCCATACAAAGCCTTCTTCAGCTTGTAAACATGATTGGGATGTTGATGATCCTCAAAACCAGGTGGTTGTGAGACATAAAACTCCTCGTTTATGAACCTATTTAAAAAGGCACTCTTCACATCCATTTGGAACAGTTTGAAACCACTCATGCAGGTAAAGGCAAACAACAGTCTCATAGATTCCAATTTGACCACATGTGCAAAGGTTTCATCATAGTCTATGTCTTCATCTTGATTGTAACATTTGGCAACCAACCTAGCTTTGTTTCTTGTAATCACTCCAGCTTCATCTAGTTTGTTTTTGAATACCCACTTGGTTCCAATTACATTCATGCTGTCAGATTGAGAAACTAGAGTCCATACATAATTCTGGTGAATTAATTCAACTTTTCTTGCATAACAACAATCCAACTCTCATCCTTAAGTGCTTCACCTACATATTTGGGTTCAATGTGAGACACAAATGCCATATGTTTGCAATAATTAGACACAAATGTTCTAGTAGAAACTCCCTTATCAATCTGCCCAATGATATTTTCCACAGAGATATCTCTAGGAATCCTCCATTCTTTGGGAAGATCATTCTATTGCACAAATTCAACCAGTTGTTTCACAGATTCAATCGGTTGTTTTTCTGGACAGGTTTCCAGCTTCTCTATAATGATGTTCTACTCATCCTCTTTTGCAAACTTCTTTCTGGATTCTTGTTCTACGTGAATAGACTCATAAAAAACAGTGTGAACAGACTATTTTACAGTCATAAGCCTCTTGTTATACACTCTATATGCATGACTAGTTAATGAATAACCAAGAAAGATACCATTATCCATTTTTTCATCAAACTTGCCAAGGTGTTCCTTACCATTATTTAAGATGTAACACTTGCAGCCAAACACTTTTAGATGACCAATGTTGGGTTTTCCCCCATTAAACAGTTCATAAGGAGTGAATCCTATTCCACTCTTAGAAAGAATCCAAAGCTTGAAGCAATCTTGGAAAAACTTGATTTGAAAATATTCTCATGAATCTATAACAATCAGGAGTGTAAAACAAATTATATATACTCCAATAAGTTGTTAAAAACATTTAATCCAAAAACTAAATCAGTTTTAAAATAAACATAATAGATTAAATCAGTCAAACTAAATTCTATTAAGAATTTTCAAAAATCAACAGATTGAAAACACGAAACAATCGGTTGAATTGGCTTGACAACAAAGTCAACAAATTTCAAGCCTTTTCAAATTCATTTCAAAAACACTAAGTGTTAAATAATCAGTTGAAACGACAATTCAACAGGTTGATTTTCTACTTTCTTTAGAAAACACCTTTTTTCAAAAGAACTTGAATCAAGCAACCTTGGATGAAATCTATGAGTGGATTTACACTTTCAAACTACACAAAACTGATGGAGGAGGGCCAAGCACATCCCACCATGAAAGCCAAGACCCAAAGCTAGACTGTGATGAGCGTTTAGACTCAAGGAAGGAGCGTCTAGGACGTGAAGAGGGGAGGCTACACATGGAGCATCTAGGGGGAGACCTAGACCGTCTAGGCCCTATTACAAGGTCAATGGCTAAGCACATTCACGCCCAATTGAATGAAGCCACAGATGGAAGAGAGAAAGCCTTGTACATGTTACATGGAGGCCCATTAGGGGTGCTTAGTAATTAGAGAAGTGTAGAAAGCATAATTGAGTGAACATTCTAGAATCTCTTTTGTTTGGCCGGTCATGAGCACATGTGCCATGTGCTTTGTGATTTGCATTTCATTTGGCTTTCATTTCATTAGACATTAGCT
>Ga0123342_1000470_pt1 | contig 63558 bp, 38 predicted proteins | sample Turbeawhitnodule_FD_89960 | JGI IMG/M metagenome (GOLD analysis project Ga0123342, IMG submission 89960) | Root nodule microbial communities of legume samples collected from Mexico - Turtle bean Mexico white nodule | ecosystem: Host-associated > Plants > Roots > Nodule | place: Mexico: Nepantla... | reverse complement strand
GATGAGTGTGCATTTGTCCATTGGAAATAATGAAGAAGATGAGAAGACCAAACTTTTGGTTAAATGGAACTTCATTCTAAAATATTGGTTCATGTTAGCAATGAGAATGGAAGTAATAAAATTGACAGTAATGTTGAAAGAGAGGGTGAAAAAGATGAATAATGTTTGCTCTGAATTGTTTTATATTTTGTTTTCACTTTTACTATGTGTAAATAATAATATTATTTATTCAATTTTACTATTAAACATAATTATATAAAAATAAAAAATGCGGATACACAGGCACGTGACTGCCTGTGTTCCCGCTAGTATAATATATATATATATATATATATATATATATATATAATTTCTCAATTTAAAATATTATTTTTTATTTATTTTAAATTTTTTCATTTAACTTTAGAAAATTAGGTCTTAGACCCATTAATATTACTGCTTTATCTAGAAAGATAATAAATTGTTAAGAGCAATGGTATAATTGTGTAGTGGAAGTTGAATAATAAATATTTAAAGTTGAAGGGCATGAGTGATAATTTCTGAGAATCTACTTGCCACTTCAATCATATTAAATCTGTCACTAATCCAATCTTAATATATCTCTTATAAAATTCGTATCACATAAATACTATATTGCTCTTTTCTACGGTCAAAATACACGCCTCTGCAATTCAATGAACACGCTTGGCACGTGCGTCCAATTGAATCGATCCGTTGGCACGCGCGACCAAGTTACACACACATGCTTCTCAGGTAAAGGTTTGCAAATATGAAAAAATAACATATAATAACAACTAATACAATCATTTAATAACTATATTACAATAATATAGTAATAAAAACAGATTATTATAAATTAAATGAAATAGTTATGAAGTTGTAAATATAAGTGTATGTATTATTGGTTTTAAGGTGTTACATCGTTTATGATAGGTTTTGTGGAGATCTAGTAATTTATATGTAGTGGCTAAAGAGCACCCACTTTCTTTAATAATGCAAATAAGGGGACCAACCCAAGCTCATTGCACCACCACTAATACACTTTTTCAAAGTCTTAAATTCATTTAATTAATACTCTCAACTTCAACTTCAATATATATACAACCTTATGAAATAGATACTTAAATGAATATTAATATTTTACTAGGTTATATGTTTATTAATTGATTTTTTTATCGATAAAGAATAAATAAAATAAATTGAAGTATTTAAGAGATGCTCTAATATCTATAAGAAAAAGATTTAAAATTGATGAGGTCAAAAGGCCACCATAGTATACACGACCAACAACTCAACAATAAAAAAAACAACATAAAAAGTTATTACAAGAATGTTGCATGCTAAAAACATTCACAGTTGTACAAAGTTACCGCATCTAAAAGGAGTCCCTACACCAGAACATTTCCCTCCCCATCCGTATATTCCATTTCCATGACCTAACCATGTAGAATTTTGTTTTAAGTAGTGTTGTGGTAGCTATGTGAGAAGAGGCAAATGTGTCTTCATACCGGTTAAATTCTGTTAGTGTTGAACTGTGTTTGTGACCCCAACTTGTTTAGTCAACCTACAATTACCGAAATTGTTTTTGACTGGACTACACCACAAAGAACTCAATTACCTTATCAAACACAATAAATGCATATTTATATACATCCTACATTTACTTCTTATTGAGACATTCGTACATAATGGAACTCAAACACGTAATCAGATTAAAACACCAATCAGAGTATGAAAATAATGCAGACTTTTCTTTACTTGATATTCAAGACCAAGTTTTGAGTTGAGCAAGAGCAAAAAAAATTTAATGGATTGGATCTATAATTCTTAAAAATAATGTGATTCCTCGATTTCCAAATTTATGCAACAATTACAACTCACATACACCCCATGCTCTATTTTCAGCCTAATTACCTCAAACTCTTAAATTGACAAAAGTGATATTTTGTTTCATAATACATAACAATGACTTTTCCAAAATAATTGTAACAACAATTCTAGACACTCAAGATAATTTCACACTTTAGAAATATATGGTAACAAATTCCTCTATTTTGCCACATAAAGTTTAATAGTTTAATTAATTTAATGGTAAGATAAACAACTTTGTTGTGAGGACTACACATCATTAATTGACATTGAGTTATGTAGCATATTAGAAAAAGTTGTGAGTTAACAATTTCATTAGGTGTTTGTTAGTGGAAAAAGATTAATTTCTTTATGAGTTAATTGATGCATATAAAGGAGGTTGATGAACATGTGGCAGTATGATACTGGTAAAGTTGAGGAGAGGAAAGGGATGGTGATATATATGTTTGTGTAGTGCGTTGAGTTTTGTTCAACACATGCAATTGATTGAGCCAGAAATTCATGCATCATGCTACATACTTTCTGATATTTCAAGGGATAGATATGGTGTGTCATTTCCTCCCTGTAATGTTGGAGCATTATTTGATAGACGTCTGTGAGTTATTTTTTTTTTCTTTTATCGATAAGAAAAAATAAATATGAACCAATTATTTTATAAAACAACTCCTTTTAAAAGAAAGATCATACAAACTTATCAAAAGTTGTCAACTCAAAACCATCAGGAACCATTAAAGAAAACATCATAAAATTCACATACTCAAAACTATCAGACTCTTAATAAAAAACAAACAAGTCCACAAGTTCTCAGATCAAGACATCAATCAGAAAAGAAAAAAAAATATGCTGAAACAAATTTAGTTGATAAGCAGATGAAATCTTTGGTTGAATCAAGAAAAAAAATTCAGAATCATCACTATTTTTCTTTTAAATATGTGTTTATTTATGTGTGGAATGGATGAGAAGATAATAATAACGAGGGGCAAAATCCCAGATAGCACTGCAAAAGTTTGTGAAAGTAGAACCCACAGAAACACGCGTGTGCGTTTTGTTTCATCTTGAAATGTTTCCTCCTCGGATTTTCCTTTTCCTTTTGCTGTTGGAAAGAGATTTTGGATCCTCCACCACCACCACCCATGCCCAAGGGAATGTTTTGATTTTGGCTATCATTGATCAATTAATGAATTGGTACCTATGCAAAGCAAACATGAACAACATTATTCATCACGAATCTAGGAGATGTTAACGTGCATTAATGAAATCTAGTGTGCTACCTAGGTTTTGAAAAAGAGAGGTAGAAAAAGCAAAACTTGCAAGTGATTCATAAGTGGGGGGCACATGACATGATATTTGGAATTTGGAAAGAAAAAGATTACGCAGCTTTCCATATCTTAATTCATCCCATCATTGCATTCGCAGCCCTAATGACCTATAAACACTTCAAAACCATACCATAATTCTCTACTCATTCAACTCACAATTTTAATATATCTCACTTTTTCTGATTTGATTTTGCTACTAAGATTCATTAGCTTTGTTGTGAGCAGTGCAATGTTATCTTTCCAAGATATCCATATCCCCATCCCTCATCATGTTATGGTTTTTGGGTACAATCCATATCATGTCCTACTACTATCTCAAACAAAAAACTATTAACTTCCTTTTTCTTGCTTTTCAATCCTTTTTAATGCTTCTATTCAAACTGTTTTATTGAATTACCTCAACAATCAAAATAAATTAATTTATAGACTTCCCACTTTCATTTTTAATGTGTAAATAGTTTTTGTCGTACCCGAATTTGTTGGACTAAATGATTGATAAGACAAAAAGTTACTCAGCCTTTTCGTAAAGTAAAAACTTCGTTGAATAATTAGTTAATCCAAATTAGGAACTACAAAGTATCATTAAAGACTTGTTGGGCTTGGGCTAACATCATTAAGTAGAAAGACCATATAGAAAACTATAAATAGGAAAAAATCCTTACAGTAAAAGGTAATGACTTTTATAGTTCTAAATTCACAAACACCTTAATACCCCAACTGACTTAAGCATTGATGTCTCTTTGCAGATGCCCCACTCTTCTGAAGATACTTGATAGAAAATATCCGATCTCTTATATTGTATGAACAATTTTCATCTTTATTAAGAATATAAATAGATGTACAAATTTATAATATATTTATATTTTCGATCACCATCAATTTATAAGGTAATATTTTTAACCTTCCTAGATTATTTTATAACCAAGAAGAGTGAATAAAGAAAAATAATTACTGTCAATATTTTGTTATTAATGAATTATATTATTTTTTTATAAGAAATTAAAACAATAAAAAATATAAAATTAAATCAATGACAACACATTTAACTCAAATAAAATAATAACAAAACAAAATGTTTAGTTTCATCAATATCCATATGGACAAAGAACTTATCAATTAGGGATTAAAGGAAATTCCACAATTTCTTTAAATGAGGGTTTTCTCTCAAAACATGAAGAATTTCATACTTGAATAAGGTTGATGTCATAATTGTTTTGAGAATCTATTTGCAAGTTGGAATTACTGTGTAATATACATTGGAGATTTTCCTTTCAAATCACACCATATTTTCCATAAGGATTCTATGGGATAATATTGTTGATAACATCAAAGGTGCATTTTGTTTTGTTATTTGTGTATAAAATCTATTAAGTTGATTTTGTAGATCTTTCGTACTTACTTGGTTGAGAGTGTACAATGTGTACATCAATCTTTTCAACAGAAAGACCCTCTAAACATATAAATCTAGATTTTTGGAGATTAAGTTTTAAACATGAATCATTACAAAAATCACGTAGAGTGGTTAAGATTAAACACATATACGATCCTCAAAAACCTTACAAAAATAATAATTAAATCTTACAATTTTATTTTTCTATATAATTTTCCTTTTGATCACAACGGCCCAATTTTTTAAACTTCATAAACAATTATTTTACCCATATCAAAATTGTGAGACTCATTATGAGTGTTTGGGCTTTCAGCTTTTAACATGGCATGTGAAGTGAGCTTGCAAAGGCTTATTATTGTCACACCCATTTTTGTTATTCTCTTACCCTAATTTCCCTTTATTCTAATCCTTTTCTCTTTCATTTCTTTCCTCAAAAGTCAAGTCCTTTCAAAGGATTCGGGACAAGTTTTAATATTTTTTAGTTACAAAATTATTTAAAGGATAAAAGATAATGAATACTTAATTCTTAATATATAATCTATAATATTATATTTGACTTGAATATTAGAGTGTAATTGTAGTTAGAAGAACATGAAATAATGAAATAAAAAAGGTTGGAGATGTGAAAAATCCAAATAGAACTACCTATCTGTGTAAAATATCCGATATTAATATATATATATATATATATATATATATATATATATATATTACAACTTAACTTTTAATTTATCATTTTTAACGTATGAATTTTAAAATTACTTCCATTTTACTTTTCTTAAATCTCATGTAAAAAGATTATGAAGTTGAGTCTCATGTAGTGTGAAATAAGATATTAATGGTCTAAAGAGTAAAAAAAACTAAATACTAATCATATCAATAACAAAACAAATAAATTAATTTAAAATGAGGTAAAAAATATATATTTCTATTATCGAAGATCATAATTAAAGAGATTGCTCATATAATCAATATTTTTTTTTTATATTTGTTTCTCCAATATATTAAATTTATTTTATTACAATTAAAAATAAATTTCATTACTATTATATCAATCATATATGCTACTCAATCCAAATAACATGTTTCTTTTATACTCGCAAATTTATACAATCAAATCATGTTGCTGTTTGCTATACGTACAAAAGTACTACCTTTTCGAGTGTATAAAATAGACACATTCTGTTAACAACAATGATCACTAAAGTAAAAGAAAAGAAATAAAAAAAAATCCATTATATATTTTAAGAATTTTGAATGATAGTCAACTGAAAAAGAGAACTCAATTTTATACATAAATATATAAATAAATTTGAATGATAGTCAACATAAAGTTAGGCTAGTGGGCATTACATTTATTAGCATTAATTATATTTCCATGTAAGTTCCTTATTAAATATATAATTCTTTTTAGTTTTAACTATGAATGTAAATATCAGGATATTAATTGGTATTCACTAATATCCATTAACATGTTATACTTTTTAAAATTGGAAATAAGACTATTTTAAAATAAATTTTAAACTAAATAAAACAGTAATTTTAAATTATAATATAAATAAATCCAAATAAATTATACAAATTTAATATCATTTGAATAAAAAATATAAATGTCAAAATAAAATTTTCGCTAAAATACGTAAACAAATTATTGGATGTTATGATTTTTGGCATTAACAAACATGTAACTAAAATACGTGTATATTATCAACATATATTTATGAAATTAAAAATATCCTTTTGGTCATTAATTTTACACATGGATATAGGTTTAAGTAAAAAATTGTGAACTTTAGTTTATATTTTAATTATTTTTATATGATTATATTAATAATCTATGTTGTATAGACATTGACACAGATACTGATACATAAGGAGATACGAATAATTTCTAAAATGTAAAAGTAACATAGATCTATATATTATATAATTATAAATTATATAAATTGATAATAAAGATTTATGTGTATAAATATGTTTTAATTTTTTTTAATAGAAAGATATTCAAAATGATTTGTTTCATATTTTTATAATATAATAAATTTGAATTTTTTAAAATATAATATATTTTTATAAAAGAAAATTATATCAAAATTATCAAAAATTTAATAAATACATAAAAACCGTATCCGAGGTAATAATAATACATAAAAATAAAAATGGACTAGGGAAGAAAAGTTGTTAGAGTAATTGGTGGTGCAACCGTGCAGACACGGAATTGAGCCGCCGCCTCAGCACCAGAAATGATAACATTTGTTTACTTTTATTCAATTTTTTTATTTAATTATTATTTATAGCATGCGATATTTGTGCTTCAACGGAGTTTCAAACGAGAATTTTGTAGTGATGGGAACAGTTTCAGGGAGGGAGATATGGAAAGCACACACGTCGTTGGTGATGGTGCAGCTGTTTAGCGGTGGCTATCACGTTATCTCGAAATCGGTTCTTGACGATGGCATCAACCAAATCGTCTACTGCGTCTTCCGCGATCTCATTGCCTTCCTCATTCTCGCTCCCGTCGCTTATATCCGTGAAAGGTTCTTCTCCTTCTCACTCACTTTTCTTTTATGCATTTCAACATTCAACCATGTTCTGTAACCGATTGCGCTTCATTTTTTTGCTTCCATTTTCATTTTGGACTGATCAAGAACAAGAACCAGATGATTGATTACTGATCCATTTAGTTTATTATTAGCGACACGATTTACAAATATCTTCATTCTTCTGTGCTTAAATCGATCATTAGATGTATGCATTATCATAACAGCTCTGATGATCCACTACCACGAACTTAAGTCGAATCTTTTAGACTATTCTGATACCTATTTCTATTTAAGTGGATTGTAGTTTGTATGTCATGAATAACATAGCACATTTTCTAAATAACAATGTCAATTATTTTATTATTTGTAGGTATGGTTTAATAAAATTAAGTCAATTAAGAACTCATTAATCATATATTTAACTCCATTAACGGGTGACTCAAAGTAATTAAATTCAATAAATTCAGTTCATAGCGTATTTAAATTTAGTTAGATTGAAATGTGTTTAGATTATGGTTTTTAAAATAGGTAGCAGACGGTTTTAAAATCATAATTTATGCAGGTGTTGTCTAAATTAATTAAATATAAACGTTGATTAAAGTTGTTTTCTATATAAACAGATAATTGTTGTTTGAATTATTGTCTATTCATACGTGAGCATTTATATAGAAGGAAAGCATAAGTGATGATTGTTGTTTGAACCGTCGTATATGTTTTTGTTATATATGACAAAATGTTTACATAGACAATGATTATAGTTACAAGAGTAGTTCATAGTATTTCATAGACTACGGTTTTAGTCAAAATTATCATCTATATGAGTTATTTTGTTCAATTTATTTATTACGTTTTCTTTTCTTTATTAACTTGTATTGTTTAAAACCTTGGCTAGATTCAATAATAATGCAGAAAAACTTATAAATACTTTTAAAACAGTATATAATGAATGCAAACGAAGTTATAAAGTAATGTGTAAAGTCAAAAAATTTATACACTAATTATATAAATCTTAACAACATATGATTTAACTATTTTGATCATCATCTATCATAGAGTGTTATAGAATGTTATGAAATATGTGGTTCAAGCGTTCCTCACATAGTTTGTTGATTATGAATCCAGTGGTTGAACATCTATAAAATACTATATCATGAAATAAGTTCAAATTAGTCCATAAACCACATATAGTTTTATATAAACAATTAGTGAAACATGATTACCTAGTCCTAACCTCTGTCAATTTCGGCTCTTACGATGGTTGTTAACCATTGCATTATATAGTAGTTACACTTATACCCTCCCATTTGTTTATTACACTACAATTCAATATTAATGGAAAGTTAATAATGATATTCACAAGATAGGAAATTAATATTGAAAATTACTAAAACCTTTAGGTGTGACTATGTCATCTTTTTGGACTTGGACTTTTCACTTTGTTAACCTCTCTATATGTTATATCCAGTGTATGAGCTAATTAATAAAAAACAACTTGTTAGGGTTAGGGGACATTTAAATAATATACATAGGTAAGTTAATAATGTAATTACCACTCCACTTTTTGCTTGAGGTATGTGAGTGACTTATTGTGCAATGAGAAGAACTATGTTGTAGTGTGATCATTCAGGAGATATCACAAGTAAATGTCAATGGAGTTTGCATTGAGAAAATAATTAGTATAACTTTAAATGATGAAATACTAATAATTGACAACTTAAAAATTGTACTTACTCATTAATGTAAGTGAAAAAATATAATGTATGTTTCCTCTGTAAACACTTTGTGATGTATTTTGTGATGTATGGTGATGGGCAATTGCTTATTGCACCTAATCAATTTTGACTCGCACCCAAAGAAAATTTTAAAACCCCATTCTGCCATTTTCACACATTTGATTACGGATGCCAATATTGGGAAGTGATTTTTATAGATTTTGGATTTCGAAATCCGAAAGGTCATTTTCATATTTTATTTAAGCTTCTGGATAGTCATATCCAAAAGTGAGTTATGAGTTTCGAATTTTCATATATGGAATGGTGTGGTGTAAATGGTGTTGAGGATTGAGATCCGGAATTCATTTATGTTTGCTTACGGATCTTGACATTCAGAAGGTCATTTATGCTGTCCAGATAAGCTTCCGGATGGTGAAATCCGGAAGTGACATATTAGTTCTGGGTTTGTATATCCAAAACTTTGTAGTTTGACTTACGAATATGAATATCTGAAAGACAAAAATTTTAAATCATTGAAGACAAAATGGACATTTCACGTCAATGTGTTGGGTGCAAATCTGAATTGATATGGTGTAGGAAGAATCAACCTCTTTGTGATGTGTGTATGAGTTTCAACTTTCCTATTTCCATTTGATTAATTAATTGAGATCCATAAATCCATAAACATCATATTTCTCGTCATTAATACATACTTCAAACAAATACCTACAAATATACTTAATTAAAACATAATTAATAATTTAAATTATATAAAATAAAATAATATCTTTTAAAACATGTGTATATACAAGGAGATGTGATTATTTCTTCCAAAAAAAAAACAATAATATCCCAAGCACTCTCTATCAATACAAAACCCTAACATATAATGAGAACAAAATTCCTAACATATATTGAAAATGGTAGAGTTAAAATATAAAAATATAAGGAGAATTTGCAAATATGGCTTCAACCTTGAGCCTACTAGTCTAGCTATGTTTCTGCAACAATCTCTACGTATTTTCCTTTCAACTATTAACCACTTTTTCAAAAAATGTAGGATTAGTCTTTTCTATTTCTTTCTCCTCGTTTAAGAACTATTACAAGATTATTGCAAAAATTATATATAGAATAATTTTCTAGTAATCAGTTATTCTTTTCTAGAAACTTCCGTTTTATAAGTGAAGAAGCTTTTACACTTTAATACACTCGAATATTCTCATTTAAGATCCAATAAACTTTGGATTAGAATTCTTCTCTTGAATTTTTAGATCACAAAGAATAATGATGTTTTATTATAAGATCTTATGTCCATAAACATATTCGTGGAAGAATGACAATAGCTTCCTATCAAATACAATATATATATTTTTTAATTTTTTAATTTTTTATTTGCTAATATTTATATAAATAGGATGGTTTCAAATTTTTTATTCACAGTATTTTTAATTTTCTTTTTCTCTTATATTCTTTGTATCTCATAATCTCTTCCTGAAGCCAATTTTATTTACTTTCACTATTTTTATTTATTTCTTATTACTCCGAGAATCAAATCAAAATCCATTCAATTCTTATTTTAAATTTATGTTAATCTCTTATTAATTTAAATTCTTAAAACTTCCCACATTTATTATTTTAGTAATGTACTTTTCATTAACTTATAGCTTTATATTGTCATAATTCTACAATTTTTGTTGTTTGTAGCATTTTAAATAAAATCTAATTACTTAATTATTTATTTTTAAATTGTATCATTAAAAAATATTTTCCAAAATAATAGTATAAAAAAAATCTTACGTTTATATTTCATTTATTCTATAAATACAATAATTATAACTTATTAAATGAATTACTAATGAAATGTAAAATTTTAGAGTTTTTTATTTACTCATTTAAGAATCCTAAGAGAAATACTCAATTGGAGAGTGGTTGTAATTTAATTAAAGATAATTTATTTTTGTAATTATATTTTATGGATACGTTTGCATAATTTTAATAAATATTTTTTTCTTTAATAAATATCATAATAAAGTAATAATTATTATACAGTTAATTTTTATTTTTTCATATCATAAAGAAAATTGAACACACCCCGGTTTAAATATAAAGTAAATAATAATAGAAAATTGACTTCGATAAGAACAACAGAGAAAATGGAGTTGCTTAGAGATTGGGGCTCTTTTCCTCTGGCATAAGAAATTCAACATAGTTTATTTTGAATTCAATGGTTTGAATTCAACGAAACCCCAATCTTGAAGGTGAATTGTGTCCCTCTGTAGAAAGAGTTGTAATCTAATAAATTGTAAGCTAATAATGATGGCAACAGTGTCAGGGGGTGAGATATGGAAGGCCCACACGGCCATGGCAATGGTGCAGTTATTCAACGGAGGCTATCACGTCATCACCAAAGTTGCCCTTAACGTTGGAGTCAACCAAATCGTCTTCTGCGTCTTCCGCGATATCATTGCCCTCGCCATTCTCGCTCCCCTAGCTTTTATCCGTGAAAAGTACCTTCCTTTCTCTCTCTCTCACACACACACGCTTCGAATGTTGGCGTTTATCTGAAAGGGGCAAGTGAATTGATTGCTTTGGTGTTGTTTTCAATGCGTTTTTTGCAATGCATGTATCATTGATTCGGTGTTGTACTGGTCCCCGGTTTATACTTCTGTCATCAATTCTACTTTCTTTCATTGCTTCTTATTTTGTCAGCACGATTTCTAACACAATTGCAATCTACTAGCGACTGTTGGTCAAAACTCATTGGGAATACAAACTCACCAGTGAATTTCATTAATAAGAAGTGAAACTCACAGATTTGTAATTTTTCATAAATTTTTACTAATAATAATAAAGTGTGTGTTGTTAACATTTTTATTTTCTTAGAGGTAATTTAACATATAGTTTTCCCAAATGTCAGGGTTTTTGGTGTCTCTGTGTAGGGTGTGTTTAATTGGATCAAATTATACAGTTATCTATGCCTAAAATTTAGACCTATCTTCCATCTAGAGTTATAGTTTTTAGTATGTTTCAGTAATTAACTAATAACCAAGGGTTATCATGATCGAGGTTAATTTGTTAACATCTCAAGTTTGATTCTGGAATGCTCATACTTATGGTCAATTTTTGCCTAGATGACAGCTAATTTTATGATGCTTCTTTGCTCATTTAACTGTGCTTTACTGCTATATTATATATATATATATATATATATATATATATATATATATATATATATTCCAACTTAAGAAATGAAATTTTAACTTGCTACACTTTTATACCCATTTCTCATCGTCATTGCTTTACTTCTAATGCATCGTTATCCTAATCATGTCTGGTTTGTAGGCGTACACGGCCACCGATAACTAAACGCCTTCTACTGTCATTCTTCTTTCTTGGATTGACTGGGTAAGGTTCTGGATATAGTCACATATTCTCTCTATTGGTTATGCGTGAACTCTAGTGTTTTATTGAGGCAGTGGTAATTTGGCTTCTTTGTTAATGATCAGGATATTTGGCAACCATCTTTTGTTTCTTATTGGCTTAAGCTATACTAGTCCAACTTATGCTGCTGCGGTTCAGCCAGCCACTCCGGTCTTTACTTTTCTATTGGCTGTGATGATGGGGTCAGTTTCTCTCGCTTCAATTCTACATTATTTTTTGTCAATTTATCTTTTTCTAGAACACACAATTCCCCACTATTGTTGCACTGGAATTTATACATTAAGTAAATCAAGATACACCAGGACATAGAGTAATGTGCACCTGATAAACTTATTCATGCAGTACAGAAAGAGTGAACTTGCTAAGATATGAAGGTTTGGCCAAGGTTGGAGGAACTTTCTCCTGTGTTTCAGGTGCTGTACTGATGGTTTTGTACCGTGGTCCGCCATTGATAGGATATTCAGAAACAGACTTTGTATCACACAGTGAAATAAGTGCCAAAGGTCAACCAGAGCCTTCTGGATGGTTAATTGGTGGCTTACTGGATCTTGGATTTGATCAATTTCATCTGGGAGTTTTGTGCTTCATAGGGAATTGCATGTGCATGGCTGCTTTTCTAACCATCCAGGTTCTTCTCTTTTTTATATTCTTCAAATGATTGTTGACTACAAGAAGCATTAAGAAAAAAACTGGTAGTGATCACTGTCATTTCTTATCTCTATTATTAACTGATACTTATTTGTTAAGTTCCAATTCCATGCATTATACACATGTGATGTTATGCTCTCTACTAATCATAGTGGAGTGAACCAGATGGTTCATCTGGAAAACCTGTAAGTGATCCTCTAAGCCATTTATGTTTAGAGATCTGGTCCAATTTTCAGGATCAACCAGGTGAGACCCTCTTGACTTGCTTCAACCCTCTAGACCTGTTTTCATCTTATTAAGCTGCTTGCAGCAACACCAAGACAGTTGTGGAGACTGCTGGTAAGAAGTGATTCCTTGCATTGAGTACTTTGAAACTGTCGTGAAAATTGAGTTTGAACAAGAAGATCAAGCTTGGATGACAACTAAAAAAGTGGTTCTCGAAAGTAAATGAATGAATCAAAATAATAGAGCCATGGTTAAGGCTCTATTATGGATGAAATATTGGAATAGTAACATACGAACAAGAACCAACAACATTAGATTCTTCATAAACAAGAAGAATGAGTATTTATTAATTTTGTTAGAATCTTGTAAATATACTAATGGTGGATAGTATTTCACTTTTATGATAATTTGGGTGGTGGTAGGGTCAAGCATTCACAACGCCTTGTCTTGTCCTTCAAAAATGGTGATTGAATGTTCCTTGTTTCTTTTAAGAGGTAACCCCATGGGTTTCTTGGAAACGGCAGCATATGTTGTCAACAAAAATTTATACAACTAGTGCTTTTTGTACTAATCTCCTTAGCATCAACACCTTTCCGAGGCTACTACTAGCAAAATTCACCTCTATTGAAAGGAATATTCATCAATCATTCATTTAAGCTTTCAAAGTTATTACAAAATGAAATTTAAGCGAGGAATGGACATCTCGAACATGAGACTGAATATTTGTGGGTGATTTGTTAGCAGTCCGGTAACGGATGACACAATACGCCCACCAAATCTCATTAGGATAGACTCTTATACCATATTAGAAAGTAGACTTTAAGCTTAAGTCAATCTTACAAAACCGGCTTTAAGTTACATATTGGATAGTATTGAATGGATTAGTGACAAAACAAGTCACGGACAATAGTATCATTCTGATACCATGCTGAGAAGAGAAGAATTGAGAAGGAATATAATGAATTATGTGTGCTAAATTTTTTAACAATTTTATGATATTAGGTTCTATTATATGTGAAAAATGTGCTAATAATTATTGTGAAATATTTCCAGGCTCCACTGTTAAAAAAGTATCCGGCAAACCTATCTGTCACGGCATATTCATACTTCTTTGGAGCTGTTCTGATGGTAACTACATCTTTCTTTGCAACTAACGAGTCAACTGACTGGAGATTGACACAGTCCGAAACAATTGCTGTTATTTATGCTGTGAGTCACTAGAACTTCAAATCAACCTTCAATATTATGAGCCATTATTAGTTATCTATCTCTGATAATTTTAGTTCATCTTCTTTATTCAACATTTGTGTGGTTTCATTCTTGAACACCTCAAATGCCAATTTTATTTTTTTAATTGTTTGAGTATGTGGTTAAGAAAGGGCTCACAGGCTCCTATCATGAGCACTGTTACTGTTTCCTCTCTCTAGTTAGTTAGCCTAGTCAGTTGGTTAGTGTCCAAATACTCTGAACCTTGTATTCTCACTGTGTATAATACTGCTGTATCCTTAAATTCATCAAATAATAACACAATTTAGTTTTCTTCCTTAGCAAGTTTATCTTGCTTCTCTTTGAAGCTTTACAATGGAAGCATACTCACTTGTGTATTTTTTTATCAAGGCATACCAAGTTTTGCATTTGAGGAAAATGAAAAGACGTTGTTCATGCATGCAGTTTTATAAGATTTCCTTAAGATGTTGTTAGTTGTTACCGACAAAGTTAGTTTCTCAGTTAGTTAATCTGTTGTTTGGCTGTTGCCGGCTCAGCAAAGTTAGTTTCTCAGTTAGTTAAGCTGTTGTTGCCAACTCAGTATAGTTAGTTAGCCCTTCTCTGTACCCTAAATGAACTGATCTCATTGTTTATGAGGTCAGAATAGGAAATACATACACAGTTCTCAATTCAGTTTCTCAATTCAAGTATGATCTTTATATCAACTTTTAATAAATTTCTTTGGAGGATTCTTAGCATGTAAGAGTCTGACAGATGTTTCCCTTATTTGTTCAGGGATTTATCGCATCTGCCCTTAATTATGGACTGATTACATGGTGCAACAAGATCTTGGGGCCAGCCATGGTTGCTCTTTATAACCCACTTCAACCAGGAGCTTCTGCTCTCCTATCTAGAATTTTTCTTGGAACTCCAATTTACATGGGAAGGTACATCTATTACTCCTAGTTATTGATGCATTTTTTACTAGCCAACTCAACTTTTAATGCTATTTCCAAAAGGCAGCACGATATGCTTTATTTCCAGAAAAGATGCATAGTTGTCTTCAATAAGTAACTCGTCTTTATTTTCTGTGCAAAATTTGTTTAGGGTGTGATGTGTCATATTTACTTTGTTGGTGTTTGAAAAAGTTTTTACTAAGCTTATTTAAACTTATGAAATATATTTATGGTTCTTATAAACTGTTTTCAGTTGATTTCAGTAAGCTTCTTTCTGTAGTTTATTGAAATAAGTTTATGTTCTAAAAACATTTAGTAAATTTCAAGATGAAGTTTATGGCATGAGCTCTCATTTGTTAAGAACTTGTCCAACAAGAACTTGATCATGTTATATATCAGAATGCATCTGTTGTCTATAAAGCTTGTGGTGACTAGGTTTTGTACGATTCCAGAAGAGACATCCTGGAACAGTTTATTGTATTGTTTCAAGTTTCTTACTGTTTTTATTTTTCTTTATTGGTGACAACAGCATTTTAGGGGGTTCTTTGATCATTATTGGTTTGTATGCGGTTACTTGGGCGTCTTATAGAGAAAGACACGCAGCTGCTGCAGTTATTTCTCATGGCTCTCGGGTCTCTGAATCACTTATCCATGACAAGACTTCTTATAGAGTTAACATTTTTTCAGGCCCCCCCATCATGTCCCCAAAGCCTTCAGATTAACATTTGTGGATTTTCATGTAAAAAGTTGTCTCATAATTCTTTGTTCACTAGGTTACATCTTAAAATGATTTCATAAGAATTGTTTTTAACAATAAATTTAAATCACCATTAGAGGTCAAATTAGAAAGAAAAAATTATGTAAAAGAGGGGTTATTCTATTTTGTAAGAATAGGTTTATTAAAATAAGTTTAGTATGGTTAAAAATTACCCTATATTCTATAATTGAAAATCTAAAATTCAAAAAATAAATTTTGGAAATCTAAATCTAGAATAGCTTATTGTATTTTGGAAATGAAATTCTAAAATAAAATTTGAAAATCAAAATCTTATTAAACTAATTTCAGAATGCAAAAATACGTTTTAGAAAAAAAATTCAAAAAATGAAATTATTCTATAAAAATATTTTCGAAATTCAGAAAAGTGTTGACCAGTAAATAAGGATTGAGTTCGAAGTGAAATAAGGATTTTCTTTGGGCATGATTTAGAAAAACGAAGAAATATAGAGAGTAAATGAATATACAAAATTTAGAAATATAATGATCTGTGGATTTACCATCATCTCATCTGATAAATTTTTTGTTATATGGTCTGTTGAATGCAAAATGTTATTTTATTTTTTTTATAATTATTAGGTGGTAAAATGATTTTTAATTGATTAATTAGGATAAAATTATATTAAATATTTGGAGTAGTTGTCTACCAAACTAATATTTCAACAAAAAATTACATTATTTTTATGAATCTCCGAAAATATTTTCAATTTTATAAATTATTCATAGTAATTATTTTTCACAAAATGGCTGACAAATCAAAATAGATATGAGAGGTCTTAACAAAATAGATAAGACATTATAAGAAAATGAAATATGACATATCAACTTGGTCATTTATACGGGCAAAAAATACAATTATATGGAAAGCTTACTCAAGAAATTGTGAGAAAAAAATGGTTTGGTAAGTATGAGAAAGCTTGAAAGAAAAAACAAGTTCAGGAATGATATTAAACAAAAACAAAAACAGTTTATCATTTTACCTTCGATATTGAATGAGAAAAAACAATGTTCCAAAACAAAAGGAAACTGAGCTCAAAATAATGTTGCCTAAAATACCACAAATTTAAAATGGAAAATAATTAAATTAAAGAATGATATCAAAGATAAAAAAATTGAAAATAGACTGATTATTATACTTAGATCCCAAATCAAGAAACTACAATATATGAATTAAAAAGTATATTAAACAACTAAAAAATGGAAACGGGACTCATTAATTTGATAATTGCACCTTAGATCCCAAAGGAAGGGATTTTAATTTTCCAAGAAAACATAGGTAAAATGAGTTTTAGGTCAAAATAATGTTAATTAAGATACGAAGAAGCCTAAAAAATATATTGATAATAGTATTAAAGAGAAAAGGTGAAATAGATACTATGAAATTGATCATTTTACTTGAGACCCCAAATGGAAAAACAAATGTAATTTTCCAAAAGGATGAGGTAAGAGAAATTTTGGTTCAAAATACTGTTGGTTACGATATGAAAGGTTGAAAAAGAAAAAGAAATAAATTAAAGAGCAAAAATTGGAAATGGATTTTATCATTTTATCTTAAATCCTAAATGAGAAAATTATAATTTTTGTATAGAGTTGAAATTGGAACAATATATTATTTAGGTGATTATTGATAGGTCCAAAGTCCCTTGAAATGGAAGGTTTGAATGGTTGAAAAGAAACATATGATGAAAACGTTGTTTTACTCTTTCACATAATAATGCTTTGACTCAGTCTTCTGAGTCTGCGTTAAGCTTTGACAGACATATCCTTAAATTGAGACCAAAAAGACAAAGCAAAACAAGTTTGAATGTCAACATGAAATAACAACTTGTTTAAAGTCTAACGGGCCAAAATATAGTTATCAGAAGTTTAAGTTAGAACTTAGAAGATAAAAAGATAAGAAAAAAACCAAGATTTCTGTGTCCTAAAGTTGATCCAAATTTGGACCTAATAGCAATATGAATCACGTGAGATTTAAATTAAAAATTTGGTAAGAATATGAGTATTTTTTAGGCTGATTCTCCATGCACCATGCGAACGAAAAACACCTAACACACTGACGTGAAGTATTTGTTTTATCTTTACTAAAGTAAAAGAATTTCCATATTCATATTCGTAAATTAAATTATGAAGTTTTTGATATGCAAGTTTAGAATTAATATATCATTTCTAGATTTGATCATCCGAAATTTTATTTGGACAACATAAATGACCTTTCGGATGTCAAAATCTGTAAGAAAATATAAATGAATTTCAAATCTCGATCCTCAACACCATTTATAACACATCATTTCGAATATAGAAATCCAAAACTCATAACTCACTTTCAGATATGAACATTCGGAAGCTTACACAAAATACGAAAATGATGTTTCGTATATCAAAATCTAAAGTATATAACCATCACTTCCAGATTTCTGCACCCGTATGCAAAAATGAAGTCAATGACAATGTTGAGTTTTAAATTTTTTGTTGGATGAATGTCTTAATGGTGCAGGGAGAAAAACCTAATTTTAAATGTAGAGAAATGAGCCTTAAAGTAGGGTCAATTAAGCCCATATGGCCCAAGAATTAAAGGAAATAGCAAAACTAAGAAGGCAATTTCTCCATACAACATATCAATTCCAACATGCACCGAATCTGTTATTAAAAATGATAAAAATATCCCTCTTAAATAACGAAAATAACCTTTACATAAAAGGAAAGTGTAAATAAAAATTACTCCTAGAAGCTTTTATCCAGAAATATTCCGAATTTTAATTTCCAAAACATTTTGGATTCTAAATTTTTTTTATCTAAAATGCATTTCTAATTTTGTGTTTCGGAATGTATTTTTTTTTTTTTGAATTTTATTTATTCTTCCAGAAATAAGGGTAATTTTAGAGATTTAAAAAAACTATAGAATACATGTTAAAATTGACATGGTGTAAGAAGAAATTGCCTACTAAGGAAAGAAAGGAGAAGAAAAAACCGGTTTGGTTGTTGTGGTGTGTGTTTTTGCACTCACCAACGACGCAGTTCTGTGCAGAGAGATCTGCGTATATTCCATTTCCGTCTTCACTGCACTTTCATCTTCAAACTGACACTACCCAACATAACTACCTCTTCTCTCCGATCTCATTCAACTCAACAACCACCATGCACCATTAACCCCAACCCAGATCCAATCCAACACCCTCACACAGAGACATGATCTTTGGCAAACTACAAGGCGTCAAGAACAACCTCCGAATCTCCGCCTCCCTTCAGGATCTCTCCTCCTACCGGAACATCGACCCCGAACATGGCCTTCTCCGAGACCCATCCAACGCAAGTTTCTCCAAAACCAAACCACTCCAACTCCCCACCCCGGTTCGCCGGAAATGTCTCGCCCCGATCGCGATCATGGCCCTCCTCCTCCTCCTCCTTCTTCTCTACACCTTCTACTCCCACCAAGCCTCCCCCAAATACTACGTCGTTCTCGATTGCGGCAGCACAGGGACACGTGTCTACGTCTACAAGGCCCAAGTCCAACAGCCACACTCCACCAACCTCCCCATCGCCATCCAATCCCTGAAAGACGGCCTCCGCAAGGACCCCGCCAGTGGCCGCGCCTACGACCGAATGGAGACCGAACCGGGCCTCGACAAACTCCTCCACAACTTGACCGGTTTGAAAACCGCGCTCAAACCGCTTCTGAAATGGGCGCAGAAGCAGATTCCAGAGCCTTCCCACCGGTCCACTTCCCTGCTCCTCTACGCCACCGCCGGGGTCCGGAGACTTCCCTTCGATGACTCCAAGTGGCTGCTCGATAATGCGTGGAACGTTCTGAAAGGTTCGCCTTTTGTGTGTCGGAGGGATTGGGTGAAGATCATTTCCGGCACCGAGGAAGCTTACTTTGGTTGGATTGCGCTTAATTATGACAGTGGCATTCTCGGAGTTGAGCCCCAGAAGGAAACCTACGGTGCTCTTGATCTGGGGGGTTCTTCTTTGCAGGTGACGTTTGAGGGTAATAAGCAACAGCATTTGAATAGTGAGACTAGTTTGTATGTTAGGATTGGGTCTGTGAACCATCATTTGACTGCGTATTCACTTGCTGGTTATGGCCTCAATGAGGCCTTTGATAAGTCTGTTGCGCGTGTTTTCAAGGAGTTTGGGTATGGTATTGCGGATGTTATGAAGGGGAATCTGGAGCTTAAGCATCCCTGCTTGCAGTCTGGGTACAAGGCGCGCTACACGTGCTCGCATTGTGGTGCTTTGGAGAATGGAGGGGAGAGTCCTAAGGTTGAGGGGAATGGGAATGTGTCGGGGAAGAAGACAGGAATTAAGACCATGGTCACTCTTGTTGGCGCGCCCAATTGGCAGAAGTGTAACGCGCTGGCCAAGGTTGCTGTTAATTTGTCTGAATGGAGTGATGCCAGTCCTGCGCTGGATTGTGAGATTCATCCGTGTGCTCTTCGGCATAACTTGCCTCGCCCTATGGGACATTTTTATGTGATTTCTGGGTTTTTTGTGGTGTATAGGTTTTTCAACTTGAGTGCAGAAGCCACGCTTGAGGATGTGTTGGAGAAGGGTAGGGAATTCTGTGAGAAGAGATGGAATGTTGCAAAGAAGAGTGTTGCTCCTCAGCCCTTTATTGAGCAGTACTGTTTCCGGGCGCCTTACATTGCATCATTGCTTAGAGAGGGTTTGCACATTACTGATAAGAGTATAACTGTTGGTTCTGGAAGTATCACTTGGACACTTGGAGTGGCTTTGTTGGAAGCTGGGAAGTCGTATTCTGTTAGGTTTGGCCTTCGTGGTTTTGACTTGCTTCAGATGAAGATGAATCTACTTGTTCTTATTCCCATTTTGATACTTTCGTTTATTCTTCTGCTTTGTGCTTTATCGTGGGTTGTCAATTGGATGCCAAGATTTTTCCGGAGACAGTATCTTCCATTTTTCAGGCATAACGGTGGGTCCACTGCATCTGGCCTTAATATCCCATCCCCATTTCGGTTTCAGAGGTGGAGTCCAATCAATTCTGGTAAGCTAATTGCACAACTGATATCTGATTTTTTGATGATCCAATTACGTACTTACAATACAAATAAGTTAAACACATGGAAGCATGCACATTGATAAACATATTCCGATTGATTTTGATGATTTTCTCTTATTCACACCTGTTCCACGATAATCTTCTTCTTCCTTCTTTGGTCATTGCTTCTTCTGCCATTCTTGAACCCTCCAGTCCGTATTATATCCATCCAAATGAGAACCCGTTTTTGGTTCTCATTTCCATCATTCTTGATGGATCAAATTTTATAACTGGGCTCAAGCTATGTCCATGTCCCTCAAAATGAAAAACAAATATGCATTCATCAAGAAACCAGGAGCAATAGAGTCACCTCTATCATGGAAAAGGTGCAATAGCTTAGTTCTTTCTTGGCTGTACCATTTAGTTTCAACCGAAATTTCTACAATCATCATTTGGATGACTGAAGCTTACAATACATGATTTGAAAGGTAGTTTTTCTCAGGGCAATTATGCTTGTATTTCTCATCTCTGCAATGAGATATGCTCTCTTGAACAAGCTGATGTGTCTGTGACCTATTTTACCAAGATGGAAATACTTTTGGGGCAACTTCCACCCAATTCCTGCCCCTGCTGTTCCATCTCAGTGTTGCTGCAACGCCCCTAAAACCATCCAGCATGATTGTGTCTTATCCTTTCTCCATGGCCTCAATGAAAATTACATATATGTTAAGTATCTAATTCTTTTAGTGGAGTCCTTTCATCTTTGAATAAGGCGTTTTCTATGGTGTGTGACTCTACAGAACAGCAACTCCAAATTGGCATTTACCTGATCCAGAAGCTCTCACAGTACAAGCAAAGCTCCCTCTTTCTCAAAGTCATGGCCGAGCCAAATTTTTTCCTGCAAAATCTGTTTCTGCAAGGCTATACACTCATTTGTGGTCACACACAAGTCATAATGTTGATAGATGTTTTCTTAAGCACGAATTCCCTCCAGGGTATAAGTCAAAAAAGGTAGCAAATAATGTTTCTTCAGCCATAACCTATCGATTCCTTTGCTGATTATTCTCCTCCTTTATCTGGTATCAGTAAATAGCAAGTTCAAAGTCTCTTGACCTAAATGCTTTTTTTTTCTCTTAATAATCTGACATACATTCCTCCTGCTCGAGGTGTCTTGAGTGTTCTACATGTTTTTTAGACTAACATCCCACTGACACATGTTTTTGAGACTAACATCCCACTGACACATGTTTTTGACACTAACATCCCACTGACACATGTTTTTGACACTAACCTCTCTCTTACACATGTTTTTGACACTAACCTCTCTCTGACACTCTTTGTTAGGCATTTAAGTAAAATAATATTTTGTTGTCTCAGCTCAGACACTTAAGCAAACATCTTGAATAGCTTGGACATTTGAATGGAGTCCATCGACATCTTATGGATAGACATTTAATGATGCTATAGAAAAAAAATATATTCAATTTTTTAAACATTCAGCTAAATATTTCGTGAGGCATATTTTCAATCAAATCTGAATTATCAATTTAAATATTGTGTTGTGTTGTTTATGCTTAGTTTCATTACACATACAAATGCACTTTGCTAGTGTTGTATATTTTGGACTTTAATTGTGTTGGAGTAGTGTCGATGTTCGTGTTGTGCCTTGTGGCTATATTAGAGTCGATGCTTGTGCTTAGGACACAATAGATTATTTTTGGTGAAAACGCATTGTGGTGCTTTGAATCTTGTAGCATTCTTCCTTGTCAGTGTTATGCACACAACTTATAATTTCTGATGACTCCATAAATGTATTTAATGTAATAACATGAAATTTCTGCAACTTAAACAAACATGTAGAAACCAAATGTATGTATAAATTATCTTGTGTATGGGATTGTACACTTGATGATTGACTGTTATGAATAGATATTGGTGTCAAGTTTTCTAACTTCTCAGGTTAACCTAGAGTGATGCAAATCCAATTATGCTTTATGCACCTTAGCATTCCAGTATATGAAACAAAATTAACTTCTCTTGAATTTCTTATTGATCATAGATATGGATAAGTAGAGCTTATAAAGGCTTAGGCAATCCTATCCTCACCTCATGAATTATAGCTTTGGGGTTGAATTAGGCTTTAGCTCAAATTCAAGATGATATTGGAGCCTGGATCCAATATTGAGCTACCCTCAATTATCCAAAGAAGAAATCAAACTACCCGTTCCCCACTGCTTTCCCAGTGCAATCTACCTGGGCAATATAGAAAAGTTCAGTCCTACAATCTCCATTCTCCAAATGTCAATCCTAACCGTGAGATATGTGTTGAGATCCCACATCAATTATAAATATGACTAAAGTATAGTTTACAATGGCTTGGACAATTCTTGTATGATTATGTCATGAGTTAGCTGTTGGAATTGAGTTAGGCCTAGCTCAAATTCAAGAACTTTTAATATCTGAGAAGAACATTGTCCCAACCTTCCTAGATTGGTATTGCCAGCATATGATATTTACACTTTCAATTTTGTTACAGAAGGAAGATGGTATCATTATAAGGATTGAAGTCAATCAAGCTTTCTTCTTGATTCAAATTTGTAAACAAACCCTATATATGAATAAGTTCAAAGCTTTTTCTGAAAAATTGCTGCCTCATTTCAGCCTAGTAAGTAAATAACTTGGGGTTCTTTTGTTTAGTGCATCTCCCAGTTCTTATTGTGTCAAATATTCAGAGTAAATTATACTTCCTTCCTTGAAGGACTCATTACATTCCTTTCTCCTCTCTTTTTTTGGAAAAAATATACACTGTTGTTTGCCGTGAGAGATGGATTTGTTTCATTTTAATGTAGATGAACCTCATAACAATAGTGAATTACTATGAATATGCCTCCCTATGATGTTTTATTTTTCTACATCTTTCAATGTCTTTGCAACTAAATTTGAACATCCATTACTTACTATAGTCTTTGACTGGGTTTAATGAAATATTAGCATCTCTACTATCAAATTTAGAATTTCATCTAAAATCTTTATTCATCTTTTGAAGTCTGAAAATTGGTAGTAAATGTTCAAGAATTATATTGAGAAAACACTCTAAAATGCTCATATATTCTCTTAAGAAAGTAGGATTTAAACCTAACTTAATCTCACAAAATCAGCTTATAAGATGGATGATTTGCCCCCACCTATATATTATAATTTGCTCATATCTCTATTCGATTTGGGCTCTTCAACACACCCCTCACACCAAGGAGTAGACATCTCGAGTATGGGACTTGGGGGGAATGCGATAGCGGGTGACACGAGACCCAACAAACTTGACTAGGATAGACTCACTTTGATACCATCTCAAGAAAATGAACTTTAAACCTAAGTCAAACTCACAAAATTAGCTCTATGTATTATAGTTTAGCCTTATCTCTAGTCAATGTAGGTTTCTCAACATAGGTCCTCATGACATCTCGAGCATGAGACTAGGGGGAGAACCTGATAGTTGGTGACACGACGCCTAACATCTTGTTAGAATATGCTTTGAATGACTCTGATACCATCTTTAGAAAGTGAAATTTAGTCATATCTCTAGTCTTGGGGTGAAGTGTAATTTAAACATTTCTCTAGGAAGGGGAGTGTAATTTACTTATTCTTTGTAATTCCCCTTTATTGGAGCTGCATTTCCAAAACCATGATAATGATTTGGCTAAGACATTTGACTGCACACATCATTGCATCATGACATGTAGCCAATGTTCTCTTACAAGAAGTTAATCACCTCATGTTTTTGTGTTGTGTGTCCATGTTGCTGCCAATATTTTGGAAAATTGCAGCCGTTGTTGGTGCAGAGGGATGAAAGCCCATCTTTGCCCATTTTTCTGAGTTTTCCAACCCATATGCTTTCATGATTTTGTTTTCTTTTTTATTTTATCTGAAGATTCCTATAGGTTCAAAGACCTTCTTCTTCATTCAACGCCAACTCTGACCTCTGTTCAATACAAACACTAAGCCAACCCTTAGACCACTGCTCGTTGGCAGTTATTTTTTACATGCCTGGTGTTTTTCTGGCACACCAAGTGCTCGCAGGCATCCTCTGCTGATCTATGCACCTGCATCCACGTCTCATGTCTTGCAGGTCTCCTGATCTGCTCTTTTTCTGATTCATGATTAACAATTTGCACGTCAGTCTGTGATCATTTTTATGTCCGACATTGACATGGCCCAAAACTCCCAAAACTTCTGACTCAAGTCCGATGCATCACTGCAAGATCCAAATGTAGGGATGCCATTTTTTCTGACTTGTCAACTTAAATTTTAAATCTTATCTTATTTTCAATCGAGATTGTGTTGATTAAGTCAAAAAACAAATCACCAAAATCAAAATCCATTACATTAAGTTACAAACTGCATCAATAGGAAACAATTTATGCACAAAATCCTTCTTCTCCGTTCTGCAGTGTTCTGTTCTGTTCTTCTCCTTCATCTCTCCTCCTTCCCCAGTGCACGCTCTGTTGTTGGCTTTACTGTCAACTCTAGCCACCTCCTCTGTGCGGCTTATTGTATTGTGGTCATCAGGTTTGCTTCCTTATTATTTTCTTTTTGTGTTTATTAATCTCCTATGGTTTGGAAAAACAGGAGCATGTCATTCATTGTGCTTATGCTCCTGTTTGTGCTTTCTACTGCAAGGCACTGATAATAATGCTTTTTTTTTTCCCTTTTTATTTATAAAGCCTACTCCTTTATGTTTTTTATTGTATTTATAAAGCTATACTACGACATTAGGAACTTACGTATAATTGTGAAGCTGCTTCCAGTAAAGCTGCTAATTTGTAACTTGATGAACTGGAACTAGAGGCTATGTTTTTCTTAGATGATGACTAAGGAGGACACAAAATCTGTTTTATGTTTTTAAAATTTTGGGAGAACTAGAAATATTATGACTTTATATTTATTTAGTGAGACTCATTATTATATGAAATATTATGACATGTTTGATCTTGTTTTTCTTGGAAATGTTTTGTAAGAGTTGCATTGTGAAATGATCTCTTATTCCTTTTTAGTGTTCTTTTTATAAAGGTTAATATCATAGATGATGAATGAATTTATAAATATTATATATATGGGGTGTTGTATATTTTACACATTAGCCATGTCGGAGTTGATGTTTCTTTGGTCCTCCATGAGGTGTTGGAGTGTCATAATGCTTCCAACACCATTGCACGCCTGACACTTATTGACACTGCACCTGTGTATGATTACTTTTTTTTTCTTTTCAGCTTAGACATGACTTGGACACTAGGCTTAGTCATAACTAACACTTCAGAGACAGTTATTATATAAAAATCAATTTACTATTTGAACTCTGATAAAGTCAGCTTAAAATAAAATATAAAATATTAAAAGATGATACTCTGTAGCATTGTGAGTCTCGTTATAATAGGGAAAAGAGTAATGCATCGCAAGTTGTTTTAGGAATCTTTGGAGTGAATCTTTGGTAGATGCTATGGCTGTGAACTGATGTTGTGAACAGTCCCTCCGTAAATGATACTGATTGAAAAACTGTAATTTACATTTGCAATTGATATGTCCTAATTATATACGTGCTGATGATGTAACATTTGCAATTGTTACAAGCGTGCATCATGTACTTTCACAGATACTATGCTTGGTTTTAGTTTCTTTAGAAATGATTGCTGAGCTTCTGCTTTTGGATACTTTGAATGTCGGTGTACTCTTTTTTGGTAATATTTCTTTGTGATTGCGAGCTTTGAAGTCATTGTATGTACCTATGGTATTGCAGGGGATAGAATAAAGACCCCACTCAGCCCAAGAACGGCAGGTTCACAGGATAGACCGTTTAGCCTGGGGCATGGTCCCGGTGATAACAGTGGCAACATCCAGCTGATGGAATCTCCCTTTCATCCATCAGCTAGTAGTGGTGTCTTGCATAGTTATTCTTCAAACAATTTAGGGCAGATGCAAGTGGACGGCAGTAGTATAGGGACATTCTGGTCACCCCACAGAAGTCAGATGCGTCTGCAGAGTAGGAGATCTCAATCTCGAGAAGACCTGCATTCTTCATTGGCTGAGGCGCATATGGTGAAGGTTTAGGGGATGCTCTTCTGAAAACTTTGGTATGCTAACACTGATATCTTTACCAATTCTTCATAGGCATTCTTTTTTATAACATCAGAATAGTTATAGGTAAATTCTAGTAAAACACACATGCATATTCTTTTTTGTTGATTGTCCTTTCTATATGTTTGAAGTTATTGATACAAATTTCTTGACCTTACTAATTAATATTTCCACGCATTTCTCCTATGTTTGTAAATGCTGTTGTTCATGAGCAACGAATTTTATGGCTTGACATGAGTTGTAGGCCAATTGAATTGGACTGCCCAACTTGAAAATTTTCTGGGCATTTTTCCTGAACATCTTGTCATTTGTCATCTGTAATGATACTTTTTTCACAAAAAGATATATTTGAGTCACTTCTGTATATTAATTTTCTCTAAATTTTTCATGCAAATTGTAAAACATTGATACGTGTCCCAGCATTTCAGTTTTTGTCATGGAGTTGACCAAGGGGGCTAAAGAAGAGTTGGCAAGATTCTTTAATTCCGTTATAATTTACATCTTCTGGATGACACTTCTAAACTGATTTCTTCCACAAGATGCATAGCACGACAAACAAGTTCCTATTCCATCATTGCTTACCACTCTCCTTTAGTGGCTACCGAGTCTCCATGTTCTGCAGTCACTGTACAGTTTCCCGGTGACCTTAAGCCTTCTGATGATGAATGAAGCATCAAAGTATGCCAGCGAGAAGCTCTTCAAACTGCTGAGATCTATTCATTTGTGACTATTTTCATACCATTTTTTAGACTAATAAACCTCCATTACTACAGAGAACCTCTCCTTGTTCCAGAGGGGACTTATGACCGGGAAGCTCTAAAAGTTAAAGCTCTAAGAAAAGTTGTAATATAGTATAAGGCTCATATCTTACATGTCAAATAAGCTATTGAATCCAGTTTCACTTATGCAACCTACTTACCCCCTTTTCTTCATCGTAAAGACGTTAATCCCACTTTCCATATGAAGCAAAGCGTTCCGCTTGAATATTTATACAGCAAACAGCATTCATTACGTTTAGAATTGCTCTAGATGTTATTGATTTTTGATGCTAGCCAACTCTATATTCGTGGAAGCTCTTGAAAATGTTTTACGTTTTGAAAATTGCTTATTCATCTTCAACATAGTAAAATTCGTAATGAAAAAATAAAAATACTAATAAGAATCTTCTGTACAAAGCAATTGCGACTTCATGGAAATTATAATCTAATTATATATGACAATTCATATATAGACAAGGGAAAAAGATTAGATGGTCTATAAATTCTAATTCCAAAATGTAATTAACTCTATTTGATTACTGAGATCTCAAGAGATTACATAAAATATAACTTCATCAAAACAGAGTCTCTTAAAATGTTGCACGCGCAATCAGAAAACAGAAAGGCATTAGGTTGGAGGTGTGATTCATATCAAGGATCATTGCGAATTTTATTTCTTAAAAACTAAATTCTCAACACGAACAATAAACAGGTATATTATAGTAAATAATGTTGCTAAACCTAAAAAGAATGTATATGTATAGCGCATCATAATGAAGAGGAATACCGAAAAAAGAGGAGAAATGAGTTTGAAAGTCGCTCACAGATATTGTGTCGAACAGGTGAGAGGCGCGAATGATCCTTGTTGTGGTGGTTCAGGCGCGAAGATGTATCTCAAGAAGTAAATGCGATGAGAGGGAGAGCTTGAGACACAGCGATGTGGTGGCCGAAGCAGAGCGAAGAGGAAGCAGAAGCAACACTTTTTGTGGAAGAGGGACCTTTAGGCACACTCGCATCACTGCCATCCTTCTGCTTCACTTAATTCCGATGCAAATAACAAAACCTTATGCATTTTATTTCATAATTCAAATTTCTTAAAAATTACTTTCTATAACATTTTTTTTAATTAAATTTTATACATTCTTAGGTAAATATCCTATTTTTTATTCCAAACACAAAATTAATTTTCTTAAAATAATTTTTCAGCAAACCTTTCTAAATAAGCATTTTAAGCTATATATATATATAAAAAATAAGATAGTATTTCAGTAATTTTTTTCAATAAGATATTATTATTAGACAACGGTTGACGATTTTAAAATAAAATAAATATGCAGGTGTAGTAGTAGTTGACAAAAATAACTACTGGATTAGATAAATGATGCAAACAAAAATTAAAAAGTGAAATTAGTTAGAGATATTTGATTAGTATAAAAGAAATTAGCTTAGAAGCAATTTGGTGTAAGAATTAGAAGAGAGAGTGCGATGTGTTAAAGGCAAGAAGCAGAGTGTGGTGAAGTGAGGTTGGTAAGTCAAATGTCACGCACCATGGAGTGGGCGGCGAGAACGGACCACTTCCGAGGCATTCCCAGAAAAATTGTGATTGCGGTGGTGGGCGCCTTCGCCAAAACGGTGTCGTCTGTTCTCAACACCACCTCCGTTCACAACGCCGACACCCTCCTCCGCCTCGTCCGCTCCAGACCCAGCCGTGTGCCACTCGTCACCGTTAGCAATCACATGTCCACGTCAGCACACTCTCTCACTTGAATTTTCTTTTTCTTTTTCTTTTTCTTTCTTGTGTTTATCTGTGAATGCAAATGGTGCAGCTTGGATGATCCGCTCATGTGGGGTTTTAAGGGTTTTCCCATCTTTGATACTAAGTTGGCTCGATGGGTTCTTGCTGCGGAAGATATATGCTTCAGGAATGCCCTCTATTCCTATATTTTTCGCCTTGGTAAGTCTACTGATTTCGTAATTGATAAATTATTAAATTGTTATTTCTTCTGGACTGATCTTGCAAGGAAAGGCTATTGTCATTTCCCCAACCTTTGTATATTTGATCAATTTTGGGTTGAAGCTTATCATAAATTATGCGTCAAAATATGCTGAAAAGGATATCTAGTTGTTTTTATAGGAGACTGTTGTTTTTCTGTTTCTAACTTGGTAACTTGCACAGGGAAATGCATACCTATTACAAGAGGAGGTGGAATTTATCAAGAGCACATGAATGAAGCTCTTGAGCGCTTAAAGAATGGAGAATGGGTATCTATGTAACATTTAATACTTTTCTCCCTCACAAGCTTAATGCTGAAGTAAAACTGATATATCATTTATGAATTTGTTATGGCAGATGCATACTTTTCCAGAAGGAAAGGTGAATCAAGAAGAGGCACCTATAAGGCGGTTGAAATGGGGAACTGCTAGTCTAATTGTTCGAGCACCTATAACTCCAATCGTATTGCCAATTTTCCATCATGGTTTTCACGAGGTAAGTTAGAACTTCTTTGCTTTTCCTAAAATTATATATCCTACTACACTTCTAGTTACGTTTTCTACCACAGTTGTAGCACTGTCAATTTATCAGTCTGTTGGAATAAGAAAGCCTCTATGATAAGCTGTCTCCAATTGTTGACATATTTGGGATTGAAGCATTTTATATCCTCTAGATGAACAGCACTGTCTTGCAAGGAAAACAGTTTTTATATTACTACCAAATATGTTGCAAAATAACCATTTAACTGGAACTATGAAGATAGCGTTGAGCATTTATCAATGTTTCAAGGACTATTTATTGTTAAAAATAAGTGTTGAGAACATGACTTGTCACTCTAATTATATCTACACATTCTATGTTTGCTCTGTCCAAGACTTCTTTTCTCATGCTTGCTTCCTTCTCTAGGCTTTCACTATGCTATATTTATAAATTGCTCATAACAATGTTCATGTTTTAATATAAATTATAATCATATTGATTATATATGCATTCTTGTATTAGCACGAGCAAGAGAACAAATTATTTCTACATAAATTTGTAGTTATTGTCTTGATGATCACTTGCAAAAGTGGTATTGTAGTGCTGTAGCAGCAGAGAGCGGTCCTTGGCTGCTACAAACTTCCTTCATAAAGTGTTTTGGGATCAGTGCTGAAATTTCAGACCAAAATCACAGATTTTGACATGCTACTGTAGCACAATGCCAATGGGTGGTAAAAGTCCCCTTTTTGGCCCTGTTTGAATGTCATTTTCAGGTAAAAATGAAATTCCGCCCACTTTTCTGACCTTCGGAAATTTAGGATTTTCCCTACTTTCCTTCCGTTGTGCCTCTGTTTCCCTCCCACTATTACTCTCTAAACTTTGAGGCTCGCCAACCCCCATCACTGAAATAAAATCTTCTCTTAAGCAGACCTTGTGTGTGTTTGTGGCCACTTTGTGTCTGTTTTGGTTAAGACTTGATGAGATCATGGAGTTTTTTCTTTTTATTATATTTTTTTTCTGGTTAGGAAAGACTTGGTTTATAAGATCATGGAGTTTTTTCAGTTGAGTGAAGTTTATTCAGATTGCTTATTGCAGTTGTACCCAATTCTTATCTAAGTAAGGGTTTTTACTCAGTGGTCAATTAACTGAATTCTTATCACTCGCAGTTCTCCATTTCTAGAGTGTGCAGGAATGCAACTAGGTTTCTTTAGGTTGTGGTGTTTCTACTTATCCACCCAGAGTTGTCTAGTTCTCTTTACTTTCTTATTTTTAACTTTCGGGGCACATCAAGACTGTTGCCTTTTTATTGTTAATTCTTCCTCACTGTGAGTCATTCAATTGTGGCTTGATTAAGTGCTAAATATCAAACTCCTACACCCTTTTGTAGCTTGGACCTAGGGTGCATTGAGCTGTCCAAGCATTGTTTGCCCAAGTGCTGAGAACCTATTCCCTTATCACTAGAACCTTTGTCACCTTGATATCCACTCTACAACCAATAAAGGACTAGGCAAAATTTGGGAAGTCAGCAGAATGCTTCTCGTCAGTTCAGACTTACATGAGCTTGTTATTATTCTCTCTGTTCAATACACCATAAATGTACCGTTGGTGTAAATCCAAAGAGGCTGGGCAAGGAAGGAATCTTCTTCACCTTTTGGTCTCTCGGGCTAGGCTAGAATGGATTCATTCCCACCTCTTGTCTATGATAGTTCAGTCTTCAGGGGCCATAAATGAACAATATGTGCGTAGCATTTTTGGGGCCAGCCACTACACCACTGTATGAAGATTGATAGCTATGTTTAAAGTCGTGAGAATTCTTTAAGGATAAAGATGAAGATTTCTGTAGTCCTATATCTGATGAATTTTCATAATTTAATATTATATTGGCCTGAAGGCGGCACACTAATAATATTTCTGCATTACGGGGACTTGATCTGCATTAAGAAATCGTCTTATTGTTACTAGGGATACATATTTGTAAATTTGAGTGATTTTGTAGATTTCTGACAGACTGCTTTCAGTAATTCTTTTATTATACAGTTTTTATCAATGCTGTGTCTTTTGTCCCAACATAACCGCTATAGATGTCCAATAGTAAATAGGCAAGCTTCCTCACGGTTTTCTTTCTGCATGGTTTTGATCATCTATATAGTTCTTAGTAGTTTAATAATTGAACAGTTATTATGTTGTATGCTTATTCTGGTTCTTAATGCTGGGTTCTGATTATATTTCTAGGTGATGCCAGAGAAATATATGTTTGATAGACGACCTCCTTTACCATTATGGAATAAGAAAGTTGACATTATTATTGGCGATCCAATTGAATTTGACCTTCCAGCAATGAGGCAAAAGGCTATTTCCCAATCTCGTAGTGAGTCATTCCCAACTGCTGGATGGCCAAGCACTTGTGATGGTTTGGATGAAGCAGCACAAAGATGTCTCTACGCCACAATTTCAGAGCAAATCCATGCTGCAATGGAGAGATTAAGGTGTTTTGGTAAAAGTTTTCTGAGGTCATAGGTAGGTTGAGTCAGAGATTAAGGTGTTTTAGATATTGAATCATTCTTTGTTATTGTAATTGATAGTTGAGCCAGAACTATTCGGTTTCTTAAAATCAAGTTTCATTCAGTAGAATATATACAAGTTTGTAGGGTAGATGTACAGCCCAAAATTAGATGGGCTTTGTATTCCAAAATCCAAAATTTCATTTGAAGAATAAAAATTTGGAGTCCATGGTAACTTTGGGTTGTGTATACATGCATGGACATTGATCCTTGGCATTTTAGTAGTGTCAATATCACCTAGGCCATTTCTTTCTGTGTGATGTACTATATCCTAATCCATGTTTTCATTTCATATGATGTGTCTGTCGTATCGTCCGTATTTATTTGTCCACATGGTGCTGGTCCTATTTGCTTTGCTCCCTTCTTTTGTGGTCCCCATCATCACTCTCTCTTTTGCTAATAAATTCACTGCTAAGACCGAAAAACAAGGGCAGACAATATCATTCTGTGTTAGAGAAATTCAAAAATTTGTTAGCAGAAGATGCATTAGTAGGGCCTTCTGGTAGGGCAAAACAAATACTAATGGTTGCATTTATAAATTAAACTTACACTCAATGTTATGCATGATCTAGTTATAAGATTTACAGCCAGTTCAGATAAATAATAAATGTCTTAACAAACACTTACAAGAGAAGAAAAAAAAATATTTTTAACAAGTTAAAATTAACTTTCTAGGCTTATAGAAAAACTTCGAGAGTTGTAATAGCTGACTTTGGCTTTTGAGGGAAAAAATGACGTGTTTTATCCAGTTCATTTATGCTCTATTAACGACAAATATAAAAAAAGTCACTCATAAAACTAAGTTGTTGTAAATGTGGTTTTGAAAAAAAATCTGTGGTATAGCAGAATAAAAGTGAAAGTATGAATGAGCATTTTGGTATGTGGGATTAAAAAATTGTCCGTATAATATTCCATCTATTGCTTTGTTATGTTCCATAGATCTTTTTAAAAATAGAAAAAGTATTTTCGTGTTGTCTGGTGTTATATTCTTTGGGAAAAAAAAGGCTTCCAAATTCAAATACATTTGGCACCGCTGAGATATTTCTTTGATCAATTTCGGCCTTAAATAGTTTGCAGTTTTCTGAGAAACAGCAATGAACAGTAGCTATCTGCCTTCTATAATCTTATTGGTTTGGCTCAATAAAGAGCACAGCTTCTGTTGTGTTAAACTTTTTTGCAACTGGAAACTAAAGAGTGTTTGGTCAGTATTTGTTGTCGCAAATGGTGTAGCATTACACCTTGAATTTGACATGATGTATCAGCAATCTTGTACATTACCAAATAGCACTTTCTTTTTTGTTTTTTTTGCATTGTTTGCCTTTTAAATCTGTCAATAAAAATAGGTTAAATTATTTGTGATATAATAATGGTTACAAATAATTAGGTTGTATTCTTTGTTTTCTTTATTGAATATATTTGAGTGTTTTTTAATGAATCAATTTACATTAGAGATCTCAGCCTAATCACAAATATACCCATTCAAAAAAAGTTGCAGGCCCTTGACCCTCAAGCTGGAACACTACAAGAATTTTGAATTTTTCTTGTAGAACCCTACAACTAGGTCCACTTGAGAAATCCTTTTTCAATATCACAAATTCGTTAAACAAATAAAAAAATATCATAAGAAAGATATCTCTTACATTTTGATGAATTGACAATTAATGAACACTTACACATGCCTGATCACAAATTTGAATCCAATCGTGTGAACTCAAGATTTGAAAACAGAAATGCAATACACTCTTAAAGATTCTCGCACGATCTACAGACTCATGATAGATATATTTTGAGAAGCTAGCGTGTATAGGAAATGCAATAAAAGGTGCTAGATGTGGTTGTGGGAGTCCTGTTCAGAATGGCTACAACAAGTGTTTTCCATCAAACACATGGTGGGCATCCATTTTGGTTAAAAGATTCTTGAGATTGTAAAAAATGCACATGTACAGATCTAAGTGAGTACCACAGCCAAGAAAAGCAATTTTGTTTGCTGTGACACTGCCAATTGAGATGAGAGTAAAATGGATTATGTGACAATAAGTAAGTCTTGTTGATGTTACTCCATTTCCTAAGATTCTTAAACTTATAATAATCCTATATATAATCTTTACAATGGAAATATCCTAAGAACACATTATTGTAGCTTATCTATATCATTTAGATTGGTTGGTATGATTTGAATAATAAATGTAATATGCAAATATTGTTTCAAAACAATATGTAAAAAAATTTATTAGTTTAAAGTTCACGATCTTAACTTTTTGGATCGCATTTTAGAAGAGCAAACACATTCTAGTCCTAGTTTACTTTTCTTCTTTGTAATTCTTTTGTTTTGCTTCTATATGGAAATTTAAACCTTTTTGGTTGTTTGCTTTGTAATTTTCCACTGAGTTGAGGTTTTGATCAATAAAAGTTTTGTTAAAAAAAATAAGTTCACAATCTTAATCCATTATATATTTTTAAAGAGAGTATACATGTTTCACTGTTGCTTATAAAATGAGTGTTTAGTTTTCTAAAAAGTAAAAACATGAAAAAACAAAACATTTAACAAATGATTCAGCATTATAACATTTGTAATTCTATATATTAAAAGGGACCTACATAGTATCTGGAACTGGAATTAGTAGTAACAATTGTTCTTGATTTCCCGATCGCTCCTCCTTCGCCCTTCTTGTATTCGCTCTATAGTGCTCAGGTCAATCCTCCTTCACTCCTTTTATGCTCCTCTTGTGTTCCTTGGCCCTTCAACTCTTTGGTGCTTGATCGAGAGTTAACTTGCAGAAGGTTCTCCAACGATCAAGTAAGTACTTTGTATTAAGAGTCTATGATGTAATTGATAAAAGTGTATCTCTTACTCTTGCGTAGAAGGGTTATTTATAGTGTTTAGTAGTGGACTATTTCATGGGTCTATCTAGCGCATATCTTCAATAAAATAATATTAGTTGATTTATCTCATAGCTCTTAGATTTATCGGAGTGCAGCCCGAATTTGTAAGGTGTTAGCCTGATTTGTAGGCTGTTATCATACTTGTCATATATTCTTCATTTTTTCTTTATTGTAATTAATCATCCGGTCGATCATTCAACGATGTCGAGTGACGTGGTTCATTCGATCTCGATCGATACAACACTGAAGTCTATTAAAAAAAACTAGTAAAATAGAAAAAAAATGATAATTTACATGTGACAAAAAATAACGTAACAATTGTTTATTGATGTCAAAGATCAAGAAATGTATAAAAAAAATACGTAAACACATTAGCCACTCTAGTAAAACTATAGAGTTAACATGCAAGAAGAAAAAAAAATTAAAAAAAAAAAAGATGATTCTATAAAAAAGTTTTTATGAAAATATAAAAGAGCAATACATAATACATAGTGACTTTAGACAACAACCTTCTTTTGTGAAAATCTCATAGCAGCAGTAAGACCCTTACTATAGGTTGTATAATTGCTTTTAAGTGACTAAAAGATTTCCAATGTGAAAGCATAATCTATTATAGATCATCTTGCATTTAGATCACCAACATGATCTAAATATGAATATACAAGAAGGGTACATCGAATGTTACCTCTGTGGATGAGGCCCACATCAGATATACCCTTAACATTCGTGAATATATGTTTCACTAACAACCATTGTTCTTTTCTCATATTAGCCATGTACCAAATTACTAGACTAATTGCTTGAGCAAGGTTTGGTCTAGTGCACATTATCACATACATCAAACTTCTTATTGTACTTGCATACAAAACACAAACCATGTATTCCTTCTCAGATTTTGAAAGAGGGGTACTAGTTACACGTAAATGAATAGATGATGTTAATTGAGTAACAACTAACTTAACACCACTCATGCCAAAATAGTCCAAGACCTTTTGAATATATCTTGTTGACCTAGAAAAATATTCTCCTACACATGATTCTACATGATCTACATGCCCAAAATTGTACAAAGAGCTCATAATTCTTGCATCTCAAATTCACTGCTTAACAACGACTTCAACTTTTGTATCTCCACCTTATTCATTGACACTATAAGCATATAATCTACATACAACAAAATATAAGCATTAGATTCCACCTTCTTGCAATAAACATATGCATCATAAGGACATCTGTTGTATCATGAGAGACAATGGATTGATTAAATCTCTTGTACCATTATTCAAACCATACAACAACCTTCATAGTTCCTAGACCTAATTATCCTTCTCTCACTCTTCAAAATCTTCTGGTTGAAACAAAAAAAGCCTCCTTTATACTTCCATGGAGGAAAGTAATCTTCACATCAAGTTGTTCTAGCTCCAGATCCATGCATATCAAAAGAGCAAGCAAAAACTTTGATGGACATGTGTAAATCACTTCTTATCTTTGCTATAATCTTTAGCCTCATACTTAACGGATTCAATATAAGCCACTCCAAATCGTCTGACTTCAGTAGTAGACGAATTAGGGCTCAATGTTCAACATTTTTCTTATATATTCACTTGCATCTACCTTCCCGCCTCTAGGTAGCTTCACTGAATCCCAAGTTTCATTTTTAAGATAAAATTGTTATTCCACATATATTACTACACTTGTAATAATCTGCAAAAGTTATTGCATTAAGAAATAAACATGGTCTACCCAATCAACATCTTTTGCTACACTCAAAGCAAATGTCATCACTTTAACATGTTCATACCTTATAGGAGGTTTGTTAATCCTAGATAACCTTTGGATTACAAGTGACTAATATGTCGAGACAATCTCATCTTTAGACTTTAATTGAAGTAAATATAAATGTTTCCTTTGAGAATCCATTTTAGTCTGACTAGACATACCAGAGACGGTTGCTCTAACATCTAAATTACAACATCATCTACTTTCACCTATTTTCTTATGATTTTAGTAGAAAACGTTTATCAAAATTTACATAATCTCTACTCAAAATCATTCTCTATTCAAAAGGTGACCAAATCCAAAGGCCACAAGAATTTTTTTTCTTGGCTATGACTTACTATCATCTAAATAATAGTATACTAGATTGTTAAAGCAAAAAACTAATAACCAACAAATCATAATCTTTTACCCTCTATTATACGGATGTAACCAACTTGGGATATTTGCAATCATAAGGGAAAATATTCTATTAAAAGCTATTTAAGCATTTGTCACATTCATTTTTTTTATTAATGTCTAATACAAAACTTAAGTAAAGATTTTGCTCTTATTTCAAGAACGTCATTTATGTCCAAGTTTAAACATTCAATATAGAACCTTCAAAATGTATCTAGCCTTTGAACTAATATAAAAAGTTCTCACTTTATAAATTCTTTTTAATCTTTAAATTTGAGTAGCATAAAATTGCTTTAAAAAAATATAAAAATAAACTATTATAAAGGGACTCAAACATTATCTTTTTGTGTGGAATAAAAGTGTAACATTGAATTAGTTTGTGTCTATGGTGTATACCTAACAAAGTATAAAATTTAGTGTAAATATTGTAAGCCAATAGAATGATACAGTATAATATAAAATAAGAAAAGTTTATTACTCTAAAATAATATATATATATATATATATATAATGTGATATAATACATAATATAGAACAATATATGTATTAATTAATAATTAAAATGATACTTCAATTTTATTGGATAATTATTATTAACATAGTGTAAATTAGAGCCTTATGTTTTACAAAAATAAATAACATAAATTCGTTGGCTAAGATACAAATGAACAAAATATAAAGATAAATAATTTTCTTAAGATTATGTTTTCTTATAAGAAAATCCTTAAATTTTTCACTTTGTTGTTTTTTATGATGCATGTAAACCTTATACGTTCTCTACAAAAGTTGATAGGAGTATTTTTTTCATTCGGAAGAAAGAAATTTTTTTCCCATATAATAGGGTAATTTGTGTTTTAATTTATGCAAATAGACAAATTAAAATTTTATTTTTAAATTACAAATCATAAATCCTAAATCCTAAATCCTAAATCCACCTATGATTTATTTAATTAAAAAAATTAATTAATGTGGGCATTTCCAAAAATTCAAAAGCAAATTACACTAATATGTGAAAAAAAAATCAGAAAAAAAGAAAGTGAGCTTAAGTGAGAGGAAGTTTGGTTAAGGAAAAAAAAAATAGTGAAAGTTGTTAGGAAAAGTTTGCTTTGGTGAGAAAAGTAGTGATTATTATTATTTGAAGTTTAGGTTACGCATTTTGCAAATGGTCCACCGAATTGAAGAGTAGCCAACTTTCTCATGCTTCTCTTAACTCTTCTATCCATCACTCTTCTGGTTGTTGGAATCACTTACTTCAAACCTTGCTTTTCATAAACTCTTTCTTCTTTTCTTCTTTTCTTTTCTTCTCCAAATATATTATCCACCATGCTTATCAAATATTCAAACTCACCATTCTCGTGAAACTTATAAATCCACATTAATTCAACCCATCTTTTCCCTCTCTCTCTGTGCTTTCTTGTTTTTTCTCTCTGCATTTCACTGGCCCTGCCCAGCAACACTGTCAATTTATTGGTTCCATGCATTTTGACTCTTTCTTTTTCTGAATTAGTCAACTTCAATTCTTTTTTTTATGCATCAAGTAACAAATTTTGATAGGTTGAGATAAATTGCTTCCATATTACAACAGTTAAAATGTTATTCGGATAACTGCATAATCAAATATAAATATCGATTTATATTTGTTATAGTCAAAAAGGGTACCTCCTAACTAGAGCATAGTTTTACTAGAAACAGTAGTTTCCAATCGAGTTGTGTGTCCTCCTTGATCGGTCTCCCTTCTCTCTTATAATGAGTTCTTTCCTGTTCCTTTTTGTATTTTGTTAGAGATCCCACATCGACTAGAGATTAGAACATTTCATTATATATAAGTGGGTGCAAACCTCACCTCATGAGCTAGTTTTATGCGGTTGAGTTAGGCTTCAAGTCCACTTCGTAATATATTTGACTTGATCTCCTTTCTGGCCTTATTCCCTCACAACTTCCCGTGACCTCTCCTACGCTTATTTAACATCTTCCACATAATGACATTTTCATTCATTTACCAGATCGGAATCAAAACAGTTTCACTACATTAGTAAGATCAGCTGGACCTCACAATAACTTTTCAAAAACATTATATTTTCTTACACAAATCCATTTTGATAAAAAAATATTTTTCTTTCTATTTTTAACAGGTTGTAATGTGAAACAATTCATTGTTAGTTTGTAAACATATCAAGATTGTTATTATTATAAGTTTATTATACATGTTGAAAAATATTCACAATAGTGAAAAATGATAGCAGATTAACCTCTTTACTCACTACAGAAATAAATACTTATGGATATAAAATTAGGAATTATAAGAATTTATTTTATTATGACGTTATTTTAGAGTGTGAAGTGAAGTGTTTCCTAAAAGCTAGCTGTTGGATGTGGAAAAGTATTAATGTTTCATTTATTATTAATAGTAAATAGTGATGTAGTTGCTGAGCTGTTAACTAATTGATACTATTAATGAGGAATTGGTGGAAAACAAATGAACATTACTTTGAATGCAAAAAGGAATTTTGTTTTTTACAAAAAAAACTACAATTTAAATTCTAAACGATTGAATTTTATTTCTTTTCAAAATTAGAAATGAGAATGAAAATGTTAATGACATATTTTTTTTTTCTTGCTGATTCTATACACAAATCAAAACTATTAATAACAAGTTTTATTTTTGCTATAGGAAAACGAAATCAAAAGTGTGGTCATAAATTAAATTTTCAAGAGTTTAGATTCCTTAATTAAAAGTGTGGTCTTAAATTAAGTTTTCAAATGGATGTATTATAAAAAAAAATTGTTGAAAAAAGAGACACTTCAACATTTTTGGCGTATTATTTCAGTACCTTATTCTTTCATTACTAAAAGCAAAAATATTCATCTAGTACTTTAACTAATCAACAACCATTTAAATTTGATTTAATGATATTTAATTTCTTATATAGTGACAGTCTCGATTATATAATATTACATATTATATTGTAATACAAAACATTAATTAACAATAACACTTTAAAAATAAATGAAATGCCAGTAATCATGTTGAAATGTTTTGTTTAGAAGGTTATAAGTATATTTTAAAAAATGATTCTGTTCAAATTGAGGAAGATTATTACAAATAATAAGAACAAATTCTGAATAAAAATGTTTTTCTTTTATTTATTTATATATACATTTTGTTTGGAAAAAAAACATTTATTGTTAGTTATGGTATGGCGAGGACTGGTTACTCTTGAATAATTATTTTGAGTACCTCACGCATAACCCCACAAGACAAGTAACTCATGTGTAATGCTACAAAAAAGTTATGGTATGTTCTATTCCTTTTCTTTCTTTTATATCATTTTATGGAAGAAAAAGTTTATGAGACAGTTAGATAGGTGGTGTGATTGTCACCATCACTTGGTACAAAATCAATAATTTTTCATTTTGTAAAAGGCATAGTAGAGATGTGAGATATTTTAAAAAAATATTCACCTAACTCAATTTTCTAAAATTAGTTTATAAGATGATAATTTGTATGATATGAAATATTTTTATTTCTGGTCGACATGAGATTTTTAACGCATCTTTCATGTTAAGACTAACAACTCGTGCATAAGACTATATATTTATGAATAGTCTGATAGCGGTCCGATAAGGGAAAGTTTGATAAGGTTAACAAACTTTTATATAGACTGTAAATGACTTTTATATCATATTAAAAAAATGGATTTTAAGTCTCACTTAACCCTATAAAATCGACTTATAAAATAAGGTTTGCATCCACATATATTATAAAATTTTATTAAGTAATATGTTTGAGAGGAGATTTTCAATACTAATATGAAAGTAAGTTGGAAATATGCAGAAGTTTTTTTTTTAAAAAAAAAGCCAATTAGAAATGCAATTGATTCTATGTAAAGTTACATCATTAAAATTTGAAGGTTTCAACATCAAAGAAGTTAGCATAAAGAGGTGAGAAGTTAGAAATTAAAATTGAAAGGAGATTTTGAAACAAATGTGAGATGACAGGAAGATTGAGAGAGATAAGTGTTGGCAAAAGAAGAAGCATTGTAAAGAATTAGGGTTAGGGTTAGTAGGGACCCATGTGGGTAATGTGAAAATCCAATTTGGAAGGTGTTTGTTTGGAATTGGTATGCATCTATTCTCTCTTCAATCTTTGGAGGGACACAAAAGTTGTGGGTCCCCTCCTTCCTCTCTCCATAGATTATCCACTCAACTTTAGTGTAATTCAAATTTAATATTTCAACTTTATTGTAAAAACAACAAATGAAAAATAAAAAACGAATCAAATTGAAAAACAATTTAACAAAAAGTGATGAAATTACAATGCTATAACAATTTATATTGTTAGTATTTTTTTTAAAAGATAACTTTCATTAATCCAACCATTAAATTATTATAATGATTATTTATATAATTTTTTTCTAAAATTAAAAACTATTATACATGTTGAAAATGTTGATAATACCGATGAAGAAAAGGGATTACAAGAAAAAAAAAAGACTTGATTGTGATATTATTTGAGTGTGAAAGTGAAATGTTAGCTACATTAATCTTGCTATGCTCATAAAAAATATTAAAATCTTTGCTACCATTCGAAGCATGTATTCAATTGGAAACGACAACATTTGGAGAGATTTCATGAACTTAAAAGAATTTCATGTATTTAAAAAAAATACTTTATATTTTAACATTTTACGATGAAATTTATTTCTTTACCAATTATTCTATTATATAAAGTTACGTAAATAAATTCATATAATAATAAATAAGAGAAATATAACTCCACATTTTTACTTGAATTTTATGAATTTAAAAGAATTTCTTGTATAAATATGTGATTCTTACACGATACATGTCTCTTTTAGCTGCATAACTATAATTTTGTTTCTCCTTTACTTTCTTTTAGGATTTATGGTGTATATATAAGTAGAATTAAAATAGTTATTATTTTAATATTAATATTATATTACATTAGATTTTAATTGGATTCGGTGAGTTGGGAATTCGTTAACTAAATTACCGAACTCAATCTATATGTTATTGAGTTGACAAAGTGTTATTAAGATAGATATTATAAATGGTTTACCTTTTAGTAAGGTTAAAATAATTACACACACTATACTATTATGTATTTTAATTCTTATTACTGAAAAAAATAAATTTTTATTTTTATTTATTAACCCTAATACCTATATTATATTTAATTTTCTAAAAATAATATTTAATAGTTTTTATAAATTAATTATGTATTAGATTTAATACATTGTATACACACCTTTATTTTTATTTATGTAAACATATAAATATAGAAAAGTGAAAAAATACCAATACTATTACAAGAGTAATGATTAAAATTTAATAATATTTTTGAATCTAAATTTATTTATGAGTAAAGTAAATAAGGAAAGAGAGTTGAAGGTTGTGATTTGGGTGTATTACCGTTGGTCGTGTCGCTCCCAACAAACAGGAGGTTGAGTTAATAATTAACACAACATTTTGAAAAATGAGTAAAGAAAGAATAACAATGATGTTCTAAATGATGTTGTGTTCTTATTTTTATTCTTAGCGATAAAGGAAAGAGAAGGAAAAGTAGTAGTAATTTTGATGAGTGAGTTTTTTCAAAAGCCTTTTGGCAAATCACATATAATGCACTCGTGACTTCCCTCTAGCTTCACAAAAAAAAAACTCATTTTGCCACATTTCCCTCTCTCTTATCATGTAAACAAACCACATTGTACCACTCTCACATCCCTCTCTCTTCCATTCATTACAACTTTGCTGCACACAACCTCCTCCCTTTTCTCAGACACAAGACACCAATGTTATTGTAACTCAGAGACTTCATTGCTGTCACAAAGGTTGCCTTTTTATTTTGCATTCTTTTTAAATTTCACAGCTCATTTTCTGGGGTGCTTCCATCTCCCCCCCACCCCCCTCATTTTCTGGTCAATGCAAGGATGTTCTCGCAAATGGGTGTTTGGTTCTTTGAAGTTTGTAACTTTCGTGGATCTTATGTTTGATGCTTGAAGCTTTTTTATCCTGGTTCTGTTTATCTTTTTCCGTTCTCCATTCTTGTGAATTTGATCAATTTGACAAATGGGTCTGGTGATTCCATTGTGCTTTGTCCTCTCTTCTTTGAAGAGGATTTTTCAGCTTTTAAGAACAATCACGACACTTATTCTCTTTCTTTTTGAGTTTGGATTCTTACATACCAGCAAGGCTGAAATGGTTTATTTTTTAGTTAATTGTGTGTTGTTCTGACTTATGTTTGGATCTTTGTGTTATGCAGTGAAAGAGCTTGAAGGGGGAAAGGAGAACAAAAATTGTTGATTTGATTGATTTAAGATAATCTGAAAGCAAGATGATCACTGATGTGCCCCCATCTATGATGCAAAGCAGTAGGTCAAGCAGATATTCCTTTGGCTCTAGCAATGGCAATGATGATACCCCAGCACACAACGGTGCTGCTGTTGTCAATGTTGATGACTATGATAGTGATAGCTCCAATTTTGCCCCACCGTAAGTATCATCCTTTCTTTTGGAGATACATTGAAAATTTGGATATTTTCTCTCTCTTTAAAATGATGTACAGCTTAGTGTTCAGAAAACTTAATTTGGACTAAAATTCTAGTATATTTTCTCTCTGAATTATTGGGTATCGGAATCTCACATATCTTTCTTCTTCGGTAAACTGTAGAATAGTTTGATGTAAAAAATGTTGGTTTGAATCGTAAACAAATTTTACTTGTTAACCCAAAAAATCTTTTACTTCTTTGGTACGGTTCTACAACATTCAGATAATACTTTTGAATTTTAATTCGTACTTGCTTTGAAACTTTGTATCAATCAACTCTTGGAAGTTTAACCTCTAGGCAAGCACTTATCGACCTTTATTGTATTCATTCAAAACATCATATACTTGAATTCTGTTCTTCTTGATAATGATCAATCTCTTACTCCTTGCAACATGGTGTTTTTGCGTTTCCCTTTTGAACTGAGTGGCTAATTTTATGTCAAGCAAGAGAATTTGCCGTTTGCAGTATTATCCATTTTGTAACTTGGTATTGATTTGTTTGTTGCAGCACGCCATCAACTATGTCAATGACTGTTCCAGCAGAACTCGCTGGAGCTGTACCCTTGATCAACAGATTCCAGGTGAGATAAATTATATTTTAATTTAGACATTTATATCATTTCTTAAAAATTTTATAGCTTCCCTGCTAGTTCTGTGTCTCAACGATCTGTCTAACTAATTACCTCAATGATGGTTTGTAGTTTTTTGCTCTGGTGCATGAACATTTATGTTTCTGTTCCTGTTGTTTGTCTTAGGTGGATGGATTTTTAAAATTGATGCAGAAGCAAATTCAATCTGGTGGGAAACGTGGATTTTTTTCTAAAAGATCTGTAGGTCCTCAAGTTCGAGAAAAAATTACATTTGAGGACATGTTGAGTTTTCAAAAGGTAATAAAAAATCAAATCAAATCAAATACCAGTTTTTTTTTGAAATATGTGTGGTATGAAGAGAAAAAAATCTAATTTTTTGCAGGATCCAATTCCAACATCATTGCTCAAGTTAAATGTTGATTTAGTAAGCCGGGCTACAAAATTATTCCAAATAATTTTGAAATATATGGGAATTGATCCATCTGATCGAGTAACTCCTATAAGCTTAGATGAACGGGTTGAGCTTGTAGGGAAGCTGTACAAGCAAAATTTGAAACGACCAGAACTACGAGATGAACTTTTTGTTCAGATATCAAAGCAAACAAGAAATAACCCGGAGAGGTATGGAACTTTTAGATTCAATATTGAGTGACATGCTTCATATTTTTGGGCCTTTAATCATTGAAGCTATATCATCTGTGATTTTTGCCTAGTGATTAACATTTGTTTCTCAAAAATAGGCAATACTTGATTAAAGCATGGGAGCTCATGTATTTATGTGCATCCTCAATGTCTCCTAGTAAAGACATTAGCAGTTACCTATCAGACTACATTCATAACATAGCAAATGGTGTGGGTACTGATTCTGAGATCCAAATACTTGCATTAAATTCATTAAATGCTTTGAAGCATTCTGTCAAGGCTGGTCCCAGACATATAATTCCTGGGCGTGAGGAGATTGAAGCTCTATTGACCGGGAGAAAACTTACAACAATAGTGTTTTTCCTGGATGAAACATTTGAAGAAATTGCATATGACATGTCAACCACAGTTTCTGATGCTGTTCAGGTTCTTCAGACTCTCATACTTCTCTTTTCATTTGCATATGTTCCTACTGACGTGACTATGCCTGGTAATAAAATGCTATTGAAGATTGAAAATTAAGGTGAAATTTGAATAGATTATAAATGATTTGATTGAAAGTGATTGGAGAAAAAATTTAGTCTCTTGACAGAATCAATCTAATGAAGGTGGATCAATTTCATTCCGTTTCTATAGGCTTTGGTTGCATTTAATCAACAACTTGAAATGTGACATTAACTCTTATCTGCTTCTGTTTGCATTTGCATGCATTTCAACTAATGTCAATGTATAGGATATATTATGGAAGATTCAAAATTACAGAATGTGAAATGTAATTTATTCAATAGGGAATCCATATGCATCTAATTTCAAACCTTTTCAATCTAAAACTTTCAGTTGCTTTAGGCTTGAGCTAGCAAAAAGGTATGAGTTTTTAGATGATTATCAGCATTACAAGAACTATAAAACTACCTTCGTGTTGACACTTTTCTCTTGCTATTTTACATTAATGTTTGCATTCTATTAGATGAATTGTGCTTATGACTTCTCTGTGATTTGCTTGTCCTTTTATGGAGATCATTCTAAGTACCATTAAAATGCACAAATAGCCTTTCTTCTAATTTGTGGAAGTAAATAAACTAAATTGTGCATGACAATCCTTTTGATATCTTAGGCGATTAAATTGATAAAAGGTTGAGAATGGTACTCAAAATGTTAGTTTAAGAGTTGTGTCTTGGTAATTGATGACCACCTATATCGGCAGTGATCAACATGATCAAGGGATTCATTTCATTTGGGGAATTTTAATTCAGATTTATCAATGAGAGAGAAGAGATTATTTTTTTCAGAGATATTCATTCATTTGAGTGATGTCACCTTAAATTGTTTAATGGATATGCTCTGGTTTTTTTTCATCATCCTACTGCTTTGCTGTCTTATACAAACCAGCTCACTCTTCTAACATAATCTCATTTTGATTGTATTACATATTTAGTAGCTGCTACATTGCAGCATTCTGTTCTTAAACTTATTTGGTTAACAGAACCGCGTATTTGTCTAATTAAGTTATCTGTTTGTTTGCTTCGGATTGAAGTTCTTCATACCCACAAACACTTGTGTTTACACTATTAAGTTCATATCATTTTATTCCTTACTCAACATATTTACTTCAGGAACTTGCAGGGCTCATTAAACTGTCAGCATACTCCAGCTTTAGTCTATTTGAATGTCGTAAAGTTGTTACTGGCTCCAAAGCACCTGATCTTGGGAATGGTATGTCTATTTTCTCTCACTTGTTTTTGTTATGTTGTAATCAAGCTGAGCTTAGTAATCTGACAGCCCCTTTCATTGTTACTCAGAGGAGTACATTGGGTTAGATGAAAACAAATATATTGGGGATCTGCTGGCAGAATTCAAAGTTGCAAAGGATCGAAGTAAGGGAGAAATCTTGCACTGTAAATTGATATTCAAGAAAAAGTTATTTCGTGAGTCAGATGAAGCTGTGACAGAACCAATGTTTGTGCAATTGTCTTACGTACAAGTATGTCTTTTATATATATGCGATGACAAGTATACCTAGTTTATGTACGAAGCTGCAATTACCTTTAAGTTATAGATTTTCTGATGCTGAACGTACTTTGCAGTTGCAACATGATTATATTTTGGGCAATTATCCTATTGGAAGGGATGATGCAGCTCAGCTTTCTGCTCTACAAATCTTGGCTGAGATTGGTTTTCTTAGCACACCAGAATCATGCACGTAAGTGATTTTTAGTGTTCATTTGTGATAGTTGTTAAATTCTGTTTCCTATATTCTTGTTGACACTGAAGGAGATGCTGTATTTCTTAGTGACTGGAATTCACTTCTGGAGCGTTTTCTGCCAAGACAAATTTCAATGACACGAGCAAAACGGGAATGGGAGTATGACATTATTTCTCGTTATCGCTCATTGGTATGAGAAGACCATCTATTTATCTGTCTTTGATCTTCATCCACAGACTATTATGAGAAAGTCAATTTTTAGTTTGTATTGTTAGTTATACTTGACCCTTTGTTGTGCTCATAGCTTCATTCATTTTTCACTTTTGTGTTAGCATTTTAAATATACTTCATTCATTCATATTTGCTTCCATTACATACACTTTATAGTAAATGGGTTCACTCATGTAAGATTTTCTTCTCTTTCAATAGGAGAATCTGACAAAAGATGATGCACGGCAACAATTTCTGCGTATATTGAGAGCACTGCCTTATGGAAATTCTGTTTTCTTCAATGTCCGCAAGATTGATGATCCTATTGGACTCTTACCTGGTCGGATAATTTTGGGAATTAATAAAAGAGGGGTATGATAAACAGAAAAAAAGAAACTAGTTAACTCAACCTTTTTTGATATACTATTACAATTATTAAGAAATGAACTGTGATTTTAATTGTGTGCTTTTTCTCGATCAATTGGCTACAGATTCATTTTTTCCGACCAGTTCCTAAGGAATATTTGCACTCAGCTGAGTTGAGAGACATAATGCAATTTGGAAGCAGCAATACTGCGGTCTTTTTTAAAATGAGAGTTGCAGGAGTTCTTCACATATTCCAGTTTGAAACCAAGCAGGTATAACACTTTTGTTGATGTCAGGCAAGCCCTTGTTAATTTGGAATATTTTCCCTCACTGTTTTTTATTTCTTTGTTGTAGGGAGAGGAAATTTGTGTAGCTCTTCAGACTCATATAAATGATGTAATGCTGCGCCGCTACTCGAAAGCACGATCTGGTGGTGGTGGTGGTGGTGGTTCTTTGAATGGAGATATTTCTAATAATTCTTCTAAACCTCCTAATATGGAATTATATGAGAAGCGTGTTCAAGACTTGTCAAAACTAATTGAAGAATCTCAAAAAAATGCTGATCAAGTATGTCTAAACTTCTAGTTTATGATATAATATGCTGTGCAGGTTACACAACAAATCCCAAACTGAACCATTAATCCTAGAGGACAATTTCTATGGCTTGTTGCATAGTAAATAAAACCTATTTGCTTCCCTTTGATACTGGTTGCCTTTGGGTAAAAAATAAAGAGGCTTGTACCTGGTTAAAGTTCTCAATATAAATGGAAATGTTTTATCTTCATATCATATTGGATGTCTAATACATGCTTTTGGGGGTAATAATGATAATCTTTACTGTTCTTGAATAGTTGCTTGAAGAATTACGTGTGAAGCAAAGACAAGAAGAGAAAATGCAAGAAGAATTGGATGGCTTGAAAGAATCCTTAAAAGCTGATAAGAAAAATCTAGATTCTGTTACAAGTGACCGTGATAGACTTAGATCATTATGCAATGAAAAAGATAAGGAACTACAGGTAAAGATCAATTGATCTTTTATCTCTACATTTATTGATCGATGTGTCTTACTGATTGTTCAATCTAACAGGCTGCTATTCTAGACAAAAGGAATATGGAATCCAGGATGGCCAAGTTAAGTAATGCGGTGATAGAGAACACTGCCAAAAAGGATCTTGCTAATGCTGGAAATAGACAGGTAAGATATTCTGCGAAACTGTAATTCATGCCTTCAATATAATCTTTCTTATTACCATTGCTGATTTTATTTATTCTTGATGTATAAACATTAACCATGGGCATTGTATGGTACCAATAGGTGACTCAAAAGCTTGAAGATGAGCTAAAAATTTGTAAATATGAGCTGTTTGCAGCCAATGAAATTGTCAAAAGCTTGAAAAGTGAAAAAATGATTTTGGAACAGAATTTATCTGCACTTGAGAAGAGGAATGCTGGAGAGGTAACATAAAAATTTAAATTGCTGTTAAAAAGAATCATCAATTTTAGATGACAGTGGTTGTTGTAATGCAGATTAGTTCCCTTCAATGGAAACTTGAGCAAGAACGCAAAGCTGTTAAGTCTGAAGCATACGAGCTTGAAAGAAGGCTAGAAGGGTGTAGACAAGAATTATTGGCTGCTAAGGCTACTATTTCAGTCAAGGACTCTGAGTTGGTTTCAATGCAAAATAGTTTGAAGGAACTAGAAGAATTGAGAGAAATGAAAGAGGTTGGAATACTTTTAATTCATAATTTTCACCGCTCCATTTGTATACCAACTAGATTTCAATGTTTTGTTTATTTTCACTTCATTGTGATTTTAAAATATATGAACATGTTTTATGATTTAGGATATTGATAGAAAGAATGAACAGACAGCTGCCATACTGAAAATGCAAGGAGCTCAACTAGCTGAAATGGAAACACTTTATAAGGAAGAACAGGTTTTAAGGAAGCGCTATTTTAATGTAATAGAAGGTGGGTGATAGAAACTCTTTATATTCAGAATTAAGTTTATGTGAATGTACATTGACATACAAACAAACAACCATCAATTATTCAACCTTGGAATTTGGTTTTATTTCAGACATGAAAGGCAAGATTAGAGTTTACTGTCGACTAAGGCCTCTCAATGAAAAAGAGATGGCTGAGAAAGAAAGAGAAGTTCTCACTGCAGTTGATGAGTTTACAGTTGAATATCCATGGAAAGATGATAAGCCAAAGCAGTACATATATGACCGTGTTTTTGATGCTGTTGCAACTCAAGAAAGTGTATTTGAGGATACAAAGGTAAGTCATACATCATTCATTGTCATTTCTTCTTATGGGAACATGTATAACTTAAACTCATTTACCAATTTTTCTTTTATTTGCAATGCAGTATTTGGTGCAGTCTGCTGTAGATGGTTATAATGTTTGCATATTTGCTTATGGTCAAACTGGCTCTGGAAAGACATTTACAATTTATGGATCAGACAACAACCCTGGGCTTACCCCTCGTGCAATTTCAGAACTTTTTAGAATTTTAAGAAGAGATAATAACAAGTACTCTTTTTCCTTGAAGGTAAACATTTCTAGAATGGAGATAACTAATTTTTTTTCATCTTTTCACGTTTAGAATTGTTGTCATTTGATCTGGTGAATGTACAAATAAATATTCCATAGGTGTAGATGATTACATAGTTTAATTTAAATGCCTTGTTAGTGTAAAAATGTTTGCACTGTCTTTGTCTAAGATTTCTGCAAAACTTTGCTTCTTATCTTTTATGCTGACTTCTGGTGTCACTTATGCAGGCATACATAGTGGAATTGTATCAAGATACCCTCATAGATCTTTTGGCACCAAAGAATGGAAAACATTCAAAATTGGATATCAAGAAGGATTCAACGGTAACCATCTCTGTTGTCATTGCTAATTTCAATTTGTAAATATTTTATTCCTTGGACTAAAAGCATTTATAAATGTGCTTATATGTATGCTTGGTTTTGATTGCTCAGTAAGAAAATTTACTGACCAATGGTTATATTTGAAAACATTCATATTCCATTTAGCTATGATTTCTAACAATAACAATCATATCATAACTGTTTTATTTTGATGATTAGGGAATGGTAGTTGTGGAAAATGTGACAGTTATGTCAATTTCTACAATTGAAGAATTGAATAACATAATACAAAGAGGATCTGAGCGGCGACATATATCAGGAACCCAAATGAATGATGAAAGTTCAAGATCTCATCTCATTCTATCAATTGTAATTGAAAGTACCAACCTTCAAAGTCAGTCAGTTGCAAGGGGAAAGGTATATTTTACATTTTCTCCCTTTGAGCAACAATAATATATAATTTTTTAGGAAATGGACTAGAAAAAGTAGAAGACAGAAAGAAAGAGATGATCTCTATTTCAATACTCTTCTCCATTATTCCAAATCAAGAGGGAAGATGCAAAGGAATGAAAGTAGTAAACCAAAACAATTTAGTGATGTTTTATTTTATTTCATTACTTATTTTAAAAACTGAAAAAAATATATTATTTTCAATACAGTTTTCAAAATCTATTCTTATCAAACAAATTTTCTTGGTTTTGGTTTTAGAAACAGCAAATAGTTTTCAAAAGTAGGAACCAACATGCCTTAATCTCTATTGTTTATATTCTATTATTTCTCCCTCCTTCTGATTAACTAAGGTAGCTTCATTGTTAAGTAACAATGTGGAACATTGATTGTTTCTTGAGCTTGAGGCACTTGCTGTTAATATGCAGCTGAGTTTTGTGGATCTTGCTGGTTCAGAAAGAGTGAAAAAGTCAGGTTCTACTGGGAGTCAGCTTAAGGAAGCTCAAAGCATTAACAAGTCATTATCAGCCCTTGCAGATGTTATCAGTGCTTTGTCTTCTGGTGGTCAACACACACCATACAGGAATCACAAGTTAACCATGTTGATGAGTGATTCACTTGGTGGTAATGCCAAAACTCTAATGTTTGTGAATGTTTCTCCAGCAGAATCAAATTTGGATGAGACACATAACTCTCTCATGTATGTTCTTAGTCATTTTCTTCCATTATATTTTACTTTATTGGTGCTCCTCTTGTTCTTCTTTCCAACACTATTCTTCTATGCTTATTTTAGGTACGCATCCCGAGTAAGATCCATTGTGAATGACCCCAGCAAGAATGTCTCTTCAAAGGAGATAGCAAGGCTGAAGAAGCTGGTTGCATATTGGAAACAGCAAGCTGGTAGAGGACATGAGTATGAAGACTTAGAAGAAATTCAAGATGAAAGACCAACTAAAGAGAATGGTAATGGCAATAGGTAAAAGGATTACACAAGAGATTGGATTGAGAATAGTTTTCTTTTTGGAATGCATAAGGATCATTTTTCATGATCAAATTGTATATCTTTTTAGAGGGATCATCTAGGTTGTATAGTTGAAATTTATGTACATAGTATTAATACTTTCGACTCATACACATACAAGTATATTCACTATTTTATATCAATATTTCTTACCTTCAAAATGCACCAGATTTTACCCAACATTGGATGAGAACTGCATTGTTTACTCATAGTGCATTTCTTTTATTTTCTGCCTTCTTTTATATCCACCTTACATCCTCATAATTACAATATTTTTATGTCCATCAATTTTATACAGTATAAGTTGTATTGTTTTATCTATTTAATTCTAATTATATATACTAGCGGAAACCGAGACCCTGTTGTGACGACCCTGTTGTGACTGTGTATCCGCATTTTTCTTTTCTGTTCAACTTTTATCATAATAGAATTTTATCATACATAAATAATAGATTTCTTATTTAAAGGTTTTTATCTTTGTTAGTAAATGAAGCAATTTTGATAGTTATTAAAAATGAGATACAATAGATAAAATTAGGTAAAAAAAATTGAGAAATTTTTTAAATAACTTTTTGGTGGACAAACTATGTCCAAAAGTTTAAGAACAAATTTTTGTGAGCATTCATTACCAATCAACTTACAACCATTCGAAATTGCTCTCTAGTAAGAACATAGTGATTAATTTTCTTTTTTTTTAGGGTTGAATATAATGAGAACCAAACTCACCTAAACACTTGATTTTGAATTTATCAAAGGTTTAATTCAATTATATTGTTATTTTCTATGCTTAAAACTTGTATTAATTTGATCACCTTCTACTTGTTTAATTGGAATTCCATTAATATTGAAAAATATTTTTAAACATATAGTGTTTGAAATAACACTTAATTAAAATTTATGTTAGAAATAAATTGATTTTAATTTAACATATTTAAAAAATATTGATCTAAGAAGTTTGATTAATAATAATTGTTAATAGATTGAGATTGTAATAAATCATTTTATGTTCAATTGCTTAGACAACTAAGTTTTAAATAATTTAATGAGTTGTGATATGATTCAGATTTATTTAGATAGGTTTAACTTGTTTTCTATCGCTTGAAATTTTTTATTTATTGTACCTTTATCAGTCCAACAAAAAAAAAAACTATATGCATCCAACTTCGTTTGTAAAAAGGCAGTTTTTTCCTGCACCCCTACATTTTTCTTCCTGCACCCCCACAATTTTGTAAATTCCAAAACTGACCTTCACCTGTTATTTGAATTCGGGATCTGGGAGTGTGCTATAGATTCATCATTTCGGAAGTGAATCATGTTGCTTTCCTGATGAGGGGGTGTTCCGGAAGCAAAGTTTGCATAAATTGTTGATTTCTGGATTGATGAATCTGGAAGCCTAATTTCTATTACAGATTGTTGGATCTGGAATGATTTTTTTCAATTATGGATTTCTGAATCCGGAATGCATATTTTGAATTATGCATTGGCGGATTCGAAATGTTTTTTTAATTATGGATGTTTTGCATTTTTTTATTTTGGATTAACACTGCCATTCATATACTACCGGAAGCACCAATATGGAAGATTACCGGACGCGCCAATATGAAATTTTACCGAAAGCGCCAATCCGAAAATTTACCGGATTTCATAATCCGGAATACAAAAAAATAGTTTTATATAGGGACAATTTTGTCTTTGCGTGGGTGCAGGAAGAAACTGCCTTGTAAAAATTATTTTTGGGTAGTTTCTTCCTGCACCTCTACATTTTTCTTCCTGCACCTCTGGAAAATTTTTGAATTGACACTTCCAGTAAAATTTCGGATCCACCAATCAGTAATTCAAAATATGCATTTCACATTAAAAAAATGCATCATTCAAGAAAAGCATTTTGTATCCACCAATCCGTAACAGAAATATGCATTTCAGATTCAGAAATCCATAATTCAAAAAAAAAATCATTGCGGATCCACCAATCCGTAACAGAATTAGGCTTCCGGATTCAACAATCCAGAAATCAATAATTTATGCAAAATTTGCTTCCAGAACACCCCCTCATTTAGAAAAAAGTTTCAGATTCATGAATCCGTGGCACACTCCCAAATTCCAATTTTCGGTAACCACAATACCCTTTTTCAAATAAAAGATCAAGATCAGTTTCGGGATTTAGAAAATTGTGGGGGTGCAGGAAGAAGAAGCCTTATTTTTTATACCTTGTATATATTATAAGAAAATTATTCAATAAAAATTAATTTGATAGACAAAAAATAATTAATTGCTATATTAACTAAATTAGATACTATTTTACTGATTAAAAAATTATTAGTATCTAAATTAGTTTTTATTATTAATAAAATTTATAAATTAATTTTTAAATCGATACCTTAATTTTAAAATTGATATTCAAAATATTAGTAATTAATTAAATATTAATTAGCTACTTAAATACCAATTTAAAAATTAATTTATAAACTTAAAAATTATTTTATATATTAATAATTTTTTAATTTATAATATTTAATTTAATTAATATAATAATTAATTATTTGTTATTTTAAAATTTGTTTTTATTTTATTGATTTTCTAATAATGATATATGAAGAGATATGTTACGATACAACATGATTACTTGATTTTAGGAGTAATGATGGTGGAAAAATCCTCAGTTGATTGTTTGATGTTGGAACTTGGGTATTTTGTGAAAGCACATGAATCCATTCAGACCATAACCAAATTAAGAAGAAGTAATATGAAGAATCTTCTGTGACTGAAGACACTGCTTACTTTCATACAAATGTTTCGTACCACAACGACACTCACTGTCACACTCAACAACAATCAGACCCACTTTTTATAATTTATCTCAATAATATAAAGTGCATTCAAAAGTACGTGTTAGTGCGTTTCTAACATAGCTTTATGAGGGAAAATCATATGTTTCAAATCTTATTTGTCTTTTTAGGATAAAGTAAAAATAATTTTCTTTTGAAGTAATTGTTGAGAATGAAAAATTTTCTTGCATCAAAATTTTGTTCAGCAAAAGAGGGAGTTTCTATCATTACTCTTCCCAGAAAGATATACAAGAAAAGAAGAGTGGATGATAAAATATTGTATTTGAGAAATAAAGCAGGAACTTTGAGACAAGGGAATGGACCAAATAGGTATAATAATTATGAGGAGAAGGGTTGATTTGAGAAGTGTGCCACACAAAATTGTGGAAACTGATATGGATACTATGACAGCAATGGGTTGCTGAAATGCAGTAAAAGCTGTTTCTTCTGGTGAGCACCATGCTCAGTACCACCTTTCTTTTCAATAATAAATGTTTACCTTAAATGTAATGAAAAAATCTTATACCCTGTTTGGTACTGCCAAAATAATGTAGAAGAGAAAGGAAGAACACATAACAGTTCCATGATTTGGTATGTCTGAAATACTTCAGAATTTTTGTTTTCAAAACTTGTTTATTTATTTTCTCTTTAATTTAAATCAAACAACTGAACTTTACTTTCTTTACAAATATTTGAGTCACATGGCTCATCTCAGATGTCTGCATGTGGAAGTGACTAACTTTTAAATAAAGTGAAAGCGAATATGTTGCAACAACTGATAAATAAAGAATTTCAGAGTAATTTTTAAATACACCATCTCTTTGGATATTTTGGTGACTGTTGCTGCTCCAAGAACACAATGAGCATAATTTTGGCAGCTATCATTTGTTGCATCAGGATTTCAATATGAATGACTGTTCTGGTCACTAGAATTCTGAAAGCTCTTAAGCTAATATTGATATATACAAGCAATGCTATCTCACCAACCTATTTTATTCCTGGTGCAAGCTGGACAACCAAAGGACTAGTGACTTGTGACCTTCCATTCCTCCATGACATGAACCCAAATGCATATCCCTTTGAGGGAGCAGTTATTTTGAACTTCACAGTGAAATTCATTTTCTGCCCAATTCTTGTAAAGATTAATCGGTTTGGTATAACACTGACTCTAACACCAGGTGGAGAAGACACTACAGCTTTGTAAACACTTCTTGCTTTCCCAACATTAGTCACAATCCTAGTAACAAAAAAGTTATCTTTAAGATTGGGCACTGAAATAGATGGGTAGTTGAGGTCAGATGCTGTGTTGAATGCCCTATCACAGGTGCTGTTGTCTCTTGTAACTTGGTGGAGTGACCTCTGATCATAACCAAGTGAACACAGGAATGCAACATAATCTGCAGGCTCCGAGTCATAGATGAGACCAGGATCAAGAACTCTAGCAGGGTTCACAAACCCTGATCCGTAATCAAATGCATTAGCCCTTCTTTGCTCTGGATCTGCAATGATGGGTCTGTGGTGCTTATCCAGTATTGTAGCTGCATAAAGAGTTCATGATTAGTCTCTTGAGTGGAACCAGAGAAGCCAGTGCACTGTAAGAAATATAACACAATCATGAGAAATATTGGCATACTCTTTTAATATATTCTTTCCAATATTCCCTTTATTATTGGGTGAAATTCATGGAGCTCCTATTAAATAATGTGAGTTTCACCCTTGTTTAATGGATTTCATTCAACGCAATTTGTAATGCAAGAGTATGTTGGAAAAGGTGTATTAGAGACTATATTACTAGCATTCTCTCTGTATCATATTATTTCATTTGGTGATATAAAAAATTATTCACAATGTTCATTTTCTAGATTTATAGACATTGCAAGTTGGAATTTAACCCAATATACCATCAATTTTATCTTTAAGTTTTACTCTTTCTCCTAAATAGTCCCTAAACTAAAAAAAATTATATAAATAATTCTCCAAACATTAGAAATCATTTTAAGAATATGTTTTTGAAAACCCTTTAAATTGGTTCTTAAATGTTAATAAAATACATCAATATAGGGACTAAACTGATGAATATTTAATACTTGAGTGAGAGGTTACTAATACAGTTTTATTATTTCAGAGACTACTTAGGAGAAAATGTAATACAAATGAATGATTTACTCAAATGTAATCTACTATGGAGTTTTATTTCAATTTGTCTGACTAAGAAGACCCTAAACATAGTTACATATAGGCCTCTGGAAAATGATATTAATATAAGTGTATTACCAGTTGTCATGATGGCAGATTTGATAGCAGATGGAGACCATGAAGGATGGACAGCTTTGACTAAGGTTGCAATTCCTGTTACATGAGGACATGCCATAGAAGTTCCTGAGAGAATGTTGAACATGTTCCCTGCTGCTGGAGACCATGCTGCAAGGATATTTAGTCCTGGAGCTGTGACATCAGGCTGTGTAACAACAGAAACACAATCAGAACTCAGAAGTCCTAGAATGAAATAAAAGTAGTAATGAGTATCATGAAGAAGCCAAATCGAGAATATAGAATTCAGTTGCTACTAGTTAGAATGTCACCTTCAGAATTTCAGGGTTCAAAGCATTGGGACCTTTAGAGGAAAAAGCTGCTACACGTGGGGCAGGATAAGCTCCTAGAACTGTTTTTGCACCAAATATTCTTGACACCGGATTACTGTTTAGTACATAACAGGATAAATCTTAGACTTTGGAGAATGGCAGTAGAATAGCACTTCACAGAAAGTCATTCTTTTTCATTCTTAAAACAAAACAAACCGTGTAGTTTTGAGGTAGGATAGAATCCGTGCTCCTGTCTTCTTTCCAACAATAGCTGAAGGGATCACAAATGGGATGGCAACATCTTGATCTCTCTCATCAATAAGTATCATGCCAACTCCACCAGCATCTTTCACTATCTTGCTCTTTTGCACCTTTGACTCTGTTGAACTCTCTGCATGTCTACACACCAGAACCTTGCCTTTGCTCTTTGTTTTATTCAAAGAACTTTCCAAACAGTAACTGCAGAAGCGAATAGAAGAAGGAAAATATAACTTAAGAGTCACATTTTTGCATTGATTCTTAGGTAGTTCTCACTTTTAAGTACCTTGCTTCACCTGGATTGATAAGAAGTAAAGTATCCTCCATTGGCTGCAGAAGCAGAAATTATCCTCTTGGAAGCATTCATTTCAAAGGGACTCAGACTTTCACCCTGCTTCAATCATGGAAAGCTAATCAACGTCCTCGTAGTAATACCAAAATGCTACCTTTAAAAGAAGTCAAAGCTTAAATTTTTTACATTAATGAATTTCTTATCAAAATTATGGTATGGTGGAAGTACATTGGTAAACTTTTCTACAAACCTTGTGTTTGGAAATGCACTGGGATGGAATAAATCACGTCAAATTAACATTTGATGAAAAATTACTAGTTGTAGCTTTTTCAGACGTGATGGGCAACCAGACACACTAAAAGAATTTTACTTTTAATTCCTTAATCATTATCAAGATTACTTGTTAGTGTTTTCCTTAAGTTTTATTCATTTCAAATCTTAAAAATTTAAAAAATCATAAATTTGTAATCTCGGGAGACAGGCTACAAATGCAGTGTTTTTCTGTTGATGTAAAAATAAGTTTTTTTTTTTGGAACTAGCAAGAATAAATTTAAGCCAACAGTGAAAAAGTTTTACCATGATTTTGGCACCATTTCCCAATGTGATCTCGGAAGTGAAATCCCTGTCAGTTGAGCTGGCAGCAACAGTGAGAATCCATGGAGCAAGGTTTGTGGCAGAAGCAGCAGTCCCTTCATTTCCAGCTGATGCAACAACCAGCACCCCACGATTAGCCGCATGGAATGACCCCACAGAAATGGCATCACTGAAATAGTCTCCTTGAGGTGATTCAGCACCCAGAGAAAGAGATAAAATATGAACCCCATCTCTTATGGCATCATCGAAGGCAGCTAGCAAGTCCACATCATAACAACCAGAATCCCAACATGTCTTGTACACAGCAATTCTGGCCATTGGTGCACCTCCCCTTGCTCCTCCAGCTGCCAGTCCCTTGTAGTTCATATTTGCCACATACCTCCCTGCAGCTATGGAGGCTGTGTGGCTTCCATGACCAGTGCTATCCCTTGCAGATCTGAAGGAGATTTTGGCATCTGAGTCTTCCTCAGCTTCATATCCACTCCTGTAGTATCTGGCTCCTATCACTTTCCTATTGTACAAGTTGTTAACCATTGAAGATGACAAAACCAAATGGAGAATAATGACCTTGAAGTGAAAATTAAAAGATAAGGTTCAGCCACAAACCTGTTGCAAGATGAGGCATTGAATGATTCCCCTGATTGGCATTGGCCCTTCCAGCCTGGTGGCACTGCAGGCATGTCGGTGTCACTGAAACTAGGGGACTCAGGCCAAATTCCTGAGTGAACAGTGAATGTGGATGTGAATATGAATATAACCCATTATCAATCCCATTGATTATCAAAATCCAAGTCCTTTATTGCAATTTTTGGAATAATCACCAGTTTTTCAGTAAATGTGAAAAGACTAACAGGAGATGACTAAAACATGTTTAGGTTCTATTTTAGCTCCTTACAGAAAGCGATTTAATTAACTGAAAGAGTTCACTGGCAAGAATTTGACTTGAACAGCAATGCCATTGTGTAATTTCCAATGTTATTAATTATGCTTTCCTTATGCCTGCTACTGCTAAAAGAAGGGGAATAAAGGGACTGATACTCTGCCACTATAAAGTAATAAATGAAGCGTGGAAATGGAGATTCTTGTGAACCGAAGAATAAATGCAATTATGGTACATAGAAGTAATCAACTTATTTATCATCAAGGATTTCAGCAAAATGGTAAGGCTGCTAACCAGTATCAATGAAGCCAATGATGATATTTTCTTGGTTTCTGATGGAGTAACCAAGAGTCTCCATGGTTTGGTCATCCAGAAGTCCCATGAAATCCCATGAATGAGTTGTGTGCAGCTTTCTTTTAGAATTGGGAAAAACAGAAACCACTCCTGGCATTTCTGGTTAAATTTGAACACAAGTCACAGAGCCATTAAAACTAGCCCAAGGGTTAAGTTGGAAAATTTGGAAATTAAGTTCAGAAAAGGAAAAGAAAATGCAACAGGAAAATTTCCTATGACATACTTGAAATTTGGGAAGCCTGTTCTTCGCTGAGTTTGGCTGCAAAGCCTCTGAAAGCATGTTTATAGCTATAAACATGAGAGGCTTGGGCTTGTTCAATGCTGTCAAAACAATAAAATGAGGAAAAAAAATGAGAAGACCATTTACTTAAAACAAGGGGTGATAAGAAAACGCAACTAACTGAAAGACTTGCAGAAAATTTGCCAAAAAATGAAAAAAAAAAAAAAAGTGATCTTAGCTCTGACCTTCCACTGTGAACAGCAGCAAGCATTTCATGATTTTCCCTCAGAACATCATCTGGGTGTTCCCCACTATTGCTTCCCATGTACACTACATAAACCTGCCATCCAGTCCATATTCCACAGTTCACTTAAGAATCCATAAATCTAGTGATCACCATAACCAAATATACTACACAAAAACACCACTCTTTGAATTTACCTTGATAGAAAAGCAAAAGCTAACTTTTGCAGCAAGCACAGCCAGAAACAGAAAAAACAAAGCACTGCTTGTGGCATAACCAGAAGAAGACATTGCTAAAGTCTCAACCTTTGGTAACTAAAAGCAGTGTATATATCAGCATATAGTGACAACAACAAGAAGGATATAGGACATTAACCAATTCAAGATTCTGAGAATGACAAGATAATAATAATAAAAGAAAGCCTTGATGGAAAGAAAAGAAGGTGAGAAAGAATCATGGTTGAGGTATCATCATCATATTGGTGTGTGACATGTGTTAATGTTGAACCAGGTTTGTTTTATATAACAACAAAAAGAGGCTAGTGCAATGAGGAAACATGGAGTGAGAGTAGCAGTGGTTGAGGGAATTAGCAAAGAGCCAAAGGGTGATAGCACTAGTGGGTAAAGGGAGTTTTAAGATGATGACTATGAGAGAGAAAAGACAAGGAGAGAAAAAGACTAGTGCTTCTGTAACAATGGCAAGCAATCACAAAGCATATTCCAGTTTTTGGTGTCTACTCAAATGTCAATATGACCCTCTTATTCCGGAGACTGTTAAAAACAATGTAATTCACACTCAAGCTTAGTGGAGACAAGGTGGCTCAAGGGAGCATGTGACCTTCCTTATGTGTTGATTCATTATTTTTATCAGACAAAACCAGAAAATAAAAATACTATCTTATCTGATCTAATCTAATTAATACTATGTCCCAAATCCCAATGCTCAATGGTGAGATTCTTAGATATACTTTCTTAAAATAAAGAGAAAAATTCTTCAATAATATTACTATAAACACTTTCTCATGTATTATGCACTAAAATGATGGATGCACTTGGAATTTTTGGACATCACACTCACACAACTGTTGAAAGCAGAAGAGACAAATACGCCATTCATTGATAGCCAACAAAAAAGCAAATTCAAGCATGTTCATCAAGACAAATAATGCCTTCACGCCAATGACAGCCAAACACCAACCCAAACGGTAACTCTTTACAAATACCTCATTTTCTTTCCATCAAATGCATTTTCACTATCATATAATCAAAGATCACAACATATACATAAAAAATTAAGCTCAAAGCTCAGAATCTAAATTTTCTCAATTTCCCATTATAGATATTTTCACTAAATATTAATTACCTTACTTTAATGAGTAAAACTGTTAAACAGAAGCTTCAACTTGAACCCACGTGATATAATAAGATTTTGGAAAAATAGAAAAATGTTGAGAAAAAAGGTGTGTTATTAACTTTATCTTTTTTGTTGTCGCTTCTGTGACTATGCAGAATAGAGAGACAGTGTGATGCAGAGGAACTTTACTCTTACCTGCATCATTGTCATGGAAAATTTCAGTGCCTAAAGTCAACATTCTGATGGATGTGTGCTATGCTCTCTCACTTATCTTCACCTAATGATCAAATATGATTAGCTCAGTGGCAGATGCATCATCAATTACCATCATTATCATCCATTTTCTCATTACCAGAAAACACAATAATTACTTTCATAAGGGAAACAATAAAAAATTACCTTAATCATCTTAGTACCAACATTTCCACCATACTATGTAATTTCCGGAATCTTAAATCACATCATTGCATATTATACTCCCAAACCCCATCTTTATATCCAAACTCTAACGGATACTTATAAGTATTTATTTGGTTAGAAATGTCACATCCATAAAAATATTTATATAAAATATATAAGTTGTATACCTTACTTTATAAGTTTGGATTTTATCATGTTAAAAGAGGTTAAAATTTATTTTTTATATGATATCAGAGTCATTCTATCAAAGTCGATATCAAAGATATCAGATCATCAAAAATGTTGTTATATACAGGATGTCACTTTCAACATGAGAAAGTCGATTTATGAATTTGACTTAAACTTAAATTTCACTTCTTAATATATTTAAAAGAATTTAACTTTTCATACGGCTAAAAATTTATACGATTTCTATTTTATTGTTTTTATATTTATGAATTTGTGGTACGATCAATTGTAGTCATATATATATATATATATATATATATATATATATATATATATATATATATATAAAAATAAAAAAAAAATAGTTATATATATGATTTTAT
>Ga0123342_1000469_pt1 | contig 63642 bp, 29 predicted proteins | sample Turbeawhitnodule_FD_89960 | JGI IMG/M metagenome (GOLD analysis project Ga0123342, IMG submission 89960) | Root nodule microbial communities of legume samples collected from Mexico - Turtle bean Mexico white nodule | ecosystem: Host-associated > Plants > Roots > Nodule | place: Mexico: Nepantla... | reverse complement strand
ATTTTTTTGTGGTTGGGTGGTGTTGTTGGTGTTTTTTTGGTTGTGGATTTGGTTGTTGATTTTGGGTGTGGTGGGGAGGGGGGGGGGGGGGGAGGGGGGGGGGGGGGGGGGGGGGGGGCAGGTGTGGACCTTGTCTCCCTTCATCAAGACCTATATATATATATAAATTTGAAGAAAACAAAAACTAAAAAATAGAATTTTGAGCTGATGTTTGCTTAATTTCCTTCTGGTGGTGGTTCAATATCTCGTTTTACCCCTACAATTAGTGGTAAATATTTTTGTTAAACTTTATTGTTAGAAGTTAGATATTTAAATAATTGTGAGAAAAAAAATTGCCTGCGTCCTTTTGTACATTTGTGGACTAATCTGTGTGCATGTGTGTATATATAAACTTAAATTTTCAAATTTGAGTTTTTGTGTGCAAGTGATATCCAATAATCATAAAGATAATATTATGTTGATATTCAAACTGAAGTTTTAATGTTTTTCTAGAGTTCTTTTGCTGTAAAGATTGCAATAGTATAGCTTTGCATTGAAATGATTACTATTCATTATTTGATTTCTGATAGCTATAATTGATTTTATGAGCGTATCTATACCCCACTGCCTTGCCTAGGAATTCTAGATTGTGTGAGGTTGGTACTAACACATTATTCAACTTTTCACAATATATGCATAGCAAGCATGAATATGTTTCTAAAATAAATAACACTCTGATTTTCATTTTAAACTTAGCAAATGAATAAATTTTCCACTTTTCTGATCAAATGCATTTACTTGTGTTTTTAATTGCTTTTTTTGGGCCAAACTTAAGTTTACTTTTACCTTTCTTTTGCCAGGTCTGGAAGTGTTTGTTTTTGCAAATTGCTGGCTACTATAATTTGTTAGATGGATTGATTTTTTTTACTTTGAAATTTAATGAATCTCTCTGTTTTTTCTTAAACTTTTTTTAGTGATGAATGTGACTTCACAACTTCACATAAAAGGTTGTTTTTCAAGTTGACTAATGTTTATGTTGCTACCAAATTACCTATCACTCTGGACTAGTTTGGAATAGCTATAACTTTCTAAAAACTGCACAGTTTCTATGTGATGATGCAAAATACTACAAATGGATAATTGTAAAGGTTGATTGTATCTAATTAAAAGCCAAAACTAGACTTAATGTCTGTTTATATTAAATTTTTAATATATCTGAGTTGTAGACTTCTAGTCTTTTTTTGTCCTTAATTATGTTATTGTCCTCATCAATTATCACTATACTGTTTTCTGAATATTTAGGTGCTGCTGAAGATGCGACTGCAGTTTTTGGTGAAGCAGCTGCTCTTTGTGTACAAAAGCAATACCTACATTGCTTGACCACCCCTAAGTTGCAGTCATCAGCCGAGGATTGTAATGTAGTTGACACTAAACACTCTGCCTCAGAAGACACAAGTCCTAGGCATCTGAAACTTATGCAGGGCCTGAAGGATATTCCTGGAAATCATCATGGGGCATCTATTTTAGGAGGAACTTCTCAACCAATAAATAGTGGTCTGTCCAACATATCATTTTATAACACCCCATCTCCAATGGCAACACAGGTAAATTGCATCTAATTTCATATCATATATACATATTAATTTTTATTCAATATTTTGGATAAACTGCCAATTTTTTGAGTCATTGTTGTAATTTTGATTTTTGAAAATGGTTAGTTAATAAGTCAGAATCAGAAACATTGGTAAAAACGTGCCCTGTTATTCTGTAAATATGAATGGATGTTTCTTGGTTTATTGAATGTGTTTCATGCCCAATTTTCTTTACAACATTTGATATTTTTTTTCACCTCTTCTGTAGTTGTCAGGTGTTGCTCCACCCCCTTTGTGTAGGAATATGCAGCCCAATGGCCAAAATCTGAGCACACTTAATACTGACAGTTCTCCTAAGTCATTGGTGAACTCTATCATTCAAGTCCCTCGAAGAAAGGTTGTGGATGAAGGAAAACTACGTAAGGTTGGGGACCTTATTGCTACACAGATTTCTGCTGTCTGCTTCCTGTGCATCACTTGACTGAGAACATGTTAAGAGATCTTGACCAAAACACTTCCCACCCCCAGTCTGACATAATAAAAACCAAGCATGCACGTGATTTGGTTGCTTAAATTATCTGCAACTCCTCAGTATCTATGTTTTCTATTGTTTATATTATACATTCTAGTTTTTATGTAATAGTAGACTTCTAAGTATATTTGACATGATGTGAGTTAATGGAATAAATAATTTTGTTGGTGTTAAAGAAATTTTTATGTTTGCTAGAAAAAAAACTCAGTTGTTTGCTGTAGTTTTATAGATTGCATTTTATTTTTTTTTCCATTTTGTTCTGTTCCTAGTACTTTATTTTTTTTTCTTCTGTTTTTAATTGTTTTAGATTTCGGGAAGATTGTTTAATGATTCTGGTCGACGTAGCTCAAGACTATCCAGTGATGCAAGTTTAAATGCTAATGCGACAGTTGTATCTGGAAATGGAACTGGTAATTCTTCTAAGTATCTTGGAGGGTCAAAGCTTAGCAGTATGGCCTTTCGTTCTATGGCAGTTCGTAAAGGGCAGTCATGGGCCAACGAAAATGCTGACGAAGGTAATGATGAGCCTCTATATATAGAAGACAACTTTTTCTATTGTATTTACGTTTTCCTTTGTGAAGATGATTGCTTTGAAACTGTGGAACTTATTTTTTCATGAAGAAATGCAACCCGGCTAAAGATTTTGTGTTTGTTTATGCAATTTTCTTCTATGCTATTGCCTTTTCAAAAATTTATAAGCATAGCTGGCAATCCTTGGTAGCAGTTCAGAGTGGCTAACCCAAAAGGGCTATAGTTGGTCACTGGCTACACCAAATACCAGACATACCAGTATACTGTGCAATAATTAATAATTACCAAATTTGAATTAGTATAGATATAGATAATTAAATAATGATATTGATCGTGACATTCAGGTATTATATGCTATATCTATTATAAAATGGTAACAATACTATTTATTCTACTAGTACTGATGCTGTACTGGTTATACTTGCTCTCCTAATATATGACTCCCAAGTTCTTACATAATATTAATTCCAATTTTCTTATATATAAAATATTTTTGAACTGCTAATATTAACATATCCTCCTTTTTATCTTTAGGAACTCGAAACGACGTTCTTGATGATTCTCGTTTAAATGTCACATCATCAACACCTAGTTCTACTCCTACCATGGATGCTAAATCTTATGAACAAGAAGCAACAAATTTTCCAATTGGTGGACAAACAGTGAGTGGTTCAAAAGTCATTTCTGGTGCTTCAGAAATTCTGACCCTTCTCAGAATTTTTGGTGAAGGCTGTAGACTTGCCTACTCATATAGTTGTCAGGTATTAATTCATTATCATTTTGGTTAAAAGATATATAAATTTGTATTTATCTATTTGTTAATTTTTTTATTAGGTTTTACAAAGAAAGGAATAATGATAGAAGAACTAGTTTTCTAATGCATGTTCATTTGTATGTGAAACAGGATGCACTGGATACCTACATGAAACTTCCACATAAGCATTACAATACTGGGTGGGTTCTTTCCCAGGTAATTTTGGTTGCTCTGCTAGCAAATGCTGGTCTTTTATAGGTTGTGTATTGATTTAGCATTATACAACATTCAGATTTATGAAGCTATATTCCAATGTTTTGTTGGCTGTACCTAGAAAAGAAAGATTTTTCCTTCATGGAGTTACTTCCATTTTCCAACTAATTTTTTTTTTCTAGATTCCTTATATTCTCATCCACAGTCGTTGAGATTGTAATCTTTCTGACATATTGTAGAATATACCGGAAATTAGGTTTCAAATAGAGTAAAATTTTGGCTAAAGTTATACTCTCTTCATAGTTATTTTCGTTTTCCTTCTGATTGTGCTCTGTAGCATCTTTTAAATTCTTTGTTCCAATCAATTTCTTTACTGGCGTAGTTCTTCATTGCACTTGAACTATTTGATATTTTCAAGGTTGTTAAATAATGTTGAAATTGGGGTCTAGTTGGAAAAAAAGTAAGAGAATAGGAAAAGGGATAAATAATGAGATTGGATGTATTGATAAATACAAACTCAAACACATTCTTTTTATCTTGAAAATGATGAAACGGCAGTTTGAGATAATTCAACAAGATGCATAATTTTCAGTTGACATCTGCAAACCAAACACATCTATTTCAGAAACATAAGCCCAGACCTGCTCTATTCTTGATGGTTTTTGATCTAGAGGTTCTTATTATTAGATATTAGGAGATATTATAGATATTGTTAGATATTTCTATTTATGTAATGGGTTTAACCCATATGTTTCTTTTTCTATATAAATATAACCGTTTGTGTTCAATATACACAAGGGATTTATCATATTCTTTTTTTCATATTTTATTACGGTGCACATTACTAACTATTCCTAATATGATGCTTGGATGTTTTAACCAGGTTGGAAAAGTGTACTTTGAGTTGGTTGATTACTTAGAAGCTGAGCAGGCCTTTGGCCTTGCTCGTCAGATTATGCCTTATAGTTTGGAAGGAATGGATGTATACTCAACAGTTCTTTATGTGAGTTTATATTACATTCATTAGTTTCTGTAATATCATATATTGTATAATAATAATAATAGATGTTCTTTGAATTGATGAACCTGGAGGGATTTAGGAGGAGAAGAATGAAAAGCCAGAACAAAATCTGAATGATGGTGGTGTGTTTCAAAACGTAATATACTAACCCATATTTATGCTAATTATCCCAATCCTTAAATAAGGAAGATAGATATGAAAATCACTCTTGAGAGATTATCTGACATATCTAAAATATACCAAGGTACAATAATTATACAATGAGACGTTTTTTCAGTTTCTAAGTTTCTAGTATGAATAAAGCATGTGATTTGATTTCCTCTCTTGCCTTTGGGACTTGGATTAGTAGGTGGTTCAATTAATAGAGCCTCTTGGTAGAAAAATATGCCACTATTAGTGATAGCAAATTCACGATACTAGGGAGCTGAGGATGAAATCCAAAGAGAGATAATTTTGCTTACTAGTCTGATGCACCATTTGGAGAAAAGTATTATATTTAATAATATCAGCCTGCAGTAAAATTATGCTGCGAATTTTTTAGTCTAACGCTTCTCTGATGTTATGGGCTATTTATATAAACAATTCCTTGTTTTAATGGCACTCATCTAGGAGCTACAAAAGCACCATGGAAATTACTGTGTGACATAGCCAGCCTGCTAGAGCTATTTTGTTTTATTGTCTTTCCTTAGCTTCATGCTTCTATTTAATGTCTAATTGTTATGCCTATTGCTTGACCAAGTGACTAAGTTATTTCCGGTGCAGCACCTAAAGGAGGATATGAAGTTAAGTTACCTGGCTCAGGAGCTGATATCCACTGATCGTTTAGCTCCTCAGTCTTGGTAGGCTTCATATGTTTTTGCTGATTATTCAAAATGTACTGGTTTATATATTTTTCTTTTTTAAATTATTTCCTTTAGAAGTCATTTCTACTTGCTATCATCCATGTTTACTTTATCAGAATGCTTTAAATTGCATGGTTTTGTGTAGGCAAATGTCCATGTGAGGTGAGTGAAAACTTTGCTGTATGTTTGCAAGTGCATTTGTTGTCGGCTTATGCCACATTTCAGACATATATGATAACTTTAGCATCTATATTCTTACCTACTTCCATTTGACATACGAGTTCTTCCATATCTAGCCCAATTGTGTACATCACTATTTTTCTTACCTGACCTATGTTTTTTCTAAACCTTTTCATGAAAGTATACTTATTGTCATTACCTGCTATTTGACAACCGTGAGTGTGTAGATGTTTCTGCTTTATTGGGATTTTCTATTATGATTATTATCATTTTATCTGGGTTTATAATTGTGGTTGAATGCTTTGGCAGGTGTGCAATGGGTAATTGCTACAGCCTGCAAAAGGATCATGAAACTGCACTGAAGAATTTTCAGCGAGCTGTTCAACTGAATCCCAGATTTGCGTATGCACACACCCTTTGTGGACACGAGTATGACCAGTGCTTTTGTTTACATTATATCCCAAGTCTGAGTAACTTCTGCAACTCTTTGTGGTCTTCTAATTCATCGCTACTTACAGGTATGTTGCACTAGAAGATTTTGAGAATGGAATCAAATGCTACCAGAGTGCGCTCAGGGTTGATGCAAGGCATTATAATGCTTGGTATGGACTTGGAATGGTATATCTACGCCAAGAAAAGTTTGAGTTCTCCGAACATCATTTTCGAATGGCTTTTCAAATCAATCAACGTTCGTCTGTAATAATGTCATACCTTGGTACTGCTTTGCATGCTTTGAAGGTAAGTGCCTCTTATTCTACTGATCTTAGGGTTTAGGGTTTAGTACATACAAAAATAAAAACTCCGTTTGTCCTTGGCTTGTATCTTGTAGTATCTCGAGAACCCTGAAATTATGTTCTGTTTGTATGCTCGACAGAGAAGCGAAGAAGCACTGATGATAATGGAGAAGGCTATTTTAGCGGATAAAAAGAATCCCCTTCCAATGTATCAGAAGGCCAATATACTCTTGAGCTTGGAAAAGTTTGAGGAGGCATTGGAAGTCCTAGAGGAGCTTAAAGAGTACGCACCTCGTGAAAGCAGTGTTTATGCTTTGATGGGCAGGATCTACAAAAGGCGTAACATGCATGAGAGAGCTATGCTTCATTACGGTATATCTCTGGATTTGAAACCATCTGCAACAGATGCTGCTTCAATCAAGGTGATTTAGCTTCTAATATCAATAGTTTTGCTGTAAACCGGTCAACAGCTTCTACATTTGCATTAGCTTATCTTTATGCTTTCTGATTGGTTGGGCGAAAATTCAGTTATGTCTGTATTCTTTTCTTACACTGTTGGAACTTGCTGTCACATTTTCTTATGCAACTGGAAACTTCATCTTTAACAGGCTGCCATTGAGAAATTACATGTACCAGACGAGATGGAAGACAACTTGTAGCTAGATGTATGAAGTGCATAATGCTAGCTTGTGTAAATTACCCTGCATTTGAATCCTTGGATACAAGGAATTGGCTGGCTGTGCTTGTGCTTTCGGCAAGATTGTTCGTTGAAGCAGTACAGCTACTTGAGAAGTATTTATAAATGCAGCCATCTCGCCCATCCAAAAGAAGGATCTCTCTAAGTGATCAGAGTTTTGTGCGAGATTCACATACTAAAAGGAGATGACATGATGTAACAGAGGTGCCAAGAAGCTCCTATTTAACGTGTACGAATAGTTGTGTTAAAGAAATCTACATGTATCTTTAGTCAATCCATTCATTTGTTAATAAATCAATGTTCATTTTGGACTGCCATTTTGTTACTTCTCAGCAAATTCAGTAGTTTTTTTTTCTTCATTTTTAAAAATTGCAAAATGTAGGGTAAAGTATATCAGTTAAGTAATCGCTTTCAATGAGTACATTTTCCAAGACAGAAAATGATATTTCTTAACATATTTACATACAGAATGTCCTATTATTAGCACACATTCTAAACTAAACTTGAACAAAAAAGCGTGCTACTTATTCAGTCATTGACACTCTTCATTTTAGATTTTGCACGTAGAAATTTATGTTATAATATCTTATGTTTTAGTTATAGTCAATAATTATAATGTAACTTTGTTAAATGTACATTATTTATGTTATTATGTACATTATGATAGATTTTTTTACTTTGTTAGTGACACAGGCCTTAGGTTGACCAAGTGGTTTAAGGATTGATTAATCATCCACAGACAATAAATAAGTAATTTTGGTTTCGGTTTATGGGAAAATTTGAGTTAATTGATTCATATAAAAATTTAAAAATAATTATTATTTTTATTTAATTATAATCTTCAGTCTTTTAAATAGGAAAATATGATTTTAGTTGACTAAATTAACAATAATATAATTTATTTTCTAAATTTTAGGGAAAATACGTGCACTGCTAGTGTATTTACATTTTTATTATATTAAAAAATATAATTTTATTAATTTTATAAATAATTAATTTAAGAATAATATAATTTAATATATAATTTTGTAAAAATAATATTAAATATATTTTATAGTTTTTAGACAATTTTTTTTTGTAAGTTGTTGTTTTTTTAAAGACAACTATTTTAATTTAAAAAGCAGTTACTCAAATGTTACAACGGAAAGAATTTATGTACATTAAAGAAAAAAATCTCTTTCATTAATTTTATAGAGAAAATTTGAAGGATAAAAAATCATTTTTAAAAATTATTTTAATCTCTCAAATTTAACTTAGAGTTAAATTATATTTTTTTTAAAAATTTAAATAATTTTTTATTTATAAATTAAAAACAAATTTTTAATCAGTTAAATATTGAGAAATAAAATGTGGATTATGAAAGCGAAAATTTGGAACCATGCCACACCGTAGAGACCGGTTGTTGTGACCAATACCTTTGTCGTCATTGGATTAGGGTTTTTGCGGTTCTTTCATTTCGAAACCCTCTTCGATTCACATTCTCTCTGCCCCTATTCTCACTCTATATCTTTCTTCATCATTCCCATTTCCCTTTTCAATTCTTCATCACCTCAATTTCCTAGTTCTTCATATTCGATTTTCTCTGTGCCCTAATTTCACGATCACTCCGTAATCTTCAGCAATGGGAAGCAAAGGCCGCATGCCGCCGCCCCCGCATCTGCGGCGATCGATCCCGACGGGTCCTGCCCTGATGCCGCACCCGCTTGCGTCGCCGTTCGATCTACTCCCGCCGCCACAGGTGATGGAGCAGAAGCTTGCGTCGCAGCACGCGGAGATGCAGCGCCTGGCGACGGAGAACCAGCGGCTCGCAGCGACGCACGGCGCACTGCGGCAGGAGCTAGCGGCCGCGCAGCACGAGCTGCAGATGCTCCACGCGCACGTAGCGGCGATGAAGGGGGAGCGCGAGCAGCAGGTGCGCGCGCAGTTGGAGAAGATCTCGAAGATGGAGAGCGAGGCGCAGAGCGCAGAGGGCGTGAAACTGGAGCTGCAACAGGCCCGTGGGGAGGCGCAGAACCTTGTTGTGTCGAGGGATGAGCTTGTTTCAAAAGCGCAGCACTTGACTCAGGAACTGCAGAGGGTTCATGCTGATGTTGTTCAGATCCCCGCGCTTATCTCTGAACTTGAATGCCTCAGACAGGAGTATCAGCATTGCAGGTATCCTTCTTCTGCCTCTTTTTTAGGGTTAGATGTGTAGTTATGCTGTGGTGTGTAACGGGTCTTCTTAGAAAAAGTGTTGTGATGATGGTGTAGAAGCGACTACGTATATGAAAGCATTGGTTAAATGTTGTTTTCTATACAGACATCTCTTCTTGTGTTGCGGACTAGGTGGTTTGGAATGCTAGCTGTCTCTATAAGGGATGCGATGCAATTATGCCTGTAAAATTCACGATGTGGTTTTTTGTTTCTTTGTTAGTCGTGGCGGAGGGTGGGATATTGTAGAGATGTGGCAATTGGTAAGTTTAGAGGTAGTTGTTTCTATTTGTTTAACATTTATAAACATTTGATGGAGATATAACCTGATAACATAACATATCTTTGGAGTAGTGAAAAAAAAAACAAATAAGGTAGTTAAAATGGGAAATTCCTTGTGTGAACTTTCTTTAGTGGAAAATATTGTGAAGAGTGGTAGCAAATGGAGGAATTGGGATTATTAGAGAAAGTGAATATCATTTAAATTATTTGATAGATGGGTAATAATATAAGGAACCAATGAACTGGACAGGTTTTGTTACACCAAAATGTTATACTTAAGACTTAAAATACGAGAAGAAGAGCTTAAGAGATTGATTATCATTCAGCTGATCTTTGTTATTTGTAGAAAAAATTACATCAGCAATATCTAGGTAATTAATGCTAATAAGTAAATAACTTATAGGTACATCAAATAGCTGTTTTCCAATACAATTACTAACTACATTTAGTACCTATTCTAACAGTTATAAAAGGTTCTCCTTCCTCCAAAATCTTGTTTTGCCTGTGTTTACAAGGATAGAAACATTTCTTTGATGTCTGAGGGTTTTTGCTAACTCATGATGGGTTTTCCATGTTTGAAATCAGAGATAAGTGAAAGGCCACATGCAATAGTGGTCCTCGTGTTATGATTGAAGCTTTGTGCTCTGTCAAATCTTTAGAACTCTATTATTATAACTTATCATTAAGCTTCCTGCCCCAAAGCAATAGAGATTTTGTTCTCGATATTTACATCTGGCCACGTACATGTTTGGAAGATTCATTGTAGGTGGTAGTCCAAAGTATTAGGGAACCAAAGTTTGAGTTCTACATTGAGATGAAATGCAAAGTTGAGCAATATATAAAGAAGACCCACAAACTCATTGTCTTACGGTTTTGGGTAGGAAGTGATGTTACAGTATCTTTATGGGTTGACTCATAGCTCATTGATGCGACTCTCCTTGGTGTTTCCCCTTTGAAGATCCAACACAAAGGTGGATAGAGCCTCGGGTCTTTTTAACATGGTTTCTGAAAATGTTATTATGTATTTGTCTAGAGAACGTATTTGTAGCTTGTACCACATTCAGGAATCAATTCTCACTTTTCAAGGGTGCAGTCTTTTTTGCTTGAACTGTGGTACATAATAAGAATATGGGATTAGTACTAGTAATATTAAAGAGGCTTGTAGATTTCCTAAAGCCTCTATCCTGAAATGTGTGTTTAGTATGCCAGCTAACACTTGCTCCCTGCTCCTATATATTGTGCTATAGCTCATTTTTTATTTTTTTTTATTTTTTTGAACATGTGTTTATATTGTTATTAATCTATTGTTTGTCCCCTTACTCTGGAGTAATTATGTTGACTAATTTAAGAGTTTTTTTTTTATATTTAACCTTGTCTCTTATCAGTTTTAGAGGGATTCTTTTCTTTGCGAAATTTGTTCTATCAAAAAGAAAAATGAAAGCACACAAAAACCGTACGATGCCTGCTTATGTTTTTCATGGGGCTGTTACCCTTACAGTTGTTATGATTAACTAAATATTTTCATGGATTTTGCTCTGTCATCTGTCTTTGGCTTCCGCAGACTTTGAATGAGCTTTGACAGCTCATGCACTCCAATGAGTGTGTATTGCTATTATTGTTTTCCTTTCTGTTGTTTTTATAAGGTAATCTTGTAGTATGTGTATCTTATAGTGTTCCTTTCATGTCATCCTTCATCTCCTCCATTTCCCCGTGATTAAGATGTGCCCATGACAGTCATTTTCTCTTATAGTTTTATTTGTCCATAAATTGTGCTACATTGAGCTCCTCATAAACTGTAGTACGCCTTTCTTTTTTAAAACTGGAGTTTATATTTTTTTAATAACATCGAGTGTGTCCCCTTAATTTTGAGCCTGGTTTGTTTATTATTGCTGTGTTCTTTCCAATCTAACTGATTCGATTCATGTCTGTGGATTGCACATCAGCTGGGATTATAATAAAATTTCTTGTTTAAAGAATCCAACCTTTTAGAAATGGGTTCCCTGCTACTCTTAGGGGGTTTGTTTTACTGCTTCTTTTATTCCCAGGAATAAGAATGTGAGAATATTTATTCCCATATTTGTTAGTAGGTTATAAAGTGATTCTTAGGAATTTATTTATTCTCAGGAAACCTGTATTTCCATGTTTTTAGTAGTTTTTATTCCTATGATAAAGGGGTTGGGAAAGTGATATTCTCATGGGAATATGGTAATTTATTTGCTATTATACTTATAACTTTCATTCTTTTCTTATTTTAAATTTAAATTATTCTGAATTTTAATTTAAATTATTCTGAATTTTAGAAAACATTCCTAGCTATAATATTCCTAGGAAATATGATTCCTGGGAATTTAATGTGGTTTTGTAAAACAAACTCACTCAATTCTTATAAGATTAGGATTTATTTTAGCAGGGTGCAATACTTTATTCCAAGATGTGTTGTATTATTTATCTGCCATAAATCTTGGTTGTATATTACAATCAAACCCTAGGTTGATACCTAATTTCTTGCTTTTGATCTACCTTCTGTTTCCATTTCATTTATCCATATGATGGTGGAGACTTGGTCACTGAGCATCCATTTTGCAGTCTGTTTTATCTAACTTAATCAGTCACTAAAGTTCTCCCCAAGTTTTCCTCAGTGTAATTTATATCTCTGGTAAATTTTCTTTTTTGTTAATCGAAGCTGAGTACTTTGGATCTCATTAAAGTCAATATTAATACCTTACATTTCTTTAGTTTGAATTTATCCGGGAGACTGTTTTACTGAAAATCCTAATTTCTTGAGTATAGATTCTGATGGCATGACTTCCGTAGTTGGAATCTGTATATTATGAATGAAGACAATGCTTGTTTTATTTCGTTTTGAACTGAGTGTTTGAACTTTGAAGGATTTCCTTTGCCAATTTGAATCTTGAGGTCTTTTCCCTTGTCTTTTTTGATTGACACTCTTGGGAGTCTCTTCAATAGCAATATCCATGGATTTGCCTAGCAACCTACTAGCCAGGGCATTTACTCTACCAAGAGATACTGAGTCACCTAGCCATACTTAACCTTTTAGGCCGGCTTGGTTCAGGTAGTGTGATTAGGATGTGGTAGGCATACATACATGTTAAAAACGGGTTTGGCAGCTATAGGTTCCTGTTTTGGTTGATCGTGAAGCTTCCATTCTCATGCCTTTCTATTTGGAATCCCAACAGCAACCCATTTATCATTTCCAGTCGATTCTTACCATAGATTTACTCTGAACTTTCAATCTGCCTCTTTTTACCATAATTCTCTCAAGACAACTTCAAAGCCAACCAATTTGATTTCTGTTCCCACTCTCTCCTTACAGCATGTTGGCATAGTGTCAGACCGCTATGTTTAGTGCCCTTGATAATCTTTTGTTCTGGTCATGCAGGGCCACTTTTGACTATGAAAAAAAATTATACAATGATCACCTTGAGTCACTTCAGGTGATGGAAAAGAACTATGTTTCTATGAGTAGGGAAGTGGAAAAACTTCGAGCCGAGCTTACAAACACTGCTAATGTGGATCGGAGAACTAGTACGTATCTCCTTTTCATACCTGTTTTCTGTGTTAGAATAGAGCCCCTGGCCCTCAATTTTTCATGATTTGTGGATTGATCACTGGTAATAAAAATTCAGGTGGGCCATATGGTGGCACCTCTGGAACTAATGAGAACGAGGCTTCTGGTCTTCCTGTGGGACAAAATGCTTATGAAGATGGTTATTCTGTTATGCAGGTGTGTGATGCCTCCCTGTGTTACGCTGCTTTGGGTTTCTTGGGGGAGTGCAGTAATTTTGTTCATTCTCTAATATTATTAATTTTCAAATCTTTTAATAAAATTAATCTGTGGATTTTTCTTGTTTTTATTTATTTTTTAAACTCTTTATTCTTAAATATAGTAAACAAAATAATGCTTGCAAATGGTAATTGATTAGTATCTGCCTCTTGTATCAGGAAGTAATGAGGTGTTCCTGGGTTTATTACACTACCTGTGTGATGAACTTTTTGAACTAAATGCCTAGCTAGAGTTTAATTTTGTCTCCTACATTACGGAGAAACCTGAATTCAAAAACTTTTATCTGATTTCTCTATGCTTTTGTTACTCATTAATCTATGATAATCACCTTTCTGATGGTACCGAATTAACATAAACAGTAGCTTTTGTTACCATGATAAAGAAATTCAAAATCTATAGGATTATCATGCTCGTTGTCATGCCTGTAGGTGCTTTGCATGATAACAATTGGGAATGTATTAGTGTATTATTTGTGTGCAGACAAAATTGGAATAATATAGTGGTAGCAATAGATGCTTTGTGTTCAACTGCTACATTCTAACATCTGCTCCTCTAAAAACAGTGCTAAATATAGTGTAACTATTGAAAGGTTTAATTTGCATTTAGATTGGGCACAAGCAATGGGTATAAAACTAGAATTTCAAATTGATATTAAAATCTGATGTAGATTCAAAATCATGAATGCAAATTCTATATTACAACCAGTTATTAAAATAAATATATTGTAGCTCCTAATCTTGCATTAGGCATCCATATTTATGGTGAAGGGTCATTTGCATTTGTGCCCTGAATTGGGGATAATTATAGATAGAGTTGCCAAAAAATAAAACTCCGGTTCCAATACTGATCTGAAATGTCTGTGTTGTGTATCAATAAACGTGGCTGATAATGTACGATTTACTAATTAGGAGGGCCATTTTCTTAGGTTGATTCTGTTTTTGAATTCGAATGCTTTTGTTTTACAGGGACGTGGTCCCCTCCCTGTTGCCAGTGGGGGTGGTGGTGGCAGTGCTACTACACTTGCTTCTGCTGGAGCTCAACCTGGTCCAGCTCCTGCAGGGACTGGTTATGATGCTCCCAGAGGACCTGGTTATGGTTCATCTGCAGGGCCTACTTACGACACACAGAGGCTGACTGGTTACGACGCGTTTAGAGGATCTACCTATGATTCCAAGAGGGGGGCAATTTTTGATGCTCAAAGAACTTCCTATGATCCACAGAGAGGTTCAGGATATGATATGCAGAGAGGACCTGCTTACGATTCATCGAGAGCATCTGGCTATGATGCACAGTCAAGAGGGGTTGGTGGTCCTCATGGACATGCTCCACCGGTGAACAATATGCCCTATGGATCCGCAACACCACCTGCTCGTGGTGGAGGTGGATATGAAACTACTCGAGGTGTAAACCCTGGTAGGAGATGATGACCTTGAGTCTGGGAGACGCCATTCATGGCACTCAAAATTATAAAGTGTCATTCAAATCTGAATGGTTGGAACATCTGTCTGTCTCATGAACGTTTGGTTTTGTCCTATCTTATTGTAATGTGCATAGTGGACGAGAGGGGAAACAAATGTTCGTCATTATTGGGAATGCATTCTCACAGCGTATAATTGCTGTACATGAAATTGGTAACAGAGTACCAATCTAACTTGCCTATATATTTATTTGGGATGGTTTAATTTTATTAACTTCTTGCCTTAACCTTCGATTAAATGATTTCAATTTTTTTTTTCAATCTACTTCATGCATATTCCTGTCTACTTTTGTTCAATTTTCAAGCCTTTTTTTACCTTTTAAATTATACTTTTTTATATTTTAGCTAATTGCCTTAAAAAAAGTTACAATGCTTGGGTTGGGGAATTTTGTGTAATTTTTTTACTTGAATGTTTTGTTAAGATTGCAATACAGCTCTAGAATGTCTAATATGGATTTTTTTATATTAATAGGGAGCTTGACATCCCGAGTTGGATGTTGTGTATATAATTATTGGTCCAAAGAACATTTCCAGAGTTATGGTCAACAGAGTTATTTATAGATCAGAACCATTTCGTTTCGTACTACGTAACAGGTTATCTAAATAACTACGTAACAATATCAATAGATTCTCGAATAATTTGGACTTATTTAACGTTGCTCATATTTATGCCCATTTATTATTAATATAACTTCCTTGCGTGTAAATATAAATAAATAGTGATATTTATTTTCATTAATTTTTTTATATATTTCGAGTAGGTTTTACCATTATATAATATATACAGTAATTTTTCATAAAGTATTTTTTCATTACTTTTTTTTTAAATACCGATTAGACTAAACAACTTTAGCACCACAATAAGCATAAGATGTTTCACCTGTATGATTCTTCTTAATCATTAGTTTAATTTTTATGAAACACATTTGTCCCACCGAGGTTCCTGAAATTACCAAATCTCTTCGGTGTTCGGCCAATTCCGTGACTAATTCATGACTAATGATTCAGTAGCGTAATTAATAAAAGTAGTGTTGGGTGATCTAACCGAGTCTTTACTTTCCATTAATAATAATTTTAATCAATTAATCTTAAATAATAAACGAATACTTATAGAATAATAAATAATAGTTATATAGTTAATTCAAAAGACTCATAATAGTTCATACTACCTGATCAACCTATAAATACTAACTCTTTAAGAAATACAATATATTTTATCTCATACTCTTAACTTTTATCTGATAAAAAATTTATCATCTTTGTCTTCTTACTTACTTAAGTATCACAGAGTCATTTTCAGGTTGACTTCTAACTCCCACTGAAAACTTATTTTCCGAAAACATCTTGTGCATATCGAATTAGACTCCAAAATTAATTTTCATTTTCAATAAAAAAAAACGTAATTAATAAAACAGTAAACATTCCACAAAGTTATGATTGATATTTGAACCTACATCATCTAGCTTAATAATCCATACAGATAGGAGTGTAATACAATCTTTACAACTCGGTATACGCTCTAAGGTTAAAGGATACTGAATTTGTGACATTTTACTCTTATGTATACTCTTTATTCGGATCAAAACTGACCTATACATCAAAATATAATCAAAACTGACCTATACATCAAAATATAATTGTAATTACCTTAATCTCAAGACCAAGACACCGAAGATCGAGAGGAGGAACGCCACTTTGCTTTCGGTTCTGCAGAATACAATCTAACTCAAGCACCTACTTTATAGGTGTTCTTAGCATGTTCTTAACTTAGTTATACATGTGTTGTTGGCAACTTCTGATTGTGACATTTCATTCAACGTTATGAGTGGATTTGGATGAGCTTTTGTAAAATCTATCATAATTTCTCTATATTATTAACAAAGCTACCACATGTTTAGATGCAAGTTGCATATCAGTAATGCATGCATTTGATTGAAGCTTCCAACAGAGACATTTATGGTGGCGAATAGGAGATGTTAAACAGCCATATAAACACACCAAAATAAGTTTTAAATTTAGAATCAACTCCTTAATGCGAAACCAAAAAATTAGCATATAATCATAAATAAACCCAACATGAACAGTGTTGTACCTTGGGCATGATATGATATATGGCATCTGTCACTTTAAATATACGCTGTATTTTAGGTAAGGTATGGTCCCTGAATTGATATATAGTAGGTTATAAGCTTTATTACATTTGTTAGCAATTAACATGGAAGAATCTAGAAAAGATACTTCAACAACATATTATATTTTCTTTCATCACAGCAACATAGTCCCTTTAATATTCTTTTATTATTTGGTGAAGTTCTTATAAAAGGACTAAAACTGTAATTTGGTCAACTTTACTTAAAGTTTAATCCATAACAAAATATGTTGTTTGGATTTCTCTTTTCCTACAGCAGCAATGTTATTGTCATCCATTAAGGAGAAAATGTGTTTTGCTGATGAGAGATGATGAATGCACAAGTGTGCAGCATCATTATGCTTCTCTCATGATGTACCTAATTAATCTGATGCTCTAATTTGTTGTGAAACTCAGTTTGGAGTATTCGAGTTATGAGATTAAGCAAATCATGACATGAATGGAAGAGTTGTTAAACTGAATTTCATTTGAGCACTACGATAAGGATTTCTTCCAATTGATTGTGATTGTTATTCAGTTCAAGTACATGCCCATATATAACAGGCACAGAATATACATTCAGACTGCACAGATTCTCACTAAAGAGTTTTTAATGTTCTGTCATTGTCAAATCTATAAAATATCTTTATGGATAACTTAATCCAACGTGTCTCAATCTGATGCATGCAAATATGAATCACAATTATACAATTAAAAAAATAAAAAGATGGGTACAAACATCTCTTATAAATCAGTCAATCAATTTTATAAGATTGAGTTAATCTTAAGTCTATTTCTTAAAGTACATAATGTTAGTGTACCGAAGTGGTAATATTTTGGTGAATATATATGTTAACATCACTACTCATATGAAAGTGTTAGAACTAAGGTGCATTAGGAGAGTTACAAGGAGTAACCAAATGTTCAATGTTTGAATCTTTCTACTTGATGTATATGTTTGTCGCATATTTTTGTTGCTAGTTTTGAGTCTGATTACTAATCTCAGTATGTGATCTCAATGCATTGAGGTTGTAGCAGTGGGAATTCCTTTGTGATCATATCCATATATATATATCCCTTTTAGTTACATCACATCCAACGTTGTTTCATGAGCTGTGCTTTCATGATCCAAATTCCAACCAAGAGAACATGTTGGTTGGGTCTCATGGCCCCCACTATCCCAAGAGAACATTCACAATGAAAATGAGTTTTCTTTCCCTGTCATTTATTAGCTAGTTCACTGCTGGTTCCTGATTTGGGTTTTTCTGTTTCTTTGCTGATTGTTTTGCTATAACTGTTTGTTTCTTCAGGGTTCATAATTACAATGGCACAAGAGAGAAAGAAGTTGAAGAAGAAAGGCAGAAAAACACACTCATTGAGAACTCCTAGAATTAGGAAAGTGAAGGCATGTTGGAAAAATCAGAACTAATTCTCCATCTTTTGTGTAGATACAAAATGGATACTTGCGGAAACAATAAACAAACAGAAGAAAATAAAGCAAAATAGAAAATAACATCGAGAATTTTTAATGTGGAAAAACTTTCTCAACTTGAGAAGTAAAACCCATAGGATCTAGTGCAGAAAATGTTTCTACTCTGAAAGTAAGATTATAACATTGGTTTCTCTCAGTGTGTGAGAATAACACTTAATCTCACCTAAGAATGAAATACAATATTTCTCTAGTATCTCACTAGGATTTCTAATCTCACATTATGGTGCATATTTATTCTCTCATTTCTTTATATGTTGTTTTTATCTCACTAGGATTTCTAATCTCACATTATGGTGCATATTTATTCTCTCATTTCTTTATATGTTGTTTTTCTCTTTCTCAGAAGTTCCCTTTATATAGAGAATGAGAGAGAAGTTTCTTCATAAAGAGATAATGAATAATTAACGTTTATCACATTTTCAAAAGAGAGTTACAATTCCAAGACTTTTGAAAGGACCATCATTAAATATATTCAATGGATCATTTAATGGATCAGTTATCAAGATTCATTGGTCGTCTCCCATTAAACAAGTTAAGAAACCTTAATATGTTGTACAAAGCATGATTTGACACTATTTGGCTTGTTATAAGGGAAGGTGTGAATAAGATTAGAGTGGAGAAAAGTAGAAGGGGTTGAGGTGGAGTGGTGGAAGTAAATGCAAAAGATTGTGGTTGGTATAAATTTGGAGGTAGTCTTTGGAAAAAAGAAGTATATGCTTAGTCATTTTCCTTTGGAAGGTGTCCTTGTAGAGGGCATTTTAATGGGCAAGCATTTGCCAAATCATAAGCAATTCAATTACTATCCATTCTCCTTCGTCACACCAACATCTCATGATTCACGTGCAGCCAAATTCCACATCACAAACCCTTCAACTTTATTCTTGGTGGCTACCCACTGCACTTACTAACACGGCTATTTAATTTTCTAACATCACCATTTCAATAAACAGTTTTACTTACAGATTTAATATACTATTTCTCGCCACAAATCTCAGAACTATTTTATTCCAGACACTGACAAACACTACTTCAACACTTTTTTTAGTTTCAACTTCAATTTACAGTCAAAATAAACCGTTTTAGCTGACTCAACTTCTGTGTTTATATATTCATAAAACACTTCTTATGTGTTTAGTTGTGACATATTCTCCATTTTTTTAAAGTTAAAATGCATGCTCTGGTGTCCTTTAAATATTTCAGTGTATAGGTCATATATATATATATATGATTCAGACCGAAAGTTCGTTGAAATAGAGTATTGTGTATTTTAAAATTCAGAGTTGAGTGACAGTTTTATCTCTAAAAAGATGGGTTAAAAAAATATCTATATAAACTCTTATTAATCTTGACTTCTTAATTTTTTATTGATGGAGATCCCACATCGATTAGAAATAAAGACATTTCATTGTATATAAGTGGTTGCAATCCTTAACCTTATGAACAGGTTTTATGGGATTGACTTAGACTTAAAGTTTACTTTGTAACACTATGTTATAGAACTATTGGGTCTACTTATATATACAATTATTTTTGAGTTTTCCTTTTGGGAATTGGTGGTTGAGTTTGATGGGTTATCTTATCTATTAGTTGGACGTTAGCTACATCAAGGGTTCTCCCATTAAACTTTTTTATTATGCATAGATTTCAGAAGCACACTCTACAAATCTGTTGGAAAAATAAAACTACCATTGAAAACTTTTACTCTGCATATATATTAAACTCTTGTTATTTTTAACTTCTCAGACGATTTTTCTAAAAATAATTAGTTATTTGTCAAATATAAAATGGATTCAATGGTTTAAATATTTACACTAAATTTATTATATATTATCTCTTGAAAAAGAAAAAAAAAATCACTTAACTAACAAAACTGCCGAGGATACTCCTTTGTAGGATATTCAATGAATGGCTACACGTTATCTATCAATCTCACCATACTTTTTAAGAAACTAAATTTTCAGCCATTAAATTTAGAAAGTCCATATACGTGCACGGATTTGGCTCTTTTATTTTAGAGGATAAATCAATAAAACATTAATGCTTATTTAATATTAAAAAGTTTATCATTTAAACATTTTTATTTAATTTTTTAATTAACAATCATGACTGCTTTTTATTCCCAATATATACTCTTTCTATTTAAAGAAATTAAAGCTTACCTATATATGTTAAATTACATTTTGAACATAAGTTGATGAAAAAATTTCACCAGTCAAAATTCATAATATGTGTGGTTTTTAAGGTAAATACTATAAAAAACCAACATGTAAATTTACTGTGTTTGAATTCACACATTGAAGGTGTTTTTATCTTTTAACTTTTACATCAAATACATAATTAAAACCCATGAAGTTGTATATAAATTTTGCTTTTGATTGAGCTTATATATTTAAAAATGTTGAACCTTGTTAAACACTTGCATATCAAACATGTGAATCACTAATTGGATCACAATGGAAAATATATATTTTCTTAAATTTATTTGTAAAATACTTTAAAATTTCTGAGTTCATTTAAAACAAGAGGGAAAAAAGTGAAGGTGACATAATTGGCCTGCACTCATCTATAGGATGGGCCACCTAAAAACAGACCTGATGTTAATAAGCAATAAATTTGAAAACGAAAGGAGCTTCAGTGAAAATCTTCTACACAGTGCATAAATACAGATATTTTTCTCCTAAGTTTTTACCTTTATTTTCATTTTGTTGCTGTGTTTTCCCCTTCCATTTTTATCTATGCAAATGGACCTAAAAAACTCATACTAATCCATTTTGCTGTTGCTTTTCCACCTTCCATTTTTATCTAAGTGCCTCAGAAAACAAACTCATACTAATTCTGCAAAGTCTTTGCATGCTTCGTACCAGTCTAAGACAAGAAAAAGGTTCTAGACTTGTATACATAACATGATTAGTTCTAATCAGTGGATGCATGAAGGAAAAAAGGCTAAGAGTTAAAGACATGTATATGAAGAACAGAACCTTAATTATTGAAGAGTTTTACCATTACATACACTGAACAATAATACAAAGTGTTGCAGCATAGCATCATAGGGTGAAGGTTCTGGACTTTGGTGAATCAGCAATTTTGAGAGTCTCTTCAATAAGCTTTTTTGCCTTTCTGCTTCTTATCTCCACTCTCATGCTCTCACTTTTCTCCATCTTATCATAAGGTTTCTTCAGTTTCAAAGACCTTATTTTGGATTTTAGAGTCACTACCAACCTTCCCAGACCCATCATCACCATCTTTGCTGATTAATTCTGCTCAAAAACAGTGAAATGTAAAAACACTAAGCAGTGCTTAATAAACACAAAGAAAAAGTGAAAAAAAACAAGAGGGTGAGGAAGAGAAACAAACCTTGTGGCCTTGTTTTTTTTATAACAGAACAGTTCCACCCCACTTGGTGGAGAATGCAGAAAAAGATTGAAAAGAGAAAAGTAGAGTTATTGTAGAAAGAAGAATAAAAGGGTATATGGAATAATGAAGAAACAGTGTGTGTTTGTGTGTTGGAGGGGAAAGGAAAGAAGTGAGGAAAAGGAAAATGAATGAATTGAAGGGGTTGGTTGTGAATGTGAGAATTGGTGTGGAATGCTAAGCATTAAGAGCATGGAAGGCCAACCACGCATATAGCAGTCAAGATATATATATGGATTCAAGTTCTGCATAATAATTTAACTAATCATTATTCAGAACCTTAAAAAAAGTTTTAATTGATTAGTAGTCTTCTTTTTACCAAAATTTGTAATATTTAAATGATGCAAATAAGTTCCTAAAAAGATGATAGGCAAATATTGTAACTTCATACTTTTTTTTAATTTTAATAATATTTTTCTAATTATGTTAGAAAGTGTGATGATTTATGTTGAATTTTGGTGATTAAGATAAGTTGAGATATTTTTTTATTTTATTTTGATTTTTTAAGTCACATAAATAATTTATTTTCATATTTGAGAATGTCAAATATAAAGAATATTCTCATTAACCTTTTCACATATTTTAAATGATGGAATTACTCTCTCAAACATTATAATTTTATAAAAACACAAATAATACGATTAAAAGGAGATACGAGAGATGAGTGCAGCTAAAATTATTTAAAAAAGTAAAATTATATTTTCTTTACTATTATTTTAAATTTTTAAATAGGTTAAAACTAAATTTTCTAAAATTAATATAAAAATACATGGAGAAGTAGATGGAAAGGTTGTGAGGTGGATAAAGAATAAGATAGAATACAAAATTTAATTGAAAATAAAATGTCTCTTAATACATGAACAATCTCTTATTTGCTTTATTTTATTTCTATTATATAATTAAATTATCAAATAACTGTATTTTTAAATAATTATCTAAGATATTAAACTCCCTCAATTAAGTGGTCAAAAAGGCGACTGTGTTGGTTTGTGTAGAAAGGATATTCCTATACTTTAAAAATGTGGTTTTAATCCTAAAATTTATATATGTACCAAAAAAGGCATTTGTTTGCTTGTCTACATCTTAAAGATTAAGGTTAACTATCAAATTCTTAAAAAAACATTAGTTTTAGAATTTAATTTATATATACTATCAGTGTGACACATTTTTGTAAATAAATGTATTAAAATCTAACTATTTTATTTTATTCATTAATACAGCATGATGATAGAAATTTTGTTATATAAAATTATTTTACAATAACAGATTAGTAATTAAATTAAGCTCTTAATTTTATAACGTGTGGGCAATTATTCATAATTATAAATAGGAGATTAAATTCGGTGTGATTTGTAGTTAAGTCACCATCATAAATTCAGTATTTTATAGGTTAATTAGTTTGAATAATCAAAGATAAGGATGAGTTATTGACCTACAACAACCCAATCTCTAAAGAGGATTCTTACACTTTATATATTAATCATAGTATCAAATGAAAATTTATGTCATAATAATATATATATATATATATATATTATCAAATCATATAAAAAAAATTGCACTTAAAGTATAACTGGTTTGCACTCATTTATAAATATTAACCCGAAATGATTTTGATATCATATTAAAAACTCTATTTTAAGTTTAACTTAATCTTATAAAAACTTATATGAAATTTGCATAATTTTGCATAAAAAAAATATATTTGAATTTTATTATAATGATAGTATCACACGAATTTATAATTTACAAGGTTCGGGGGAATTTTTATTTACATGTTTGTAGAGAAAAAACTTAATCACGATATGATTTTTTTTCTAATGATGATGGAAAAAATGGAGGTATTTTTAATATTACAGATTATAGATAAATCAAATAAACATTTTTGGTATATAAATAAACTTTATAAAATGTAAAATAAATCAATTAAAAAATGAAAGAGAGGTAATTAAGAATTTTATAGAGTTAAGAAAATCTTCACTTGTGATCCATGTGGATGGTGACCTTATGAAATGAAGCCCATTTGAAAAACAATTGGGCCTAGTATGTGTAATATGTGGACTGAAATAGATGAACCAGTTTATATGGTTTTCTATTGCTCAGAACGTTTTTCTCAAATTAAATCCATTTTCAATTTTTAAATTACTGCAATTAAAGTTCTTTCACCACTTTTCTTTTATTTAAAGTTTGTGTATCCTTATTTTTTTCATTAAGATAATTTGATATTTAGGCCAAATTTAAGATAAAAATGACTCAAAATATCATTAGAGTATAATATAAAGATGCTATGATTTGATTTTCATGCACAGGACTAAAAATAATATGTTTTAATAGATTAATGATTTTCTCTTCTTTTGATCCTCTTTCTCTTATTCTCTTTTTATTCCATGAGTTTAAGAGTACACACGAATTTACTAAACATTGTTCTAAAAAAACACGTAGATAAATATAAAACTTGAATGGTGGTAAAATTGTTCAAAAAATCACTTTAAGATTGACAAAAATGTTCGAAACATAAGCCCTTACTGCTGATTGGGAAAATGAAAAAGGGATGAATATTGGTTCAAAATCTTTGGAAATAAATTTTTTGGCTATAGTAAAAAAAAGTAAAGAAGGAAAAATTGAAGAAAGTAAATGAAAAAAAAGGTGATAGAAATAGTTCGATAGACTTTGTGAGAAAGAGAGCAACACATTAAATATTTGATTTGGATTATTTAAAAAAAAAATCTAAAACAAGTTTTACAAATAATTCTATTTAAAAATTTTGAAAATATATATTTTTAAATTTTTCAAGATATAATATCATGAAAATTTGAGGGGTTAATTTTAATCTGTCAATTATTGACAATAAAATTTATTAAATATTGAAAAATAATATATGAATAATTTTTTTTACAAAATTAAATGGATGAATATGATTCTTAGTAATAAATCTATTACATGAATTGATTTATAGGTAAAATAAATGGATGATAAATAAATGAATTTTTGTCTCATTTTAAGCTAATTGAGTGTAAAAATAAAAAAATGTATTTATTATGTAATTTTATTTGAAATATGTTAGTAAAAAAAATTCATATGCAACATAATAAATTAACAGATAGATACTTCAGATGTTCCAATCCTTTTACAATACAAACAACAAAATAACATCTACAATAGTAAAATTTTCTTAAATGTTATAGAATTAAATAACCTAAAAGTCATCTAATTTTTTTATATTTTATTTGTCATTTATTTTTCAGTATCTTTCCTTATCCTTTCTTCCTAGCTAAACCAAAAAGAAAAAGGTGGTACAATGATTATGGTAAGATGTGAGAAAAAAAGGGAGTAATGCAATGGAATATTGAAGAGTTCCAACGTAAAAGGCTCTAAAAAGAAGACATGAAATGAAAGAGGTAACATGTACTTTAGTTTAAGTCTAAAGCTAAACTTTCTCACATTAATTATTAGCTTCATTACCATGTTCCTTCTCAACTCAATTATTGCTACCCTTCTCCACATTAATTTCAGGACAAAAAAATTTAAATATAAATTTTGTAGAAATACATAAAAGTCTTCACAAAAAAAATTCAATTACCTGTATTGTAATAATGTGAATGTTAAATTTGATTTTTTTTTAATTACTTTTAAAACTCCACTACAAGAAAATCATTAAATATAAACTAATTTTAAAGAAGAAAAAAAATTAATTGCTATAGTGACTAAATTAAGAATATTTTAGAGATTAACAAAATTATTGGTTTCTAAATTAGTTATTTGTAGCAAAACTTTGGTAGTTAATTATATATCAATTTAGAAACTATTTATCAACAATGAAAACTAATTTAGAAACCAATTTTTTTTTAGTCTCTGATATCTAGTTTAGTCAATATAACAACTAATTATTTTTCATTTCTAAAATTGGTTTTTATTTGATGATTTTCTTGTAGTGTTAACTTACATGTCTTAATTTAAATTTTTTAAATTTTACTTTTAAAACCTTTTTATAGTTTTTATTTCAATACAAAAGTTTTATCATACTCAATATTTGATAATATTTTATTTAATTGTTACTAAATATATATATATATATATATATATATATATGAAAAGTCATACAATCTTATTTTTCATGTTATATTTGATTCACTTAAAAAAAATCATGAAATAGAAACCAATTTTTAGAGACAAAAATAATTAGTTACAATAGTAACAAAATTAGAGACAATTTTAGAAACTAAAAAAAATTAGTTTCTATATTAGTTCCTATTATTGTTAAATAGTTTCTAAATTGATATCTAATTAGCAAGGTTTTAAAGACCAAATTTAAAAACTAAATAATTGGTAGTTAAAACCTTGGTTGCTAATTAGATACCAATTTAGAAACTATTTAACAAAAAACTAATTTAGAAACTAATTTTTTATATAGTTTTTAAAATGGTCTCTAATTTAGTTACTATTGCAACTAATTATTTTGGTCTCTAAAAATTGGTTTCTATTTCATGATTTTCTTGTAGTGATTGAATTTTTTTTTACAAAGTTCAAGTATTAATTTTTGTGATATAGCTTAGTTATCTCTCATGCAATGTTCTTATACTTTTAAATTTGTAATATAATTAAAAAAAGAGTTGAATAAGTAAATATTTGGAAAGTGCATGCACTGAACTCAAGTGTACTTGTCTAGCTAGCTACGTTCGTTAAACCTGGATTATGCTATTACTAACACCAATTATTGTTTGAATTAATGTTGTCACAAAAAGGAGTAAAACATTGTGTTGTGATTAGTCCTAGTACCTAACCAAACACTCATGTCTTCTTCCATCCAAATCATGTTGTTTCCAATTTCCATTTTGTTTGGGTGTAATAAATTGTACACGACTTGGGCACCATTGATGAACACAAACTTCAAAGGGAATAATCAATTACAGAGGAAATTGAATTGAAGGTTGTTGTGCATTCCTTTTCTTTTATATCCATTGCTATCTTATTTCTTCTCCATTCAACTTCAACTTTGCTACTCCAAAACTCCCAAATTAAATTACTCATATTCTTAAGCATATGTTTTGTTTATATTATCATCACCGAATGGTGCTAAAATATGTCGGTACTGATAATGAATAATATGGATTTAAACGTATTAATTAAAATATGTATTAAGAATAATTAAATCGTATGAAAATGAAATAATATAAATGTTAATTGCTACACATGTGTCTTAGTTTAGATTTAATTCATTATGTGTTATAAATATACGTCATTATTACAATATTAACTGCATTTAAATATTAAATACTTTCTTGAACGTCAAAAAAATCTTTTATAAATGTAGTCTCAATTAAAGTCGAAATTCAAATGTTAAGAAAGTAAGAGAAAGAGAAAAAATATTTACCAAGAAAATTCAATTGTTTGTCTAAGTCCATTAAAAAGTTGTTTTTGACTTCATAATAATCTTGTTTAGTTTAAACACAGTATCTTAAATGAAGAATATTTGTAATATATTACAAAACTACAAAAGTTATCACTATATTTTTAATCTTGTGTCTTCAATCCTATTTTCAAATATTTAATTAAACCTGTTTTTACTTATATTTCCATCTTCTAATAAAAAAACAGACAAATTAATAAAACATTAATTATATGACTGGATCTGCTTATAAAGGGGAATTGGCTTTGATTAGGTTATTGTTCAATTAATTAAATATGAAATCAGTTATGAATTAATTAGTCCCCACTTAATTTTACAAAAAACAGGGAAAATGATTGGAGAATAATATTTTTTAATATCTTTTCACAGTTTGATTTTAAATGAAAAGTTGTATGATTTTTTTTATACAGAAAGTTTCTAAAATAGTTATTGTAAAACTGATTAATAAATTTATCATTCAGGATCGTATATGAAAAGTATCAACATTTAATTTTAATTAAATTAAATTTTCATAATCTATACAAGCTTATGCACAATTGTTTATGGTCATGACCTGTGATTCGTGCATGTGTTCTGATATGTTATGATTGCATGGACAAAGATTAACGAACCCAATATTTCTTAACTCATTCATCATCCATGGTTGGTTGTCTATTTGACCTTTGTCGTGTAAATTATTAATTAGGAGAAATACAAAAAAGAATAAGATCAATAATAACTTTTACAGCAAAAATTGCAGAAGATTTCCTGCATAATTTTTCAAAGAAAATCTGTGATCCTTCTTCTATTTAATAAAAAAAATCAAATTCAAAAGTAAATATATTTAATATCACAGAGAAAACGACTCCATAGCGGGTGACCTGATAAGTTCAATAAACATTCGTTAGAATAAACTCAAAAATGACTCTTAAAATGACTCTTATATTATATTACAAAGTGTACTTTAAACCTAACTCAATTTCATAAAATCAGGATGAGGTTTGCACTTACTTATATACCATGAAATGTCATAATCTCTAGTTGATATGAGATCTCCAACAAATACAAAATACATTCAATATTTATAGAAAAGAAGATCATTGGAATAAAATTAAGATAATTTATAATTCATTATGTAAAAAAAAAAAAAATACAGATCTGGATCTAAAACTCTGACCTGCAAGCTTGATTATATTCCTTATCAATATATTGTCACTTGTCAAATGCTTCGAATGTCTTGAACAAATTAAGAAACTAAATTGTCTAATTTACCCTTGATGAAAGTATGGGATTTGATGAATGATGAATCTCGATGTAGTTTAGTTATGTAATTAATTTGTAAATGCAAATTAATTAACCCTATAGAGAAATTAATTTTTTTTTCTTACTGTTGGTTATTTTTATTTTTTATATTTTGTTTACTACATATTGCTTATTATTAATTTATTTAATTAATTATTTCTCTTGTTTTCTCCACACCCACTTTTACGGATTTCAGATTTTTATTAGCTAAGCAAAGCACAATAAGTCAACACTGGAACATATTATAATGATATTATTTACCTGCTCATCTAATTATTATTTGGTTTGGTACGGACGTAGAACACATTTCAATATGTCTATTATATTTTGTTTTAGAAATAAGGGGTATGGTTTGATTGAAGAGAAACACTATCTGTTTATAAAAATTAATTACCATAAACAGTTTTTGGGTAATTAATAACGTTTTATAGTAGGACAAAGAAAAAGACAATTCCAAATATTATATACCATTGCGCATAGCGCATGGGATGATACATTAGGACAACCAAAAATCCAAAAACTTTTTTGTCAAAACACATCTCATGCATATGTGAAAAATAAGTATTTAACCATAGAAAAATTTAATTAAGTGTAATTAGAAAGTCTTAATATGGAGAAATTTTCTTGAGTTGCATAAATACAAACAGTGACACAGAGAGTGAGTTGTATAAATACAGACACTGATACAGAGAATGACACGAATACACACGAACTGATATATAAATTGACAATAAAGATGTATCGGTATAAGTTTTAATATTTTTGTTAAGAAAAATATCTCATGTCATTTAAAATGATTTATTTCTTATTTTTATAATTATAATAAAAATTTATATAATAAATTTGAGTTTTTAAAAAATTAATCTATTTTTCTTTTTAAAATTATGTTACAATCATTATAGAATTGTTAATAATCTAAAAATTAGATACTCTCATTCGAGTATCGATGTTCGATATAAAAGGAGTATATTATTTAAAAGGAGTATATGAAAGGATTATATGAGCCTCTTACTTCATAATCCAAATATAAAAGAATAAAATAAATTTCTCTAGCTAAGTTAATTTGGAGAGAGAGATATTTTATATAAGCAAAACTTCTCCATTCTTCTATAGTTTGTATGTGTTTGTTGCCTACCCTTCTCTTCTCATCTCTTTCTCCCTCCTTCCAAAATGAAGTTCCAAGTTATAGAGCTTCTCTTTGGCAAAAGCACCCCAAAACAAATGATACCAAAAGTGACTTTACTTGCAGTGTTTGCCATACTGCTATTCACTGTCACACCACTGTCCTACCCTTTGTTCAGATACTCTTCATCATCACTGAAGAACAAAGAATCCAAGCCATCCTCAGCATTTGATGATCTGAATGAGTCTGCAAGCTTACCCTCAACTTCCATCAAGAAGTGTGACATTTTCACTGGGGAATGGCTCCCAAACCCAAAGGCTCCATATTACACAAACAAAACATGCTGGGCCATTCATGAGCACCAAAACTGCATGAAGTATGGTAGACCAGACTCTGACTTCTTGAAGTGGAAGTGGAAGCCAAATGGATGTGAACTACCTGTCTTCAACCCTTTCCAGTTTCTTGAGATTATGAGGGGAAAATCCATGGCTTTTATTGGAGACTCAGTTGGCAGAAACCAGATGCAGTCCATGATTTGCCTCCTATCAAGGGTAAGTCTCTCTTTACTCAGATGAACATTAGCTTCTTCTTTCTATCTACAACTACTTTTCTTTTCCATTTTCTATTTTTTGTTTTCTCCACCATTTTAAACCGATTATATACATATATATACACAAATATATGCTTTAATATTGGTTCATAATTAACAACTCTTAACCTTCTGCAAGAGTATTCTGCTAAATATATGCTTTAGTATTGGTTCATAATTAATAACTTTTAAGCTTTTGCAAGAGTATTCTGATGCAAGTTTTAGCCTGTCAGCTAGTTAGTCTTTTTAATATGAATTTTTTAATTTAAATTTATAAAGATATTATATATTTTTATTATCTTGGTGTTTTCATAACTTCTTATATAAGTAATTGAAAATAAGAACTAAAATATTAGTGGAAAGGATCACATTTTAACGTTTGACCCTAGTTTGAGAGACTACTTTTCTACCAGACAAAATAATACTTAAAAAGAAAAGCTAGAGTTTAAAAATAGTTTTGGATCTGATTACATTGCAAGCCTTTATCCTTACCTAAAATTCAGAGCCACAAATAATAAATATCTTAATAATTAGTAAATAATAGTAGCCTTTTCCTTTCCTTTATGGAAATCTAAACTTTGTGATATTTTAAGTTAAAAAAATTTGAAGTGGAGAAGGTGAGATTTCAAATCTATGAGCAGACATAATTACTACTGTTCTTCTAATGTCTGCAGACTCGTGAAGATTAGACATCAATAAAGTTTTTAGTCAAATAAATCACTATCTTAACTTTATCTTCATCTTAATTATTTCTCAAATAATTATAAACTATTTTTGAAAGCTGTGTAATACAATTAATCAGCTCGTATTTGGTTTTCTTTCTCCAAATGTCTCTATCCCAGCCTCACTGCGATGAGTTGTTATCCATATAACAATATTTTGCAACACTTTTTATTACCATTTTTCTCACAATTGTCAAATATCTTTTTCTTTTTTCATCTTCTCTCTTTTTTATCGTACACATTTTTATACTATTTGTATTATACATACCTTGTACTTTTTACTTGTCCCTGGTTAGTTCACCTAAGCCATTACGATATTCAAGGATTAGGTGAATGATCAAAGGAAAGTAACATGCGTGAAAACAACGAGCATGCATGCCGAGGAATCGAATCTTTTCCCGGGAAACTGTGCCAATCACATTCAATTCAACTCCTCCACTTCTGCTCTAGCTACCACATAAAAAAAATGTATAATAACCTTAGATTAGTGTTGCTAAATTCTCCAAAATCATCCAAGTTTATCAGTCCAACTCATAGCAATTCGTTTTTCTAAGATTAAGCATTGTATACAGAAACAAAGTGTCGGTATAATCACTATAGAAAATTTTGACGTCTCAGATATACTTGTGATACTCAACAGTACTCACCCCATAACCCTATGTGGGAAGCTATAACTTGGTCACACACTTTCAACAAGAAAAGACTTAAGTTACTGTTGATGGTAGCAGTACTTTACATTCTATCTGCTTCTGCTTTGAGATATACACACCAGTATTATGTCAAGTTGCACTTCAGACTGCAATAATTGTTCCACGTCCTGCCAAACCCAAAAGTAGAAATGGTTGAGAATTGAGCTTTCACGTTTAATTATAAGATGGTGTTAATTAACACCTAATTATTAGGTTGTGAAAGAAAACCAAATGAAGAATACATAAGAACTTGTAACTTGGTGTATGACACATAGAATGTACATAATTATGGTGAGTGTGTGTTGAAGGGTACTATCTGCTTGCGTTTCTCCTGTGTGACACAGGGAAAAGGAAAACACAAGGTGCCCCATCTCCTTGTTGTTTTATGTCAGATTGTCTTTTGACATTCCAACCAATCTGCATAGGGCTATTAGCTATGTGGTGGTTTGAATCAGTATAACTATTATACTACCTTTGGTTGTTTTTATAAAAAAATCTTTTCAGTTTGTCTTGATCCTCTTTTATAATATTCCTTCTTCTTTTTACAATACTTTTAAGTAGAGATGTACTACAATTCTGAAAAGTTTCTAGCAAATGGAGGTCTTGTGTGTAGTGTAGTTACAGAAGTAACAAAATGAGCAGTTTTTTTTCAAAAAATAAATAAAGTAAAAAGGACACTTCGGTGTCCAAACTCATCATTTATGATGTTTCAAAGTGTTCCAACTCTTATAAAAACAACGTAATCATTCTTTAACCTCTACCGAACAAATGAACAAAATGAATCAGTTAAGAGTTGCTATTATAGGTTAAAGTTGTAACACCAAACTCTATCCACTATTAGAAAGAAAGATAGGGAGAAAAGAGAGAGAGGAGAAGTTCTGCAGAGTTCAATAATTGTTGAAGCTGAACCAAAATAATAGATCTTGTTGGGAGGTCACATTTCTGAAATTAGAAAAACTAGTGATGTTTTGGTGCACGTCAAATACTCTTTGATAACATTAGGACTTGGCATTGGGCTAAGTCGTTGGTTGAATATGAAATTAATGGCAAATTAAAGCTTGGCCAACCAAATCCATATATACATGCATGGACAAAATTTCATATTAGTTTGCGTTTGAAGGGAATCTAAGAGGAGAGACCAGATGGGACCACTCAATTATTTTATTTACCCCAAATACAAAAGTGAATATATCATAATGCATTATTAATGAGATTAGCCATCGATTTGTGTGTCTTTTGCGGAAAAGTTCACATGTAAACAACACACCTATGAGCTGGATCCTCCCAGTTTGTAACATGCAGGGTTCTTTCTTTTCACTGGGAACACCAAAACATGACTTAGGATAATAAAGGAGGCTAAAAGGAATGCCTCTAAAGGTGATGTTACACAGAATAATTTCAGAATTTGGCAATTGCTTGGGAGTTTAAAATTAGTAGTACATATATAGTTCCAAGATGTTACAAAGAGATAAATTAATATAAGGAAGTGTAAAAGTTACCATAATCATCCTCTTTGTTATGCAGTTCAATAGCACTTTTCTTTACTTTTGGACATAAAATTACACATTGGTAAAAAACATTTAAAAAGTTGTCATTTTACATTTGAAATAGCCGTCGTTTTTAAGTTTTTCTGCTAGTGAAAACTTTCTGCAGTGCATGTGGCTCGACTTCAAACAATATTGCAATAGTTTCTCAGAATACAAACCTTTTTCTTCTCAGAATAAAAACAGCGTTACACTTAGTTAATGCATCTGAATAAATAATAGTTATTCTGGTTTGAAAATTTTGTTTGTAGACAGAGTACATGATTTAAGCTGATAAAAGAAGAATACATTGCTGTTTTTATGATTACCACATGAATAAAAAATACATATGAATTAAGTACGCATCACGTCATGCATTATTGTAAAATAATAGTAAAATTTCAAAGAAACGACACTTGATGTTTGTTTGGTAGCCAATGACGTATATTTGACAAGCTATCTCATTCACCACTTTGTTGTTTGCTTTTATTTTGTTTGGCAAAGTAGCACATATTCCTTTGGTTGTTAGTGCAAGCATTCTCCAACCATTTTCTTTGAACTTCTTAGGTTGAATGGCCCATTGATGTATCATATAAAAGAGATGATTATTTTATGAGGTGGAGGTACCCAAGTTACAACTTCACCATGGCTTCTTTTTGGACAACTCATTTGGTGAGATCCACAGAAGCAGATTCAAAGGGGCCAGGCCCAACTGGCCTATGCAACCTTTACCTTGATGAACCAGATGAGAAATGGATAACCCAAATTGAAGATTTTGACTATGTCATTCTCAATGGGGGGCACTGGTTTACACGTTCAATGGTGTTCTATGAGAATCAAAAAATTGTTGGATGCCATTACTGCCTCTTGGAAAATGTCCCTGACTTAACCATGTACTATGGCTACAGAAAGGCCTTCAGGACTGCATTTAAGGCCATCAATAGATTAGAGAACTTCAAAGGAACAGTGTTTCTTAGGACATTTGCCCCATCTCATTTTGAGAATGGCTTGTGGAATCAGGGTGGGAATTGCATCAGAACCAAGCCATTTAGGAGCAATGAGACACAATTAGAGGGCCTCAATTTGGAGTTTTATATGATTCAATTAGAGGAGTTCAAGATTGCTGAAAAGGATGCCAGAAAGAAGGGCTTGAAATATAGGCTATTTGATATCACACAAGCATCATTGTTGAGACCAGATGGTCACCCAAGTAGATATGGTCATTTGCCTAATGAAAATGTGACACTGTACAATGATTGTGTTCATTGGTGTTTGCCTGGTCCTATAGACACATGGAGTGATTTTCTGCTAGGAATGTTGAAGATGGAGGGTGTGAGATCAGCAGAACAGAGGCTTCATATACGTTCACATTGACAAATGAATTTTATCTCATACATTTATCAGATATTTATGCAACCTTGCTTGTAATTGTAAACTTCATTGCGCACATGTATTGTAAATCTTTTTAAATTAAGATCAAATTTGATCACCCCTTTTGTTCATTGATATATGTTTTTGGTGTTTATCATAAATGAGTGAAATATTCTTTACACAATTCAGAATGTAAGGACCATTTGAATGACAGAACGCACAATTCAGAATGAAGGACCACATGAACAAACTCAAAGATGTTGCCTTGTAGTTTTAGTTGTTTCTTAGTTTCTTTTGATCCTCAATAAGCAAATATATACTTGCCATGAAGAATAATGCACAGTATTTATGTAAAAAAGGCAACAAATCAGTGTAAACAATAAAGGATATATATTAGAAATGATTAAAATTGGCTTAAAGTGTAGAACTAAAAAAGTTTATACTTGTTCATAAATGTAAAAAAGTTTATTCTAGATTCATCTCTACCCATCAATTATTTTATGTTAAAGATTTTACATAAATTAAAGATAACATCAATTGATAATATATAACTAAAAATAATTCTCACTTACAAGCTAATTTAATAAGATGAGTTACGTTCCTAACTTAATTCTTAATATGTTATAAGAATGAATTATATTTAAATTTATTTTTTAATAGATTAAATTTGATCCCAAATTAAAAATGTCTTTGGTAGTTGGCACATCCAACTACTTAAACATTATTTATTATATTGATATATGTTTCAATTGCATGATTAATAGTTAGATATCAAACATAGTTCTAAATTTTATCTTTTCAATAAAATCACTAAAAGAAAATCATTAAATAGAAATCATTTTTTAATACTAAAATAATTAGTTGCAATAGTAACTAAATTAGAGACCATTTTAGAAACTAAAACAAAAATTGGTTTCTAAATTAGTTTATATTATTGTTAAATAGTTTCTAAATTGGTATCTAATTAGCAACAATATTCACTACAACTTTTAAATTAGTTCATTGATAACTAAAACTTTGATTGCTAATTAGATACCAATTTAGAAACTATTTAACAATAATAGAAACTAATTTAGAAACCAATTTTTGTTTTAGTTTCTAAAATAGTCTCTAATTTAGTTACTATTGCAACTAATTATTTTGGTATCTAAAAAATGGTTTCTATTTCATGATTTTATTGTAATGAATATTCTATACACACAATTTTTTTAGTTTAAAAAACTTAACTATCATTCACTTTGTTAACTTCTTAATGAACTACATAATGTTTTCTAACATGATAACATAATAATGAGAGAACTTCATGGTACCACATTAAATATGAAATTCAAAATTGTATAGCACGGCCAAAAAAAACTCAAGCATAGCTATTTGAAATATTACGAGACTAAGTTATCAAACCTCACAATTTCATGAGAAATTATTAGAAAGTAAAAACCGAGTCAACATATTTTTTAAAAAATACTATTAGTTTAAAAATGTTTTTATTTATTCAAAATACTGGTCTATATTTATAATTTTAATATTTAAAAAATATTTTTCTCCATTTTTCAGTCCACTATTTATTTTTATTTATCCATATTAATCGGGAAACCAAAAATGAATGATAAAAGGACAAAAAAAAAATTAAACTCACATAATCTAATATCGATGAAGGAACATAAACGGGGATTAAACATAGATATAAAAAAACTATAGAAACTAAAAGGATCTGAAACTTTAGAAGAATGGAAAAAAAATGTTTATATAATTATTGTATGTCGTATACCAATTCGAATAAAAGGGTAAAAGTCTTTAACCATCACTAAAAAAAAAATCATAAAATAAAAACTAATTTTAAAAATAAAATATAATTAGTGGTTATAATGACTAAATTAGAAACAAATTTAGAAACCAAATATTTTTTTAGTCTCTAAAAATGGTATTTAATTTAATCATTATAACAACTAGTTATTTTTTCTCTAAATTTAATTTTTATTTCATAATTTTTTACTACATTTTCTATACGATTGAATATGGTTGGTTAGATAAATACTTTATGTTAAACTTATATTTTGTATAAAAAAAACAATATTAATAGCGTTTTAGTATAAAGTGGGATATTAAATATTAATAATACGGGGACCATAAATTGAGTGGTAGATGTGCAATAAAATCAAGCAAAGCAAGTGGCTAATGTTCAAGTTTTGCATGATTGCAATTTGGGTTGATAATAACAGAAGAAGACCCACAACAAAAACGTGGCACTTTCTTTTATGTAATCGATTGAACCCCTTCAAATGCATCCATCACAAATACTTTTATCATATCAATTGCTATATATGAGAAGAATTAATGTGCCACACTAAGCAAATGTGGAGTAACCATCACTTTTTCTTTTTGCAGGTACTATGTTAATTAATTACTTTTTATTTTGAATATTAATTTAGGTGTCTCCTTTAACACCACAAAAATAATTATCGCATTTTATAAACATTCAACTAGTTTAAATAAGAAAAATATTATTTTGTTGTAAAGTTTAGTATACTTTTCTAAGATCTCATACTAATCCTGATTAAACTAATAAAAAAACTATGGCTTAATTTAAATTATATGCAACAACATTAATTTTGAAATATTTTTTTTTGAAGTAAATTGTATTGTTTAGTGGTCATGATTGGATTCTTCGGTCTACTAAACTTGATCTCAATTAACATGATTCGACCCAAACAAGACCAGATCCAATAATTTTAATTTTTAAAGAAATCGTTTTTAACAGATAATGAAGATATTAATGTCACATGCTAAAATAACAAGAAATAAAGAATAACTTAAATATTTAATATAACTGCATAACTTAAGTTTTTTATCGGCACAAGTTCAATAAAAATATAAATAATCGGAGACAATACTTTGTATATCAACAATTCTACAATAAGAGAATATATTAACAAATTATTATGTCGTTGTTAAAGGGGATCTACAAGTTTTATAAAAGGGTTTTCAAACCCCGAACAAAAGGTAAGCATGATTTTACGCAATAGACACTACACTCATACTTTTAAATGTTCTCACTAACTTGATCGTCAGAGTCTTATCAATAGGTGAAACGTCTCTCATTATCATATTTAAACATCGAAAAACGACAATTTAAAAAGATTGAATCGAATTCCACCTTCAAGATCCGACCATATTTATTCTTAAAAACATAAATTAAATGAAATTAGGTTGGCATTTTGGAAGTTTTTGTTAGATAAAGATATAGTTTTTGTTGTCCATGGAGGACCACTTAAGTTGTGTTTAGGATTTTGGCTTGATTTGCACATTATTCTTCCTTAGCTGGCAACTCCATCACCTTCTTCTCAATTAGTTAAACAATAATTTTATAAGTAATAATATTTTAAATATCTCTTTCAACTTTTTAAGCACCCACTCCTTTCATACTAATGCCATATGGAAATTGAAACTCAATAAATTGACTACTGTCTGCAAGAGGATCCCACACACTTTCAACTATGGTAAAATCAAATTATTTTTCATAATATTTTCCAATTATTCATGTGGTCCAATCATAATGTTTATTATTTATAACATTTCATTTCAATGAGTGCACAAATTATTAAGGCTAATATCTTGTTTATATTATATATGTCTTCATAGTTTTTTTAATTATATGAATGTCGAAATTTTGGAACCCACACTCCTTTAATTCTTCAGCCATCTTTTTTAATGTTGAATTATTATATTGACAACTTATTATTCAATACAAGTATTTTATAACTATTTTTTGTAGTATGTTTGTTAATTATTTGTATTATAATTATTATTTAGTTTAACATTTTGTTATCAAGTAGTTGTCATGTGAATATATAAAAATTATTATTTTGCTTTAATGTTTCATTTTCAATGGTGATGTCAAGTGTCACATGGTTATTCTTTTATGTCCATTTTTGTTTTGTTTTAATTTTTGCTTCCAGAATTAACAGCCATGTCCTACCATTACAACGACAAAGACTTGCAAAAGAAAGTAACTAACCTTTAAAAAATGGAACCCTTTTTTATAGACATAAATATTTTTATGAGATTTGGGATGTTCTATCACTTAACTTTCATATTAATAATTTGATGTGTTTTATAAATTATATTTCGAGCTTATAAAAAACACGTAAAATTGTTTTGACTCTATGTTAAAATCAGTTATTAATTTGAAGTATGGTTTGTTTTGAAAGTCTTTTTATTGCGATTTTGTTTTTAAAAAAATATTTTAATAAATTGAAAAAAAAATTAGAAACAATTTTAAAAACTAAATAAAAAATTAGTTTCTAAATTAGTTGTATTATTGTTAAATAGTTTCTAAATTGGTATCTAATTAGCAACCAAAATTTTAACTACCAATTATTTAGTTTCTAAATTTGGTCTCTAAAACCTTGGTTGCTAATTAGATATCAATTTAGAAACTATTTAACAATAATAGAAATTAATTTAAAAACCAAATTTTAGTTTCTAAAATGGTTTCTAATTTAGTTACTAGTGCAACTAATTATTTTGGTCTCTAAAAATTGGTTTCTATTTCATGATTTTCTTGTTGTGAAAGTCAATCAAAATATTTTTACTATATATAATTTAAATGCAAGGTAAAATTTTGTTGTCCTTCCATTTTTAAACAACTCAATTTGGTCTTTAATTGATTTTTAAAATTTCAATATACTCACTTGTTTAAATTAAATTTACGCCGTTATAATTTTGAACAATTTAAAAAAAAAACTAAATAAATAGGAAGAGTGAAAAGCTAATTTAATCTACAATTACATTTTTTTTAAAGATAAAAAAATTAAAATTTCAGTGCTGGTGTTGAGTTTAGTCATTTTTATTTAAAAGTAAATAAAAAATTTAACGGAAAAGAAATATACTTACTAATAGTAGTGGCAATAAAATTATTAAATTATATTATGTTGATAAAGTATATTAACAATAATGATCATTTGAACTTAATTACTTCATTACCATTAATTTAATGTAATGTACTAACTTTAATATAACAGAACTACTTAATATAATATAAAGTAAATATTAATGCTATTTTCTAAAAATATAGTATATATAAATAAATGAAGACTTTGTAATTTCCCATTTTTTTGTAGATAGAAGGTCAATGCTGATTTTTTTAGAAAATTAAGAGATAAAATTTAATAATTTAAAATGGTGATAATAAAATCAAAACTTTGCAAATAAATAAATAAAATAATAAGAACTAGTCTAACCTTGGTAGAGGAAAAAAATTAATTAAATAATTACTGCATTAATTAAAAATTCAATTCATACCTACCTTAATAAGAAAACAAGAACCTGGTATTTTTCCAATTTACTCTACAACTTCAATTTGTCATGCCAGCTCTGCTTCTAATAAATATCACCCCTCTTAGGTTTTGAAGCTTTGAATTATTCCTTCAAGAGAATTGAACCTATTAAAGTAATATATTTACTATATGGTAAAAAATTATCCAAAATAATAATTAGTATTTATATTTTGATAAATAGTTGACAAGTTTTCCCTAGATTAATCAAAACTTCTCATATCCACCTTAAAAAAAGTCAATAAAATAACTAATACTTTATTGTTGAGGCTTTGAACCTGTATTTTACTACCATAAAAATATCCATTCAATTCATTAAACTCTGTAAATATTAAATATATATTCAATGGAGCCAAGAAAATAATTAAATATTTCCTATATGATAAAAATCACCCAACCTAACAATTATTGTTTATGTTTTTAATAAATATTACTACCTTATCCTAAATGAATTAAAAATTTAACCAAAAAAAAAATTATTTATTTAAAGGGTTTATCACTATGTGTAATGATCACTCTATCCCAAAAACTATGACCTATCATAAAATCCACAATATGAACATTCCAAGCCACTATAGTTGCTACTCAGTTTCTTTATCTTTACGCTAACCACACATCAAAATACAAGAAATGAACACATATATATAAACCATCTCTGCAAAGCTTCGAATGCAGATTTTATCTCAGCCATGAAAGTTCTGAATGGGAAGGGGAAGTATGCACAAGGAAACCTAAACCTTCTCAAGAGTGTTGTTATCCTTCTTCCATTCACCCTGCTCATTCTCATGTTGCCGTTTTCTCTTACGATAAACTCTAGTTTTTCCTCTCCTAATGAGGTGTATGTTAGTAGAAGCAGCTATGATTTTAACGTGACAGAGATAAAACGATGCAACGTGTTTTCTGGGGAGTGGGTTCCGTACAGTAAAGGAGCTTACTATGACAATGAGACCTGTGATTTGATAATAGACCAGCAAAACTGCATGAAGTTTGGGAGACCTGACAGAGAGTTCCTCAAATGGAGGTGGAAACCTGATGAATGCGAGCTTCCACTCTTCGATGCAACCCTTTTCTTAGAGATTGTCAGAGGAAAGTCCATGGCCTTTGTTGGAGACTCCGTGGGAAGAAATCAAATGAATTCTTTGTTGTGCCTCCTAAATCCTGTAAGTATCACCAATCAATCAATGCCACATGTTAAATTCTGCTGATTTTTTATATCTAGTCATTGTTTAAACTTTTTATCTTATGGATGATTGTTATCTCGACAACGAATGATTTTATAAGTCTAATACTAACTCGATAGCTGCTTAAACCTTTTATATCGTGGATGGTTCGATAACAACTTCAGAACAGGTGACTTGAAAAGTTTAATAGTAACTCTTCGTAATGACATTGATAACATTATTATATAAAGAAGTAAAGATAAAATCCTTAAAACCGTTTCTATTATATCATAATAACTCTATCTCTCCAAACACAATAACTCTATCTCTCCAATCACAATCTACTAACAAATTATACTTGTTACTGTGTGACCAGTGCATGAAAACTACTTCCTAACGAACAAGAAAAGTACTAGTTGCTTTTGAGGAACAAAAACCAGAGAAAGAGGCTTTTGTGTCTCCTTTGGGCAAATCCACTTTTACTCTCTTTCACTTGTTATAACCCACGTAACATATTTGTTGTACATATTTCACCACACAAAACGTGCATATCTGAAGCAAAGAAAAGTCACAATCCTCATCAGAATTTGATTCCATAAGATTTATTCACTCTTTCAGGTTGCTCGTCCTGAGGATATTTCAAGTAGATATGCTACAGATCCCATATATTTCAGAAGGTGGTTCTATGCGGATTACAACTTTACAGTTGTAACACTATGGTCCCCATTTTTGGTTAGAAGCAGCGATGTCCATAGCAGCCTCACGAATCTATATCTAGATAAGGCAGATGAATCGTGGAGTGGAGAGCTCAAAAACTTCGATTTTGTCATTATCTCAGCTGGGCAGTGGTTCTTTCGGCCAGCATTGTTCTACGAAAAAGGACAAGTTGTAGGGTGCCACAAGTGTGAGCAAAGCAACATCACAGAGCTGAGTCACTACCATGGATACAGAAAAGCGTTCCGAACTGCACTGAGAACCATAGTAAAGATGAAAGGGTACAAGGGGGTGACATTTTTGAGAACATTCTCCCCTGCACACTTCGAGAATTCTGAGTGGAACAAAGGAGGGAGTTGTGAGAGGAGAAAGCCTTATGGGAAGGAGGAAATGAAGTTTGATGGTTACATTTTTGAGACGTACAAGGTTCAAGTGGAGGAGTTCAGAGGAGCGAGAAGGGAAGGAAGGAAGAGGGGTTTGAAGTTTTTGATGTTGAACACAACTGAAATGATGCTGCGTAGGCCTGATGGACATCCCAATAACCATGTGTGGGGACATGAAATGAAGAACACGCACAGTGATTGTGTTCATTGGTGCTTGCCTGGCCCTATTGACACATGGAATGAGCTTTTGTTCTATCAGTTGAAAACTCATCACAAATCTTTTATTTCATCGTAGGGATTTGTGTAGGATACATTAGATTTACAAAAAGGTATATTATTTCTCATAGCCTTCGATCATGGAGATGTCTCAATTTGGCTTTTGCTCTGGACAATATCACTTTGCAACATACACTATATAACAGAGATAAGATGATAGAAAGCTTCATAAGTCTTTTCAAAAAATTCTCCTAGAAATCCAAATTTGTGAGCCAAATTCTCATATCCAAATCTTTACGATCTCACTCGAAACTACCATTTCGTGTGTAAAAATATATATCATGGATGGTCCGATAATGACTCGATAGCGAGTGATACAATAAGTCTAACAAACTCTTGAGAACATAGACTTTAAATGATTCTGATATCATATTAAAAAGTAAACTTTGAACCTAATTCAACCTCATAAAACCGAAGATAAAGTTTACACTCATTTATAAAGAACAAAATATCCTAATAGTCGATATGAGATCTCCAACCAACTTTTTATTTTAAAATCATTTTTGAGATTTCTAGAATCAAGCTTCACACTCCACCATTCCAAATCAAAATTTCAAGAATATTTTGAGCATTTAAAAAATTTGTGTAAGACAGATCCCAAATTATATAGTGCAGGAAGCAAAAGCCCTGAAATTTGGCAGTTTCTTCCTGCACCCCCACTTTTTTCTTCTTGCACCCCACACTCTTATACAAAGACGAAATCACCCTTATTAGTTTTCAAAATTTCAAACATATCCCTAATATGAAAAAACTCAGGAAGCGTTGATTTTCTCATTTGCGCAGCGTTTTTCTTCCTCTCCCACAGCAGCATAGCAGCGGCACCTCCACAACATTCTTCTTTCAATCTCACACATTCATTTTTGGTGTTTTAGAGTGCTCTTCACAAAGAGGTAAGTAAATTTCTTTGTTTTTCGGATTTACAGATCCGTTTTTTTCATGGATTTATGTTTTCATAATCATTTTTTCACATTCCGAACTTATGGATCTGGTAAAATCCTGAATTTCTGATTCTGAGAATGTTCTGGGTTTCAGGATCCGTAAGCTTCTGAATTTATGGATTCGGTAAACTTCCGAATTTATGGATCCGGTATTGTAACGGATTGATGTGTCTGGAATAATGAGTTGTTGTTTGTGCTTGTGTTACTCAAATTAGTAAACAACAATTATATTGGATCAAGGTTTTGTAGTGTTTTGTTTGGTATTATATTTAAACTTTATTTAGTGTTTGGGTCAACAATTATACTAGGTTTTGTAGTGTTTTGTAGTAAACTTTATTTAAATTTCACATTGCAGTTGATACCCAAGGATAAAGATGATAAGTGATTGTGGAAATGCAGAACGGTGTTCTTTTCAAATTTTAGGTCAAGGGTAATGTTGGAATTTTTAAATTGTGAGGGTACAGGAAGAAAAACGCGGGGGCGCAGGAAGAAGAAGCCCTGAAATTTTCACTTCAGAAGCCCAAGCCATGATCCTGGGCCGGCCCATCTTGGTCTGAATAAGGGCTGCGATTTTCCCAAACTCCTTTTTCCTCTTCTCAAATTAAAAAATTAAAAAATATTGTTAAGCATCCAAAATAATGTGAAGTTCCAAACAAAAGCTATATATTTATGTTGTAAATAAATTGAAAATAAGTATATAGTTCACAGAGTTATCAATTCTCACGTTTCAAAGGCAAATATTAAGGGGATGTAACTATTTAAGAAAAAAGATAGTAGTTCCAGATTTCAATTTTAATTATATTGTTTTAAATATGAAATGAAGTATTAAAAAAGAAATATTCATTTAATATATATGTGCTCAGAATACTCGACTATATAAGTAATACTTTTCAATTATAATTTTTTTTATCAGTATTATATTAAAAAAAAAAAACTCTTTTAACAAAAGAGATACTCTTGCTGTTCACTACGTAATTTTATGTGTACTCAAACTTAACATCACAGTACTTAAATTGGAATAGCTAAACACGTGGTTAAACAAATAAGATATTTTTATAATGGCGGTATTATGGGGAAGAATTGATAATGATGGTTATCAATTCCATTTTAAAAAAATAGTAAAACTTGTCGTTACAGAATATTTAGAACTTCATTCCAGTAAATAATCTTTAAGTAAAGTCATAAATATTTTAAGATATTTTATAAAGTTAATATCAAATTTGAAATGAAAGTGAAAGTTCATGATTTATTCTTGTCAACTTATTCTTTTAAAGGAGGTAAAGTAAATGAGATAAGATAAATGCGAATAGGAAATGTCAAATTGCGAGAATAAACAAAACTCGCAAGCAGGCTTACACGTGTATTCGACAATTACAAATTTATTTATTAATAAAATTATTCTATCAAATTATTATTTAACTCACAATTTAGCAACACTATGTAATATATATATATATATATATATATATATATATATATATATATATATATATATTTTTTTTTTTTTTTTTATATTTGTATATTTTTTAATTTTAAATAGTGAGTTGTTGGAATATTCTTATTTTTATAAAATATATTTATTAAAATATAAAAAAAAAAAAAAAAATATATATATATATATATATATATATATATATATATATATATATATATTTTGCGTGAAAAGCTAAAAAATTGCGTTACTTACAAAATTTATAGGTAAGTATTTTACGAATGTAATTCACATACACATAAATTTATATATAATTACATACTAGTTGAAGGGTGTGTATATTATATTATATTACAGATAAATGTTAATGTGAAAATGATCTTATGAAAAATTGCTTATAAATAATTTATTTATGATTTTTCATAAATAATCTTTAAATAATTTCATTTTACTTAATGAATTTTTATATTATGTATTTTACATATTTAATACAACCAGGTAATTCAAACTAATAACTGTTTTATTTAATATAATGTTTAAGAAACATAAATCAAATCATAATTCGATTATAGATTATTAGCAATAATAAGTTATTATTATAAAATCTTAACTATTCAATATTTTTTTTAATAGTCTATGTACAATAATACCTATAAATAAACGATGACTCAGGACAATATCACTCTTCATACCTTTTATCTCACAAATATTCTATATACTTATTGACTTAAGCGTTAAATTTTTTTTTACAAGTGAACTTCTTTCATCTTCTTTTGATTCATTACCGTGACAAAACTTAATCCACAAAGAAAATCATCTCTTATATACCTCAAAATTCTTCAAATTTCATTTTTGAGTAAGAATCCATATAAATTTTTTAAAAAAAAATATTCTTTTTTAATGATATTAGAATGATGTAGCATGAAGTCATCCTAGTATATAGTGTACCCACACCATACAAAGATTTTTTATTAAAAAGTTAAATTTAAATATTTTTGGTGGAAATTTGACTATTATTGTTCAATATTTTAACTTTTTAAGAAAAATAAAATTTATGTTAATAAAGAGTGTTGGAAAAAAGTAATTATAACAATGAAGAAGTTAAGAGAATAAATAAAAATTATAAAAGGATTCAAATGGAAAAAATACAAGTGAATTTTCTTTTCAAGAAGAAAATAATAGAGCAAGAAGTCACATTAAAAAAAAGAAAAAGAAAGAAATACTATCTAAGAGTGCTATCATAATTGTATAGGTACATGGTAGTGGTCTATTTGTGTGGCCCACTAATTCACTAAGACAAAAGTGAAGTCAACTAGTGCTTCTGTCATCACTGCTATGGTCTTCTCTACAACTTTTCTTGCTCTCACTGCATTGGACTGTCATGGCAAAATGCAGAATGTTTAATTAAAAAAAATATATACTTTTGACAATTCATGTATAATAGATTTAGAAATAAATATATTAGATAAAAGATAAGTTTAAAATTAAATAATATAAAAAAATTAAAATAATAATATTGTGGTTATATAAAAGATGTTAGTTGTGAATTTATTATTATCCTAATTCCAATTACAAATTCTACCTCAAACATTGGTCAACTTCTAGTGTTGTTTCCAAAAGTTGTCTTTTACTTAAATTTTAACATAAAATGGTTTGTTATGATAATAAAAATGTTGAAAATCATCTTAAATTTTAAATTCTAAATCGCAAACCAATCTATAAATATAAATTCAATCATCAATTAAAAATAAAATTAAATAAAAGTGTATGAAAACTTTATATTATAGGTAGGTTAGTAAAATTAAGTTAAATTTTTTAAAATTTATTTTTTAAGATGATATTAAAATAATTTAAAATATATATTTTAGTAAGAATTTGTTGAATTCAAGTCGTATCACTTCACTTATTATTTGTTGTTTTTTTATGTAAAACAAATAGTTTTATAAAATTAAATTAAGATTAAAATACGTTTTTAAAAAAATTACAAAGTAAACAATTTTTTTTTTACTAATAAATACGATAAAATAAACATTGAAATCGATTTTTACTATATTTTATTTCCTAGTTAAGAATTGGTTCTTTAATTTCTCAATCAGGTTCACTGCATTATCTAAATCTTAATTTCCCATCAAAATCCTAATCCCTAGTGTGAATTCAAAGAATGATGAAAAAAAAGCATCAAGAACCCTATAAAGAGAATACATAATCATATAAGAAGAAAAAAATTGTTATAAGGATAATGTTTAAATAAAGTGTATGAAGTGCATCATCAAGGTATATATGCATATGACTCTTGTTTTGTTTAGGGCAGATTTTCTAATCCATACACCAACCTAATGGGATTTTAAATATTATTATGAACTAACTTTGACCATTTAAGATTCTTTAAAATTTACAATCATGTGGCCACTTCAATGATGTTAGTAGTTTAACAGGGCAACTCATATTTATACATGAACAAGACAAAAAGGAAAACAATAAACAAATAAAAAAGTCAGCATAGCACATTTTGTTCAACAATGTACAACAGAAAGTTAAGAAAACATGTGAGTGTTAATTAGTTGAATAAAGTGTGCCATGTAGCGTGTATATTTGAAAATTAAAAAATAATCAAAGAATAAAAGTATCAGTTTTTGACTCAGAAGAATTGCCCTGTTTTGTAAGATTTTTTTTTAGTCTTTTAGAATACACGAACCAATTATCAGGGAATTTCTCTAAAATTTTATCTAAAAATATACATTAATAATTTATATTTGTAAAATACATCTATTTATATAATAAAAAAATGTCATTTTCAAACAGATAAAACTAAAACTAAAGTTGAGGGTTGAAGAGTACAATTAGTGTTTTACTGATGGATGATATGAAATCTCTTTTTTTAAGTAGAAATCAATCAAGCATAACTTGAAATTAAGGAAGAGAAGATGAGCAGCAACACAGAAAAAGTGGTGTGTGTGACTGGTGCTTCTGGTTTCATTGCTTCATGGATCATCAAATTCCTTCTCCAACGTGGATACACTGTCAGAGCCACTGTTCGTGACCCATGTAACTCCTCTTTCACCTTGGATTAACCATATATACCAATTCTTTTCATTCTATTTGTTTTACTTATTTGATCATGTTATTAATGGATAATGGAGTATATGTGTAATCCTGTTATTGGATGATTTTTTTACAATGATCAAACTCATCATTTGAATTGTTGCAAACCCATTTGAAAGGGGATTGGTTGAATGTGAAATCAATCCAAAGAAAGAAAAAAGGTCTGAAATTGGAGGATACAAATTGAATGATTGATTTGATGTTTATTGTTCTATGCAGCTAAACGTGAAAGGGTTGAACACTTGCTGAAATTTGATGGAGCAGAAGAGAGGTTACATCTCTTTAAAGCAGATCTTCTTGAAGAAGGATCCTTTGACTCTGCTTTTGAGGGTTGTCATGGTGTTTTTCACACTGCTTCACCCGTTCTTTTAACCATCAACGACCCACAGGTTCATTTCATTGTTCACTTTTCATAAGGAGAAACACATTTTCATCAGATAATTTTAGCAAATTCAGATAAAAACTGTTCTTATTGAAAATCTGATTAGTTTTGTGATGATTCAGTTTGAATTGATGTTTTTGTTTGTTTCAGAACGAGTTAATTGATCCAGCCCTTAAAGGAACTCTTAACGTTGTTAAATCTTGTGCAAAATCTACATCAGTGAAACGAGTTGTTTTAACTTCCTCAGTTGCTGCCATTTTATACAATGGAAGACCTCGTACTCCTGAGGTTGTAGTTGATGAGACATGGTTTTCTGATCCAAACATCTTAAGAAAAGAAGAGGTGTCTCTCATTCTTTTTGCTCAGCAAATTCTATTTTTGTGTTTATGATACTTTATATAATTTAATCTTATAAAATCCACTTATAAATCTAATTATATAATATCAAATATCTTTACTTTTAGTTGTTTCGATTTTAAATCGAAAAGATAACATCACTAAGGTCAGTTGCCTTATTCGAAGAATTGTCTGTTTCAATAGGTTAAAGAATGAAAGTGTATTTAAACTGTCATGGATTTCTACTTGTAAACAATGTTAGACTATATTAACGGTACCGAAATAAGCCTCCAATCAAGAACGAAGGAAAAAAAGTTTACGATTCTCACAGATAATGTCAATAATTCATTTCTTATTTTTGTGTGTTACACGTTTCAGAAATGGTATGCACTTTCAAAGACTTTGGCCGAGGATGCTGCCAGAAATTTTTTGAAGGAACACGACATCAAGTTGATTGTTATCAACCCAGCAATGAGCATAGGACCTCTCTTGCAACCAGAGGTCAACGCAAGTTCTTCTACAATTTTAAACCTAATCAATGGTAATATTTATCTACTGAACCATTCAAGCCTTTTAATTCTGTCAAAAACGAAAAATAAAAAAAAAACAAAACTCTGCAGTTTTTCCCAAAACATGAACTCTTTCACTTGGTTGATGCAGGTTCAAAAACGTTTCCAAATCTCAGTTTTGGGTGGGTCAATGTGAAAGATGTTGCAAATGCTCATATTCAAGCATATGAGATTGATTCAGCTAGTGGAAGATATTGTCTGCTTGAAAAAGTTGCACACTTTTCCGAAGTTGCTAAGATTTTACATCAAATGTACCCAACTCTGCAGATTGCAGACAAGTAAGTTTAATTATGAGAAATTAATGTGATGTACTGATTATGTAAATGTGATTTGGTTACAGGGTTGAAAATTTCATGTCTATTAGAGATAAGAACATTTTATACTATATAAGTGGGGGCAAACTTTATCTGATTTTATAAAGTTGAGTTAAAGTTTATTTTTAGTTTCTGTATGGGGAAGTTAGTTTTGATTTGTAAATATGGTTGTAGTAGGTTTTATGTTGTGTGTTGTGTTTGGATTTAAGACCGATTATATGAACCTGGTCAGGGGAGTAAGCATTGACTTGTGGTGTGGTATGCATTTCCTTTCTTTTGATATTGGGATTGGTCAGGTTGTGTGTAAATTGAATTTGGTTATACTGTATATAAGGGTTGAGAAACTCCTAAAGTGTCTGTATAAGGATTAGAACACCATGAAGTGTTTCATTTTATTTTATTTATTCTTTGTTGAGAAAAAAAAAAGTGTGATGAAAATTTATCATCGACAAAAAATAAGAATATTTTTGCAAAAATTTAACTTAATTCAGTCTTTTTTTTTTCCATATTTTGAGTTAGCCATTCAACTTTTAGAATTCTGAACACTTGACATGTGAAATAATTTTTTGTTATGATTCTTGAAATAACATCTTGCTCACTTTCTTGACTTAATTGTACCAGGTGTGAAGATGATGAGCCATTTGTGCCAATATTTCAGGCTTCCAAAGAAAAGGTAAAGAGCTTGGGAATTGAACTTATTTCCTTGGAAGAGAGCCTGAGGGAGACAGTTGAAAGTTTAAAAGAGAAGAAGTTTGTTGAATTCTAGTTCATCATATCCCCTTCAATAATAAGTGTTGATAACCACAAATTGGTCAAGTTAATGCAAAATAAAACATGTATTATGTCAAAACATGCAAGTCCAATTGAATTTGATTTTTACTTGTACATCTGCTTTACTTGTAGACTTGTAGAAATTTGTATATTTGTCTTTTTATTCATTGATTCACCATGAAACCTGTAAATGAATTAAAACCAAACTAAATAATAACACTTTTGCTCTCAAACTGTTGAACAGTTATTTTAAGAATAAAAAAAAACAGTTATTTTAAGAAAACATTCGATTTTTTGGATTTTTTGTTTTTTATTCAGTAAAAAAATATAAAATACTTTTGTATAGACCGGTAATGTGTCATCTTCACTGTAACAATAACAACGCATACGTTTTATTCTTCTGAATGTCGATTTCTAAATCTCAATAGGAAAAGTTTTTGTTGACACCACAAACGTGATAAACACCATTTCACAATCTTTTATAATAATATTATAATATTTTAAATTAAAAGTTAAAATAAAATATTAATTTAATTGTTTGTTAAGTATATGCTTGTACTGTGTAATTGTATAGACCGAACAATCAATACTAGACTCGACTTCCACAGTTGAGTTGACCGAATGATACACGTCCGTGTAGAATGACTGATACCTTTGGTCCATTAACGCTCAATTAAGGTCAGTAAAACTAAACCATTATTAAGAATTAGGTAATACGTCCCTAAGTACAATTCACCTCACTAATCCGACTTAACAAGGTAGATTTATTAAATAATATAAATAACGCACATTTCAAGAAACAAGTACGTCATTTATTACAATATTCTAATATTCTGTCAACCGAGTGCCGAACACCATTTACTAACTTGAACGTCGGAGTGTCTTCTGCAGATACCCCTTGACATTTTCTAGAAGATTGAATGATCATATTTTTTAAAGCATGATCATACTAGAGTTATTAATTATATCTATAATTTATTTTAGATATTGAGATAATTGTAATAAATTATTTCAAATTATCCATTCTTCAATATTATGATCGGATCGAAACGTTCGTCCGTCGTCCCCAATAATCCGTGTACATTCGAAAACTATTTGATAATTTTGAAAAATATCTTTATCCTTTTATTTGAATTTTAAAGTTCACCATCTTTTATATTTATATTGTAGTTTTCTTAAAATCAATAAAACATGAATCTTTTATATTTTAGTGTGTTCTTAATTGTGAGGCAACTTCTGATTTAAGAACTTGGGTCTCAGACAGTGTCAGGAATTGATAACAGCTTCATGTAATCACTATACATTGAGCCAAATACATTTCTAATTAATGTCTTAACATTTTTCTTTCCATTAGTAAATAGTAAATACATGCAAATTAATTAAAAAACTACGAGAATTATAAAAATATTAATGTTAACAGCAGTTAAGAAAACAAATATCTGCAGGACTTAAAAAAGAGGCAGATTTTTTCTGCACCCTTACGTTTTTTCTCATACACCCTCACAATGTTATCCTAAGATATACTTATTCTTAATATTTTCTAAAAATCCTAAAATGCACACAAGAGTCACACTCTATTATTTTTCTTCCTTTGTACACAACAAACTGCATACATACAGACTGCATTACTCTTTCAACGGCGACACTACTCTATCTTTTAGTATAAGAAGACGTTTATTTTGGTGGTGATTGGTAGTGTCTCCGACAACTTGGTGGTGGTTCAGTTGTTTGTCTTGACGGTTCTTTGTTCAAAGAAGAAGGTAAGTAATTTTTTGTTTTGTTTTCAAATCTATAGTTCCGTTTTTATTGTGAATTTTCGTTCCTGCAGTATATATGTTATGATTCCAGAATATTGAATCCGCAAAAACTTCGAGATTGGTGCATTCATAAATCTTTTGAATTGGTGAGTCCGGTAATCTTCGGATCCGAAGTATGTTTTCAGATTTCAGAATCTATAATGCAAAAAAAATGCATTATAGATTTACAAATCAGTAATTAAAAAAATGCAGGTGTTATTTTTCAAATAAAATATCAAGATTAGTTATGGAATTTTCAAAATTATGGGGCTGCAGGAAGAAAAACATAGGGTGCAGGAGGAAGCTCCATAAAAAGAAACGGAGGAAGTAACTCAATTATTTTTGTGCTTAATATTTGCATTTTATCTATTATAAAACAATTTTAATAAATTTAAAATTTGACTGAGCTAAAACAAACGACAAACAGACTTTTTCCAAAAATTAGGTTAAGTTTGGGTGAGAAGGACAAAAAAAAGTGACAGAGACAAAAAACTATTTTTTTTATAAATGGTTTAATGATAGTGAGCAAGGTGACAGTGTTGTCTGAATATTATTATATTCCTCGTACTATGTCATTACCTAATAATTATTGTATTGTAAAGTATATAAAATGATTTATTATGGAGCACTAGCAAATTTTATATTAACATTACCCTACTAATTTTATATTTAGTAACAAAACAACAATTACATGTAAGGGCACTCGTCACACACACCACTATGTAATCATATTCAATTATTCACCCCAGTTAGAGTCTTCCTCTGTTGTAAGCTTAACAACTAAATTTTATATCACCTTCATATTCTTGTTCAAATATGATATCATATCAAATTTAAATATGTATTAGTTTCTAGTATATTAAGAAGTGAGTTTTAAGCCTAACTCAACCTCATAAAACCGGCTCAATGAGGTAATGTTTGCACCCACTTATATACTAGGAAAGACTTTAATCTCTAGTCCATGTGGGATTTCCAACCTAGTATGAATAGTATTTTACTTATTAAATTGGATATAAAAATATGTATACGCTGAATGTGGTCGAACCAATTTTTAGGAACTCAACCATTCACCTTATTAAGGTATGAAATCTTACTTTAATACAAAGATTAATTTTGCGATATACTTTAATTCAGGTCTAAAATAAAGATTTATTATGATCCTATAAATATGTATTAAACCCAAAATAAAGATGTTACTTTTGCCTATTACATATCGAGTCCTAACTTAGTTATTAGAGTACTTTTTACATATATCCTATGCTCACCATCAGAAACAATCCCGTAGAACACTAGTGACTATAAACATTCAGAAGTAAAAGCAAGATACTTCCTTTCATGTACCATTCGGAACCAGACGAACACTAGAGACTTTATTACCCAGTTTTTGCCGACCGACATGCTGAAAATATATTAAAGACCAGAAGGAGATTAATGAGTCCAAATAGTGATTAAGCATTATGTAATGAGTTCTTAATCATGACCCAAACGCTAATCCGACCCAATAATAATAAGTCCATGATAATCATATAAGTAGTCACAAGTTTAAAAAAAAAGGTACGTCGTTGTCACGCATTAATCACACTGAACACCAAATACTGAACACTAGCTTGATTGTTCGAACACCCTTTGCAGATATCCTCCCGATTGAGAGCTAACGAAGAAGAAGGAAGGAGTTTGATTGAAGTGATAGATTGAAAGTTGACCAAATTGTGTAGGAATTACTTTAACAAATAAAGTAAGAAGAATTTAGTTCTAATTATAATAGTTCTCTCGGTTTCCTTTTAGACGACAACCTGTCACATACAAGAACAATTTAGTTTTTCAATAAACAAAAGTTATATGCTCAATAAATAATATTTACTCCTCTTATATTTTTCTTAATAAAATTTTGAACAAATCTATATATAATGAGATGAAAGGCATCATCCGAGTGAGTTGAAGGAAGCATGAGTAGTGAAGGGAAATTGGTGTGTGTGACAGGTGCTTCAGGTTACATTGCTTCATGGATTGTGAAGTTCCTTCTTCAACGTGGTTACACAGTCAGGGCCACTGTTCGCAACCCAAGTAAGTGTCTTCTTTCTCCTTCTTTCAATTCATTCACCATCTTTCTTTTCCCATGTTATTTTTTTACACATGAGCAAATCAATATTTTTTTTTTTATAAAACCTCTCGTGTTAGATATCATTATGAAATTTGACATTTCAGCTAGATTGATACTTCATGTCACAACAATCATCTAACAACGTATGAAAAAAGTATTATTAAAAAAAAATACAAGAAAATATATAAGAAGTAGACCAAAACTCATATATTAACAAAACAGATATAAGTAATTTATATCTATTAATAAAAAATTCTAAAACAAAATTAGACGGAAACCTATTAGACCAATGAAAATATTGAATAAAACTTAAGTTAATAAGTTTATCAGTACATGTATTTCCTTCACGAAAAATGTGAGAAATCTCAAACTTGATTTTTCCACGGCGAGACAAATGACCAAAATATTGATAATATGTAATTTGTTTATTTGGGTTTGCAGATGATCACAGAAAGGTAGAACATTTGCTTAAACTTGAAGGTGCAGAGGAGAGACTGCACCTGTTAAAGGCTGATCTTTTGAGTGAAAATTCCTTTGACTCTGTTGTTGAGGGCTGCGATGGAGTCTTTCACACTGCTTCTCCCTTTTTCAACAACGTCAAAGACCCACAGGTTTACTATATTCTTATGCTTATGTTCATAAATTAATAATTGAATGTGGTCTATTTCATCATGTCAAATGTTTTTTTAATTTAACTTGTTTTTTTTTTCTGAATTCAGGCTGAACTGATTGATCCTGCAGTGAATGGAACACTTAATGTTCTTAAATCATGTGTAAAATCATCATCTGTGAAACGAGTTGTTTTAACTTCTTCTGTGGCTGCTGTTGCATATAATGAAAGGCCTAAAAGTCCAGAGGTTGTAGTTGATGAAACATGGTTTTCAAATCCAGATTATTGTAGGGAGTTAAAGGTATGTGTTATATTCTAATTCAAAACTTGGAATTGAATAACATAATGCTATGGCAAATGTTAGCTGCATGGTTGTTACTTCCTTATGGTAGAAACAACTTTTGATGGATGAAATTTCATTAAGAGGTGGACTTTACGTCTAACTCAACCTTACAAAATCGGTTTATAAAACAAGACTTGTACCACTTATATTAGGATATTCTAATACCATATTAAGAAGTAGACTTTAAGTTTAATTTAACTTCACAAAATCGATTTATAAGATAAAGTTTGCACCCAATTATATACTGTAAAATATATTTATCTGTAGTAGATACGGGATCTCCAAAGATTTTGATAAGAGCTTAGTACCTTCAATCATGTAATCACTCAACAATAACTGTTGAGCCACATGTGTTGCTAAAATATATTTGTCTGATGAACAGAAAAAGTAATGAAGTAATTAGTGTAGTGTGTTAGAATCTGGTTAACTTTGTTGCTATTTGTGTTGTTAGATGTGGTATTTACTTTCAAAGACTTTGGCTGAGGATGCTGCATGGAAATTTTCCAAAGAAAACAACCTTGACTTAGTTTCTGTTAACCCAGCAATGGTTGTAGGTCCACTGTTGCAAGCAGAGCTAAACACTAGTGCTTCTACAATTTTAAACCTAGTAAATGGTAATTTTGGTTCATTCATTCAATGATGTTATACTGCAAATTCTATTATCAGTTCCTATGTGCATAAAATTTATTTCAAGTTGAAACAAAACTATTATTTGCATTAAGTGTATTTCAGTTCTGCTCCAGTCCAAGAATTGTCATGTTGTTTCAGAAAATATAAATTTGGATTGATTGATGCAGGTTCAGAAACTTTTCCAAATGATACTTATGGATGGATCAATGTGAAGGATGTTGCAAATGCACATATTCAGGCTTATGAGATTGCTTCAGCTAGTGGAAGATATTGTTTAGTTGAGAGAGTGGCACACTACTCTGAACTCGCCAAGATTTTACATGATCTATACCCAACATATCAAATTCCACAAAAGTAAGTTTAATAATTTGTGTAACTCATTTGTAATTTTATTATTATTATTAAGAATTAGTCTTTAAATCTAATTTAACCTTATAAAATCGACTCACAAGTGTTATGAATTGTCTTTATCTCTAATTGACGTGGAATATCCAACACACGCCCTCCCCCTCACGTCGAGGTTGTCGGACTATATATTTATGGATTGTCCAACAACAGCGTGTCGAGACTGTCAACTCGTGCATGAGACTATATATTTATGAATTGTCCAATAACGATCGATAGCGAGTAATCTCACAAGCTCAACAAATTCTCGTTAGAATAGACTCTGATACCATATTAAGAAGTGAATTTTAAGCCTAACTTAATCTTATAAAACTCATTCATAAAATGAGATTTACACTTATTTACATATTATGAAATTTTATTTCTAGTCGATGTTTTGAACTATATTGAACTTGATTGAATGCTGAAACTAAGAAGATTAAAACATTGTGTAGGTCTGCAGACGATAAGCCTTATGTACCAACATTTCAGGTTTCCAAAGAAAAGGCAAAATCATTGGGGGTTGAATTTATTCCCCTAGAAGTGAGTCTTAAAGAAACTGTGGAAAGTTTGAAAGAGAAGAACTTTACCAACTTTTAATCTCTCAATGAACGTTAATAATTTCAACTGTGTTTCGGTAATGCTTTTGGTTTTAAAAATTCCATGCTTGAAAATAAATTATTGTTAATGTAATAATTTTAATGTAATTACTTGTTGCTTTTATTTTGATTTGTACTCCTGAAGGTAATAGAAGAAGACTACTTGGTTTTATTTCGATTTGCATAATCTACTATTTTACCATAGCATAATCATGTCGATTTTTGTCTTATTTATTGTATTATAAAATAAAATAAAATTTATAAATTTGATTTTAGTTCAATATGACTCTCTTGAAAAAATTATTATCGTTTATAAAATGGTATAAAAACAATTTCATTTGATGAAAAGTAATTGGAGAATTAATTTTGTATAAAGTACTCTTATTTTCATTAAAGAACACGAATATAAAGAATTAAGTGGAAATAATTTATAGATGTAATTTTACATTAAAAGACTAAAAAGTTGATGTAAAAATGAATAATTTATATAGTATTATATTTCTTATAAATTGAGAAAGGTTTTATTATGGTTTAGAAATATTTAAATTCTAAGTCAAAGTATTTAATCAATCTCTTCCTTTTTTTTTCATAATTTCTTTTAATTTAATATTTGTTCATTTCTCAGTCTTTATTATGATTTGTATCTAATGTCTGGTTAGTATTATCAAAATTCACATATTAAATGAATTCAATTATCATGTTTTACTCTTATTATTGAAATCGAATCCAAAAAGATCAAACTTACACATGCTTAATTGTTAATATTTTTTTTAGTAATAAATATTTCGACCAAACAATAACTATTCCATAAGCAAGATCACAAATGAACTAGAAAAGACTTCTTGAAAATCCAACAAAATTGTTAGGATTGCATCTTTAGCATTCTTGTTTGGAAAATATTCCATCAATAAAATATTGTCTTTAAGAATCTATTAATTATATTTATATTAATTATACTCTTTAAATATTTTAACAATATTATCTCCCCTATTAATTAAACTTAACTATCATATTTTAAACAACAACCTACCAAAAACATTCTTGGCGCTATCTTTATTATGTAAAGTTTACCAAACCTTGAAATGGCACGAAACGTTACACTAATGAACATGTATAAATACGACCGTTACACTCTTGAAATGGTACGAAACGAGTTTTCCTGTTTGAGAAAGTGCTTTCAAAATAAGGGTTTCGATTGGTTCAGTATTAGCGAGGATGAGCAGCGGCGTAGGAAAGGTGGTGTGTGTCACCGGTGCTTCTGGTTTCATCGCATCGTGGATCGTCAAATTTCTTCTCCAACGCGGTTACACCGTCAGAGCCACCGTTCGAAACCCTAGTCAGTTTCATCCATCCCTAATTCCTCTTACCTATCTCTTAAATTCATCAATAGTTCATATGAATGAATGTGTATGATTCCTAATACCTATTTCTTAAATTCATCAATAGTTCGTATGAATGAATCTGTATGATTCCTAATACCTATTTCTTAAATTCATTAATAGTTCATATGAATGAATGTGTATGATTCCTAATACCTATCTCTTAAATTCATCAATAGTTCGTATGAATGAATGTGTATGGTGTGATATGATATGATATGCAGGTAATCGGAAAAAGGTTTTGCACTTGGTTAACCTAGAGGGCGCGAAGGAGAGGTTGCATCTGTTCAAGGCGGATTTGTTGGAAGAAGGTTCGTTCGACTCCGTTGTGGAAGGCTGCGACGGTGTTTTTCACACCGCTTCACCTGTCCGTTTCGTAGTGGAAGATCCACAGGTTGCAATAGTTGGTGATGATTATGGTTAGATTTTCTTACAATTAGTTGAGATCAGTGAGTAGTAGAATCGAAATCATGCATCTGTTTATTGTGAAGTAGGTTACCAAATCCTCTTCCCTCTTTTACCGCCACTTCTTAATTTTTTAAAATTTCATCATCTTCTAAGAAAGAAACATAGAAATAAAGAAAAAAGAAAAAAAAGAAGAAGAAAGAAGAAAGAGATAAAAATTAATGGATAAAAAAGAAAGATGATTTATCTTGTAAAGTAACTTTATACCTCTTACCTTTTATGATATTGTTAAAACTAAATATATATTTCACTGTTATAAATTAAAGGTTTAATTATGTTTTTAATTCCTTATAAAGTTAAGAATCTTCAATTAAGTCTCATCTAATCTTTTTGTCTATGGTTCTAATCTTGTTTAGTCTACTCATCTTAAGTCTGTTTGGTTAATGTAAATAGTGACTTTTACTGTTTTTATTGAAAAATTGATTAGAAAAATATAAAAGAATTTAGTGTTTAATTTCTTAAATTTATTAAAGAATTAAAACTTAATTAATCTTAAATTAAAATAATATATCAAATATATGGATTATATATTGTTATAGATGTAATATATATTTTATTTAACATATTTAAATTTAAATTAATATAAATATTAATTTAATTTGTTCAACAACCCAAAAAACTTTCATAAAAAAAAAAAAAAAACCTTGTTCTAAACAAAATTTTGATATGTATATCTTCTTTTCTTTTCTAGGAGATAGCATTCCTAAGAAAGATTCAGATCTTGATAAGGATAAATGAGTGCATGAAATTTAGTTGTACAAAGATAATAGTTTTTTAAATGAAAATTGAATAATTAAATTTTCTATACTTTTTAACTTAATTAATAAAATATTTATATTTAATCTCATTTAAACCAGTTATAATTTTTAGATCAAATTACTCTTTTCTTACAATTATAATAATAATAATAATAATAATAATAATAATAATAAAGAATTAGAATAAAATTATATTGAATGATATTATCGTTGTATCGCAATATGAAAATCTAAAATAAAATATATATCTTTAAATTAATTATTTATTATAAATTTTCTTTTAACCTTTTTTATATTTATTCTAAATTGAATTTCGATATTTAAAAAAATTATGAACAGTTAAAAATAACATTGTATCAAATTCATCACATATCCAAAGTTAAAATTTATGTCCAAATTAATGATTTATTATAAATCTTAATATAATATAACCAAAGTATTTATTTATTGTAAACATAATTTATATTATGTCCATAATAATTGTTTGTTATGAAATTTAAAATATTATAATTTATATATTCGAAATATCTATTTCTTAAAATTTAAGTTTTATGAATAAACACCTATTATGTCTAAACTACTAGTATTATGGAATTTGAATGAAGAAAATGTATAGCTGAGGGTAAGGTGTTCCCTCTCTGCACAAAACTAATAACAAGGACTTTAGTGATTACTTAATGGTTCCTTGACTTAAAGAATCTGTGTTAGTTAATGATTTTTTGACTTGAAGAATCGAAATGTTGAAAATTTTCACCTGAGAGATAATGTGGCATGTGGCAAGAGATGTTAAAGATGAGCATTTTGTATAAGAGATGAATGTTTAACATTAAAAATTTATTGTTCAGTATCAACCACCATAAAAAATATACACTTTTAAGTTACTTCAAATTCGTTGAAGTTTCTTTCACCGGAATAAAACTGGGAGGCACAGTGGAAATCACAAACATATTTTTATGTGTGAAGCTATGTATGAATCAACTCAAGAGTTGCTTCCATCAGAAATACTCCTAGATCCCTAATTTCTGTGTCTGCATGTTTGTAAAGGTCAATGCACTGTTGAAATTCTATTTTACAATTCATTTATCATTTTTTTTTCTTGCTCCTGTTATTTAAGATATATATGGTTGAGAGATGATTTGAATCACTAAGCTGGATTGTTTTTTTTATATGCTTGAAGTTTTTAAAATGTTTGTAGTATTGATTGTAAATGACCTTTTTGCTGACTTTCTTAAAGGATCATTGGCTGTTTTATTTGTTTGAGAGAAAAAAAAAAAAACTTAAAACTTGCCTGTTTGTCCCCTGCTAACTTTTCTTTTCCTTGTTTCAGGCTGACTTGATTGATCCAGCTGTGATGGGAACTCTTAATGTTCTCAAATCATGTGCGAAATCACCATCTGTGAAACGGGTTGTCTTCACCTCTTCTACAGCTGCAGTGGTATATAATGAAAGACCTAAAACTCCTGAAGTAGTAGCTGATGAGACATGGTTTTCAGATCCAGATGTCTGTAGGGAATTAAAGGTTAGTAATATTTTTTGCTAAAATTTATTTAGGTGGAATGTGTTTTTGAAGTGGTTTGATCAAAGCTGGGAAATGAACGACATGTTCTTTTCATCTAAAACAACATTTATGTACCTTATCACTACATACGAACAGCATAAATATGTGTTTGCTAATCATGAATGAATGTAAGACATGTTAGTATTAATTCCAAGAGTGGGGATATTTACACTCCATACGTTTATGATAAGTATTTTAAACTATAGAGTAAGACATTACTTTTCCAAAGATTAGTAAAAATCACTTTCCAATAATCACTTTCCAAAGATGTCTTTCCTAAATGTTAGAATAACATTGCCTGAAACAGTCTTGCATTGTTATATTAACTTAAATCTCATCTTATCTGTTCCTTTTCTTTTAACCTGAAACTATGCATCCTTATGATTGTTGAAAATTGTTTCCTTTGCCACTGCTAACCATGCTAAGCTGTAAAATCAGTAGAAGAAAATAATGATTAATACCCACGACAGCAATGACCACAGCTATAGTTAAACAAAGAAAGGATAAAAAAAAGAGGGATTTAGAAAGTGCCAAAGGTGATGGGAATTCAATGTGAGTTAGGTAAAAATGAGTAAGATGGACGATATATAAGTAGAAGAACCCATAAACCTATTATCTTAAGGTTTTGAGTTGAAGGTTGTGTTCTAGCCTCTTGTATGAATTTGTTCGCAACTCATTGTTGCCGAATCTTCCTGCTGTCTCCCTTCAATGAACCTAACATCTTTCACTTTTTCGAAATTCAGTTGTCACTAGATCAAGTGAAGTCAACTGAGTCCTTAAGGTATAGCTTTCTATTTGCTTTGTTTTAGTAGGACAAAATTGTTATTGGGTATTACATAAATCATTTGGCATGTAAGAGGGTCTGAGCGCAGGTCATGTATAGTTCTTGGTGGCATGTTAAATGTGTTTAATTTTTGTAAGAATTAGTATTTAAGAAGCAACACCAACCTTTTACCCAGGAGATGTCTACTAAGTCTATTAAGGGTCTATCTATATAGATGTTCTGCACAACCTAAGTGTTGGACAATCAAATTATCAACCAATTTTAGCTGAACAATTCTCTCCCTCTTTCTCTTACCTCCCCTAAAATTCAACATCTCCAAAGATGTTTTGGTTTCTGACCATCTGTTTGTTATTGACATCCTTCTGTTCGTAGAACCGGATGCTGATTTCTTTGTTTCTTTAGATTTGCATCTTTGTCAAGATGTCAAATCCTTCAATGTCGAGGAGTCCTTCCCGGTGACAATCTCTGGGTCCAATCTTTCGAGGAGTCTGTCATTAGAAGGACAAGTGATTTGGCTATGGGAAAGGATATTTCTTTTCTTTAGGTGGTCGTATTTTCTACTTCAAATTGCATTAATCAATTAAACATATCAAAAGAAAACAACAAAATACTGTTTTCATACTATGTCATGAACTATTGAACTAACTATCCCTAAATCTTAGGCCGTTGGATGAAAAATTCATGAATGGTTTATATTAAGTCTCTAACAGCGAAAAAAGGGGAAAAAGAGAGTAATAAAATTTCCTCCCAGATACAAGTAACACTCTAGTGGAGATGGGCCATAAAGCTTTTTAAACTGTTTTAAGTTTGAACATTATTCAACCACTGTTTAGTAATGTCGATCTTGTATTTTGTAGACAATCTCTATTCGCTCCAACATGCCGTAATAATCTTATATAGGATGTTAACCGTGCATGCTAATTTTCTTATTATGTCTTCAGATGTGGTACCATCTTTCAAAGACTTTGGCTGAGGAGGCTGCGTGGAAATTTGTAAATGAAAACAACATCAACATGATTACTATTAACCCAGGAATGGTGGCAGGATCTTTCTTACAACCAGAGGTTAATGAAAGCATTGAGTATATTTTAAACGTAATAAATGGTAATTCTTATGTACTTGTCGAGTTATGCTGTATGAAAATTTTGCTATCTCCTTTTCTTATATACATGTGATGATTGATACTAAATCATGTATAGCAGACCGTCTGCTGAATAGCTCAGTCGAATGATTAGATTGTCTGATGGAGAAGATTATCTACTAATGTTAAGACAAGTTAAACGCATATTTGTTGTAATTGTCTTAGTGGTTTTCCTTAAATGGTTTTTCTATTAGTCCCTTAGTTTATGTTCTAGACCATTCTGGGTTAGATGGTACACTGTATTGTGAGTATTCTCTATGCATAGAACCTTCAAGTGCTAAGAAAAGTGCTTTATTTCAATCTTCTTCTTGTGTTTTCTTGTTTTGTTATTGTTGGGACAGTTCCGGATATGGATGGTATACTGTATTGTGAGTAGACATTATGTATAAAACTGTTCACTGTTAATGAAAGAGTTTAAGTATTTTATAGAACTCAACCACTTGGATTACATGTGTTCCAAGTGAACTGGTTTTGCAAAACAAGCACTAACTCTTTAACTTATTTAATGCAGGTAAACCAATTCCAAATAAAGCTTTCGGATGGGTCGACGTGAAAGATGTTGCTAACGCTCATATTCTGGCATATGAGATTGCTTCAGCCAGTGGAAGATACTGTTTGACTGAGAAAGTGATACACTCATCTGAACTTGCAAGGATTTTACGTGATCTGTACCCTACATTGCAAATTCCAGATAAGTAAGTTTAATCATATATATATATATATATATATATATATATATATATATATATATATATATATATATATATATATATATATATATATATATATATATATATATATATATATATATATATATAT